>Ga0316204_10001961_pt1 | contig 50762 bp, 60 predicted proteins | sample 6monrhotite_MG_2_FD_205661 | JGI IMG/M metagenome (GOLD analysis project Ga0316204, IMG submission 205661) | Microbial mat bacterial communities from mineral coupon in-situ incubated in ocean water Damariscotta River, Maine, United States -... | ecosystem: Environmental > Aquatic > Marine >... | reverse complement strand
GCTATTCTCAATGTGAGCTCGATAACATTGCAGACCAGCTAAATTCACGACCTCGAAAAACACTGGACTTCAAAACTCCAGCACATAAACTAGAGACGGTGTTGCGGTGACCCGTTGAATCCATCGGCTTCAGAAGTAGAACTGTTTAGGCGGCCATGGTCGACATGGCCAGTTTCTGTATTGGCGTTATTCCGCCGATGGCCATATTGGGCCGTTCGTTGTTATATGTCCAGAGCCATTTTGTTGCGGCATCCTGCACCTCCTCAATTGTTTTAAATATATATTGGTTTAACCAGTCATATCTAACGGTCCGGTTATACCGCTCTACATAAGCGTTCTGTTGCGGGTTGCCTGGCTGAATGAATTGGAGACCGATACCCCGGTCCTCCGCCCACCTGCCAAGCAAATGGCTGATATATTCAGGGCCGTTATCGCAACGAATAATCGATGGCTGCCCCCGCCATTCAATAATCTGATCAAGAGCGCGAATGACCCTGCTTGAGGGTAGAGAAAAATCAACATCAATGACCAGGCCTTCCCGGTTATAGTCATCAATGACGTTAAACAACCTGATGCTGCGACCGTCAGAGAGCTGGTCATGCATAAAGTCCATTGACCAGACTTCGTTGATATTCTGTGGCACTGACAAAGGCTCAGGCTTGTCCCTAATCAAGCGTTTTCGGGGCTTTATTCGAAGATTAAGCTCCAGTTCCCGATAGATTCTATAGACCCGTTTATGGTTCCATTTGAAGCCTTTCACATTGCGTAAATACAAAAAACACAGCTGGAAGCCCCAATTGCGTTGACGGCCAGTTAGCCCCAGAAGCCAATCAGCAATCACCATATTCTCATCATTCAGCTTGGGCTGATAGCGGTAGCATGTCTCACTGATCGTGAACACTTTACACGCTGCCCCGATACTCAGCCGCCCCGCACCGACAGCAAATTTTGCCATCACCCGACGCTGGGACGGCTTTACCACTTTTTTGCCATGGCTTCCTTGATGACATCATTCTGGAGCTGGACATCGGCATACATCTTCTTCAGACGGGCATTCTCCGCTTCCAGCTCCTTCATCCGCGTCATGAGCGACGCATCCATGCCGCCGTATTTTGCGCGCCATTTGTAAAAGGCCGCACTGCTCATCCCGTGCTCCCGGCACAATTCCGTTACTGGCGTACCGGACTCGGCTTGTTTTAAAATATTGATAATCTGACTATCTGAATAGCGTGACTTTTTCATGTAAAATCTCCTGCGTTATAATTACGAGAAAATTCTACTTCTGAGTACCTTTATTTAGAGGGGGCATTACCATTTCACCCTCGCAATTCTTTTAACATTCTTCTCGCCCTTGTTTAACTACGCACTGGTTTGAAGTCCTGCTGATCTCTCATCATCGCCCATACGACACGGGCGGTTTTGTTGGCCATGGCAACCAGAACTACATTAGTTGGTCGCCTCACTAATAATTCCCCGACCCAAGGTGTTTGTCTATCAGGTGCCGCTCGCTGACACCGTAAAACGGCTCTTGATCCATGTACAAGCAGACGCCTCAAATAGCCATCCCCACGTTTGGATATGCGTCCCAGTCGGTCCTTGCCACCGGACGAGTTTTGGCGCGGAACAAGACCTAGCCATGCGGACATCTGCCGCCCAGACTTGAATTGTGAGCCGTCACCAATTGTCGCCACCAAGGCTGTTGCAGTGATAACGCCCACTCCCGGGATCGTCGCAAGATGTTGGCTGGATTCTTGCGAGCGATGCCATTCCTTCAGTTTCTTCTCTAAGGTATAAATCTCTTCCTTAATGGCGTGAAGTTGAGAGATTAAGACACTTAGAGCTTCACGGGCTATCAAAGGTAAGCGCGTATCATCCGGATCTTCAATGATGGCAATCAAATCGTTGACCCTTGATGCTCCTTGACTTGCGATGAAGCCAAGTTCACTGCAATGCCCTCTTACTGCATTGATGAGCATTGTTCGTTGTTTCACTAGGATTTCTCTTATCCGGTGAAGCATCTAATACAGATTGCTGTTCAGCACTTTTTATCGGCGTAAAACGCATAGTAGGGCGTATCAGGGCTTCCACAATAGCTTCCGCATCTGCGGCATCATTTTTGTTGGTCTTCACGAAAGGCCGTACATATTGTGGCGGAATCAATTTCACTTCGTGGCCAAGCACTGTAATCTCCTGCGCCCAGTAATGCGCGCTACCACAAGCCTCAAGGCCAACCAGACACGGTGGTAAGCTAGCAAAGAACTTCAACACTTGCCCACGACGCATCTTCTTGCGCAGAACAGCTTGCCCCTTATCATCAGCCCCATGAACTTGAAATATATTCTTTGCCAAATCTAATCCTATAATAGTAACGTCTTGCATAGTCGTCTCCTGTTAATAAAAGTTAGAAACATTCATTATGGCATATTTAGTGCCGGAAAAGGAGGTGACCATGCCATCACATTAACTTTTTCAGAATTCTATGTTATATGATGCCGATGAAAACAATGTCATATCACTGTCATCGGTTTTGCTGCGCTGCCCTTCGGGTCATCCGGATATAATCAAGCAGGCTATCTGGCTTTATTTTCGATTTACCATGAATTATCGAGATGTCGAGGAATTATTAGCCGCGCGTGGCATTGATGTCAGCTATGACCCAGAGGGCAGCGCGGAGCAGCAAAACCGTGCGCCGATGGACCCTAAAGTTCGGAGCAGAATATGCCCGGCTCATCAAGAAACGCAGGCACCTACTCCCCTTCGAAAAAGGCAAGTTGACAGAAATCAACTCAATATCAAAATTTTAACAGAAAAATCAGATTCACCAAACTTTCGGGCCGGATTCATGTGGAAAAATCACTGTTATATGCAGGCCTGTTCTTGAATTTTTATCAAAATTTTCCAACCGGACAATAGCCCCAATTCGATCGGCAATTGCCCGAACAATAGACAGCCCAAGTCCTGAACCCATCTCGTCATTGCCAAGCACTCTGTAAAAGGGATCGAAAACCCGTTCGCGTTCTGATTCAGGGATACCCGGTCCATTGTCATTCACCTCAAGCACAACACCTTCAGAATTACGATCTACGGATAAATCTATACGTCCCCCAGATGGCGTATAATGGACCGCATTCGTTGCCAGATTTTTAATAAGGGTAATCAAATCAATTTCGCTGATCTTTACCTCTACGTCTGTTTCACCGACAATACCGATATCAAGGCCTTTGGCCACTGCCAGTGGCATCAGATCTTCCAGAACATGGCAAAACACGCGTTGCACCGAAACGGGCTTTGCCATCTGGTCCGGGGCCGACTGCGCCCGGGCCAATGCAAGAAGCTGATCAAGCAAAGACCGGCTGCGCTCAATTCCACGGCGAAGGTCTGCCAATCGTTCTTTTGCGGCCTCTGGCATTTCGGCGCTGGCAAGTTGCTCCGCCTGAAGGGAGAGTGCTGTAAGCGGTGAGCGCAATTCATGGGCCGCATCCGCCACGAACCGACGTTGCAAGGCCATTGATTGTGTAATTCGGTCCAATAACCGGTTGAGAGCGACCACGAAGGGCAGTATCTCGGTCGGAAGCTCATTATAAGAAACAGGATGAAGCTCTAGCTCACTACGCTGGTCAATCTCGCTTGCAACAAGGGTAACGGGCTTGAGAATTAGCTGTATTAATTTTCCGATAATCAGGAGCAGAAGGGGAATCAGTATTAAAAATGGCAAAACCGTGCGCAAGGCACCGTCCCGTGCCATCTCATCACGTTCGGTCGTTCCCTGCGCGACGGCCAACCGCTCGCCTGTACTAAGATTTTTTATAAACACCCGATAGATATCTTCGCCCACACGAACCGTCTGTATCCCTTCCGGCAAATTAGCTGGTAAAGTGAAGCCCGTTACAGTGCTATTTTCAGAAAAAATCTTCTTTGGTTTAATCAGTTGTACGATAATACGATCAGTCTCGAGAATATCTCCCGGACTGGTATCATTGCTCATCTCAAAGGGGCCATTTGGCTGTTCACCTGACAGAATTGCCACTTGGCGCAACATATCATCCTGCCATTCATGCGCTTCATCAAAAGCAGCTATAAAAGAAAAAATCCCCGCAATCATCGCAACACAAAAAATCACCAGTGAAAGCCAAAAAAAAAGCCGGAACCGAAGGGACGACCTTGTCTTTATTTGGCTACCATCCATCCTGCCCCCCGTACATTTTTGATCTCATTACTGCCCATTTTCTTACGCAGAGAATGGATCAGGAATTCTACTGCGTTGCTTTCAACTTCTTCCCCCCAGCCGTAAATTCTGTCTTCCAGGTCGGTGCGGGACAATATGGCACCAGGGCGCACCAACAAAGCTTGTAATAAAGAAAATTCCCGGGCCGACAATCGAATAATTTCATCCTTATCCTTTATGCTTACTTCATGTGTTGCCGGATCAAGTGAAATTGTGCCATTACTCAGTAAAGGCGCCGCTTCGCCAGCCTTACGGCGCAGAACTGCCCGCATACGGGCGAGCAACTCAGAAATATCGAATGGTTTTAAAATATAGTCATCGGCACCACCATCAAGTCCCTTAATGCGGTCTTCCACAGTGTCTCTGGCCGTAATGATGAGCAATGCTATGGCATTCCCATGAGCGCGAATAGACCGTAAAACTTCGAGACCATCTTTGCCCGGCAAGCCGAGGTCAAGTAAGATAAGATCATAATGTTGACACTCAATACTGTCGAGGGCCGTCTGCCCGTCCCGTACCCAATCGACGGCATAACTGCTGTCTTTTAAAGCTTGTGCCATGGCCTCACCAATCATGCGATCGTCTTCGACCAATAAAATTCGCATCCTTTTAACTCCAGACCATTCGGTTTATTTTCCTCTTATAACATAGTGGAAAATCAATCCTTTTGGTCATTCTCAATAGCCGTATCCTCAATATCGCCAGTTGCAAGAACTTTAAATTGAACTTTTTTACCGCCCGAGACTCCCTCAATACCATAATAGAATTTTTGAACAAACTCTACCTCGTCTATTTTTATATCTGGATAATCTTTTTTGACTTCCGCTTGCGCTTCTGCCGGAAGTTCAGAAAAAGAAGACCCATTTTCCAGTTCCAAGACCATACCGTTTTGGGCAAGGCTAATATCCATACTTGTCCCATTAAGGAGACTCTCTATTTCATATTGTACCGTGCCTTCATCAGAAATTAGTTCCACTTTTTTAATATCATCCGTTTTTATATAACGAAGAACGGATTGTTGGACAACCACCGGCAACGCATTAAATTGTATAATTTTTTCTTCTTTTGCTTGAGATTCTATGGTGAAAAATGCGCAAAATCCTATTGTCAGCATTGTCAGTTTTGTTAACGTTTTCATTTCTTTTGTCCTTTTGTTGGGGTGAAATTTATTTGGGTGAAAGATCTGTATAATAAAGGCATTACAATCGTCACCAATGGTACCTGCACCAACAGGCCAGAGATAATAGCCACAGCTAAGGGTTGCTGCATAGCGGAGCCCTGACCCATCGCTAAGGCTAGCGGCGACAGTGCAAGCATGGCCGCCAAGGTTGTCATGATAATAGGCCGCATCCGATTGACCCCCGCCTGCACCAAAGCAAAAATTTTATCGTCATTTTTTGCCAGAATATCATGATATTCCGAGAAATAAAAAATTGAGACTTCGGTCACAATACCCACAATCATGGTCATGCCCATCATGGCCGTAATATTCAATTCAATACTGGCCAACCAAAGCCCAATAAATACGGCACTTAAGGCAAGTAGCGGTGATGTCATAATGGCAAGGGCCGCGGCAAATTCCTCATATAGAAAGACAAGCAATAAAAACACCAGCGCCAGCGCAGAAATAAAAACGACCAGTAATCCCCTAAAAGCGATCTGTTGTTGTTTGTACATCCCGCCAAGTTCATAACGAATGTCGGCTGGCAATAAACCGGGTTGAGAAAGTATCTTTTTAACATCCCGCACTGTCGAACCCATATCCCTGCCGCTAATACGACCCGTCACTGCGACCATACGTTTCAGGTTATCTCGAGTAATTTGCGGTTGCCCTATCTCCACGGAGACATGGGCAACACGTGTTAAGGGAAAACGATGCCCGTCTGGAGCGCGCAGCCAGATTTTTTCAATGGCGCGTGTCCTATCTCGGGCAGAGGATGGTACCCAAACCCGAACCCCGATGAGTTTTATATTGTCTTGCACCTGTGTCGTGACCAACCCGTTAAACCAAGCATCCAATTGCCGAGTAATTAAATCAGGATCAATCCCCTCCAAGGCGGCCTTGTCACGATCAACAACTATGTTGATCGCATCACCCGCTATATAATGCCATCTTTCACATCAACCACACCTGAAATAGTGGATATGGCGGCGGCTACCTTTGGCGCGGTTGACAATAGTTCTTTGTGATTATCACTGTATAATTTTATTTCAATGGGTTGCGGGACAGCGGTCAGGTCACCGATGATATCTTCCATAAGGAGGAGCATTTCTACTTCGAGGCCAGGGACCTCGTTTTCAATACGGCTGCGAACTTCGTCTATCACCTCCTCGATTGGGGCTCGTGGAAAAGCTTTGAGACGGACAAAAAAGTCGCCTTCGTTTGCTTCGGTCAATCCGCCGCCTAATTGAAGGCCGGTACGGCGGGAATAGGTTTTCACAGCCGGGTTACTCTGAAGAATTTTTTCGACCTGCTGCAACAAACGGTCCGTTTCGGTAAGTGACGTACCCGCAGCAGAACGATAGTCCAGAACAAACCCGCCTTCGTCCATGCTTGGCATAAAACCGGAACCAACCTGATTATAGGCAATAATACCACCCGTAATAAGAGGGACAATACCAATTAACAACAGAATTGGTGACTTGAGCAACCGAGACATCAAATTCTGGTAGCCCCGCTGCATTTTCTGAAACAGCCAACCGACATCTTCTTTTTCGGCATCTTTTTTGGTAAGAAAATGCTCTGCAATTAAGGGGACGGCGAGCCAGGACAGCAGAAATGAAATGATCAGGCTGCTGGCCATTGTCAGGGATAACGCCTTAAAAAAAGCGCCTGTAACGCCGCTTAAAAACGCCAATGGCGCAAAAATGATAATAGTGGCCGCCGAGGAACCGGCCAATGGTTTGGTGAATTCTATGGCGGCTTCCCGTATGGTAAGGGTTAGATTATTGCTGCTTTCGCGCAGACGACGGATAATATGTTCGATCATCACAATAGCATCATCAACAATCAACCCAACAGCCGCCGCCATACCCCCGAGTGTCATAATATTGAAGCTCATATTCAATACTTTAAGCAACAATACGGTACTGGCAAGAACCGAGGGAACGATTAAGATGGCGACCAAAGTAATTTTGAAACTTCTTAAGAATAAAAAAAGCACCAATGCGGCCAGAACCACACCAATGGCGATGGCATCACGGACACTTTGCGCTGAACTTGTAATCAACTGACTTTGATCGTACCAGTTCGCCATATGGGCACTGGCAGGCATCTTGTCCCGATAGCCTTTCAGCCGTTGTGTGACATCGGCAACGATTTGTACCGTATTTCCCCCTGGCTGTTGGTAAATCTGGACCAATACCGCATCATGCCCATCTGCTGTGACCCTTTGCCACTGCGGCGCCGTCGTTGGATAGACATGGGCTATATCGCTCAATCTAACCAGTCCGCTTGTGCCACTTCGCAAGACGGTATCCTCTATATTTTTAAGGGTTCGAATGCGTGTGTCTGCAAGCATGAGGTAGAGTTTGTAATGATCCTCTAATCGCCCAACTGCCTGCAATATATTACTGGCAGAAACAGCAGTGGCTATATCGTTAAAGGTAAAACCATAGGCTGAGAGCTTGTCTGGATTAATTTCTACCCGATATTCGGCCTGCTTCCCCCCACTCACAGCAACTTTGGCAACACCATTAATGGATGATAGAAGCGGCACCAGTTGATATTTAGCGATATCTCTTAACTTTACAAGCGACAGCGTATCAGATGTAAGGCTATAGGCGGATACAGGAAAAACCGTGGGATCCATGCGCCGTACGTTAAAACTGGTCCCCAGCGGCAAACTTGGCATAACCTGATTGACGGCACTGCCGACCTGCAGCATCGCCGTTACCATGTCATCCCCCCATCCAAAGTTAATAGATAGCTCGGCGCTGCCCCGGCTAGTGGTCGAACGCAACCCAACCACACCGGGCACGGACCGGACAGCTTGCTCGACAAGGCGTGTGACGGCGATAGCCATTTGATCGGCTGGACGATCCCCTGCCTCCAGCGAAATAACAACGCGTGGAAAATCCACATGAGGAAACAAAGCGACTGGCAACGTCACCCCAGCCGCAATCCCGCCAAGAGAAAGAATGACAATCAGCAGTAGAATTGATCGGCGATGACCCGCTGCCCAATGCGCGATATCCATTATGGGATCTCCCTTATAGCCATGCCATCACGTAATTCATAATTTCCAGAAATAACGACGCTATCACCTTTTTTCAGAGCACCTGTAACCTCAATAAAGTTATCGCTCTCCATGCCTGTTCTTACGGTGATATATTTTGCCGTTCCGCCTTGTGCCTTAAAAAGATATGAAACAGAATTATCTCCAGATAATACAGCACTCCGTGGTACAACCATCGTTAATTTCTTGGGGAGGTGGATATGCCCAATGACACGGCTGCCTAGGATCAGTTTATCGACCCATTCATCAGGAATAGGCGCGAGAACTTCCACCATATGGGTATTTGGATTAATGATGGCATGTATTTCTCTGATTGTACTTGCTACTTTAATTTCTGGGACAAACACAGACGTAATGGTCACAGGAAATCCCGGCTGTATTTTTCTCAAATCCTCTGGCTCTACGCCTAGGCGTACGATAAGCCGATTTTCTGTGGCGATGAGCATGGCTATGGTATCCGCAGAAACGCGCTGCCCTTGAGAAACATCAAGCCGAATAATAATGCCATCCATTGAGGCATACAAAATTTCATTTGCACGATCGTATCCCCTCTTCCGCAAAGCTTCGAGAGTGGATTTTGCATCACGGAAAGTCTTTTCGGCAACCGCCAAGGTAGCTTTAGTGGCCAACTGCTCGGCCATCATAGTCTTACTACGATGTAATTCGCGTGCGGCGAAATCAACTGTCGTTTGCGCCTGTAAGAATTGCATCCGCGCTTCCGGTGACGTAATGATTTCCAAAAGCTTGTCACCGCGCTTAATACGCTGTCCCAAACGCACCCAAACACGATTGATCAATCCGGATTTTGACAAGGATAGGCTGAGTATCTGATCAGGGTCAGGGTCCAGCACGCCGAAACTCATCAAATTTTCCCCCATGGTTTTCTCCTCGACGTTAGCCACCTTCACGGCAACTGAGGGCGCGTCAATCATCTGTGCTGCCGCAGCATTGACCCAGAGGAATGCGCCCATAAGCGTAAGACTTTTGAATATAGTGCCGTTAATTGTCATGTTTTTTTCTCTTGAGCTCGAAGTTTCCTCTGTCACCACATTATTTTCCGGCAATGCTAGCAAGGTTTGCAAGGCGATTTTGATATCCCATTGATTTTTTTCAACATTTAATTGTTCCATCTGTTTGTTAATCCAGGTTGATTCCATATTCAGGAAAGTGAGTGCATCAATATCACCGCGATTATAAGCCTTGCGGGCGCGCATAACGATAGATTGTAACTTGGGTAGGTAAACCGCTAATTTATCTTGTTGGCTATCAACGATATCCTGTAAATCAAGCAATCTATCTACCTCTACATTGACTTGTGCCAGTCTGGCCTGATATTCAAAGAATAATTGCTGACGCGAGGCTCTTTCAATGGCAATGCCCCCCCTGTTCCCGCTAAAAAGAGGTATGGTAAGACCGATATTAAACCCATTTGTCCGCACGTTTCCGGTATCTCGGGCATTGGAAATTCCAATACTGAAGGCGGGAAATTGAGCAAGGATGGCGGCTCTAACACGGCTTTCTTGTGCCTGATAGCCTGCCTTCAGGGCCATTAGGTCGGGCCGGACATCAGAAAGTTTAGCCAACTGCGCCTGAACTACAGATGTTTCATATGTGGTCTCGGCAGGAAGTTTATCAATAGAAATTTTTGCCTTGGGTTGCAGACCAAGCAACCGGCTTAGGTCATGGCGGGTTTGATTGTGGGTTTGTTCAAGCTGATATATCTGGCTCAGGCTATCCATAAAAGCAGAGAGATCCGTCCCATTGATATCTAAGGTAACATTACCTTCCGCCGCCCCTTGCCTAGAACGTTGAAAGCGGTCCTCATGCAAATCCCTTATATTGTCCAGTAACACGAGCTGCTCTTGTTCAATCCGGTACCGAACGGCCAGTGAACGCGCCTGTTGAATGACCTGCCATTCCTGCCACAATATTTCCAACTGAACTCGGTTCTGTGTTCCTTGCTCTGCATCAATCCGAGCCTGACGAGTGATAAGCGGAATAATATCGTAGGCAATACCTATGCCCAAAGCATTTACAAGACCTGCCGTACTTCCTGTGGGATGATCAAGATTAAACGCCAATTGAGGGTCGGGCAACAGGCCAGCAGCAAATGCCTGCGCCCTAGCAACGTTAAGGCTTTCTCGTTTTGCCCGCAGTTCAGGATTGCCAAAAACAGCAAGAATCGCGACTTCCGTAAGGTCCAGACCATCTGCCAGATTAATGTTATGGCTATTGGTCTTGCCCAAATGTTTATTCACTTGCACAGAAAGAATTTCAAGGCTGTCCGATTGTCCGGATTTCTCAGGCAGAGGCTGTGGTAGATAGGTTGCGCAACCACTTAATAAAATCACTATGGCCAATAGTAAAAACCACAACCGCCATATGGCAGCCGATCCTAATTTATTTAATGGAAATGGACGATTCCTACATAAAAAGATCCCATCCACCCCATGACTGAATACTAAATTTTTCATAGGACGAGTAATTAATTGGATAAACTTAGCTAATACTTAGCAATCTTTAAATATACAAATTACTTTTATGGTCATCAGGCGTTTTTGTCTCTCCAACGTGACCTGACATGACATTCCAGAATTTATCATTCGCTTCGTATTTTTTGAACATAACCGCAATAACCATTGATGCTACAACCTGATTCTATCGTGCTGCACACATCATAATTTTTCTGGATTGCAGGACTGTTATTTAAAGCGCTGCACATCCCAGGCAGTTAACGACGGATAGGGAGCGTGATATTTACGGTTGTGCCTATTCCGACTTTACTGCTGACCTCTAATTTTCCATCATGAAGATCAACTAGTGCTTTTACAATGGAAAGACCAAGGCCGACACCATCCACCTTTGAATGATGGGGATCTTCATCAGCCCTTGTAAATGGGTCAGTAATAATCTCTAATGCTTTTTCAGCAATGCCTATGCCTGTATCTGCAACACTAATCACATACCCTTCTTCTGATATATCCGCAGAGACAGTGATGCTACCGCCTTCTGGTGTAAATTTAATGGCATTACCTGCAAGATTCATTATGATTTGCATCATAGCATGCCTATCGGCACTCAAAGGTTTGAGGTCTTCATCAAAGACAAGCGTGCATTCAAGATTTTTTTCGAGAATCAGTACATTCAGCTGTCTATGACATTCTATAGCAAGACGATGAAGATCGATGTCCTCTTTTAGCAAAATCTTTTTCCCATACTCTAACTCGGTTAAATCAAGAATATCATTCACGAGATTAAGCAGATAATTACTGGAGGAAAATATATCGTGAGAATACTCAATATATTTTTCATTTTGCATCGCGCCGAAGAGCTCACTCTTCATAATATCTGAAAACCCAATAATAGCATTCAGCGGCGTTCTCAGATCATGGCTCATGGATGCAAGAAAATTTGATTTCGCCTGGTTTGCTTTGACAGCAGTGTTCATGGCGATCATAAGATTGTCAAATGTCTTTTTTTGCTCGGTAATATCACGGGTGATGCCAACAAAATGTTTAACGGTATTGGTAGTAACTTCATTCACCGCCAACTCCATAGGAAAAGTAGTGCCATCCTTACGCTGACCAAAAACCTCACGACCGATTCCGATCATCTTCTTTTCACCTGTTTTCAAGTGGTAATCCAGATAACCATCATGCTCACTATGATAATATTCAGGCATCAAAATTTTGACATTCTGACCTATAGCTTCTTTTTCGCTGTACCCAAAAATCTTTCTTGCCGCCAGATTGAATGATTCAATCGTTCCACGCTCACTAATCGTAATAATACCATCCACAATATTATCAATGACGGCAGAGAGCCGCTCAGTCTGCACGGCAATTTCTTCATTGGCGATAACCAGTTCAGCAGCACGCTTTTCTGCCTCTTGGGTTTGTAATGTTAATTTAGCATAGGCATATTTTCTTGCTCGCGACATATCATTGAAAGCCTTTGCCAAAAGGCCAATCTCGCCTGAGTCATTAACATTTAGCACTTGCGAGTAGTCACCGTCACTAATCCTGTTTGCTTGTATGACGGCCAGTTGCAGCGGATGTGTTATTCTTCGGGCTTGCCATTGCGTGAGAAATATCGTGATAAGCACGACGAAAGTACCGATCAAGAGAAGAATTTTTTCGGTAGAGCGTGCAGGCCTCAAAATTTCGTCCAGCGGCGCAATAACCACGATGTTCCAGTCTAGTGAACTAGTAATGCCAAACTCACTCATGTCTGCATAGGCTGCCATAACTTGATCGCCGACATGATCCTTATAGATTAGACTGCCAACAAGACCTTGTACTGAAAAGCTAGTTAACAATTGAGGTTGAGATAAAAGGTCGGGGAATTTATCAAAGGTCTGAGCAGATGGATCCTCTGTAATAAGCACGTTGCCCTCGTTGTCGACTATGTAAACATATTTATCACCAACAATGCCGTCCTCAATAAGGGCGATTATTCGTTGTATGTGTCAATAAGCATTTAAAATTGCACCACCTTTTGCATTTAAAATTGCCCCACCCATTCAGTAGCAAGGCCAACCGGATATCTGCCATTATATAGCGAGGTATCCTGTTGGCCTTGTGTATTCTCAGGATTGTTTTACGTGCCTGTTTTTACTTTGTGCGAAACGGAAGGAGTTGTTTCCGCTTTCAATGATTGAGCAATGATGGGTGACCCTGTCGAGAAGAGCCGTCGTCATTTTGGCATCGCCAAAGACTGATACCCATTCACCGAACTCCAGATTGGTGGTAATGATAACACTGGTTTTCTCATACAGCTTGCTGATCAGGTGGAAGAGAAGAGCTCCACCGGACTTTGGGAAGGGGATGTACCCCAGTTCATCAATGATAACGCAATCTGTCTGACTGAGCTGGCGGATAATTTTACCGGCATTGCCTTCAGTCTGTTCCTTGATCAGGGCGTTGATAAGGTCAACCGCATTGTGGAAGCGGACTTTCTTACCCTGTGTGATAAGTGAGGTTCCCAGGGCAATGGCAATATGGGTTTTGCCGGTTCCAGTACCTCCGACAAGGATCAGATTATGGGCATCTTTTGTGAACTGGCCAGTACAGAGTTGTTGTATCTCGGTCTGCTTTACAGCGGATAGGCCATAATCGAATGTGGCAAAGTCTTTATGATGGGGAAAGCGGGCGATCCGCATCTGGTATTGAATGGACCGCACACGTCTTTCTGTAACTTCCGCCTCGATCAATTGCTTGAGTGCGGTTATCAAGTTAGGTGGGGTTCGTGTGGATAGTAAATCCTGTGCACATCCGGCCATGCCGTGCAGGCGCAGGGCCGCAAGCTGTTCAATCAGGGCATTCATGGTCTGACCTCCTGTGCTGCATATAGCAGCTCATAGCGTTTGCAATTGGCTTGTGGGATTACGCTCAGCTGTGGATAGCAATGGGTATCAGGCAGTGGCTCAATCGCCGGTTCCACGAGTTGGTTGATCAGGTTAATAATGGCAGGCAGGCGCATTGTCTTTTGGTCAACAGCCAAATCGCAAGCCATTGCCACAGCTTCCATTCCATGTTGCTGAGCCTGCATTAATAGTTCAACAAAGTCACGGTCTCCGCCTTTGGTGTCCATATAGCAGGCTTTGATCTTGTTCATGGCAGCAGGCAATTGCCATTCCACAAAGGGGGCACCATCACGCAGAGCCCCGGGTTTGCGCAGTAATAGCGGTACGTAATGCCAAGGTTCAAAATAGCTGACATTCCTGTTAAATCGGCGCTTGTGCTCCGCGATCACCTCGTGGTCTGTGACCACAACAATCCGGGCCGCATAGGCGCGCAGGGAGACGTGACAGCCTGCATAGCGGGCCGGAACGCTGTAACGATTACTGTCATATTGGACAAGGCAGGTGGAACGTACCCGAACTCTTTTCTCTACATAGCCATCAAAAGCCTGACCCAAGGGCCGTAAATTACCGCATTCTTCTTGATAAAGACTGTCAATCGTCCTGTCTTGCCTCTCTGGATGAGCACGACACCCAAGCTCTGCGCATTTTGCGACCAGCCAGATGTTCAAACTGGCCAGATCATCAAAACGCAACTTGGGGCAAAATAACTTCTGGCGCACAAATTGAACCTGACGCTCTATTTGCCCCTTCTCCCACCCACTGGCAGGCGTACAGGCTACAGGCTCTATTACATAATGGTTCATAAGCGCCAGAAAGCCGGAATGGAATATCCGGTCCTTTGACCGTGATACATAGGTCACCATCGTCTTCGGATTATCAATGATAACCCGGCGTGGCACCCCGCCATAAAAGGACAATGCCCGGATAAAGGCATCAAGCACCATCTCCTGAGATTCGTTTGGATAAGCGACAACAAAAGTCTTGCGGCTATAACACAGCCTAAAATGGGCAACCTTAATCTTCTGTTCCATACCACCCAGAACCACATGTTCTTCGCTCCAGTCAAACTGCATCGCATCTCCAATCTGAAAGGCAAGCGGTATAAAAGCCTTGCCACTGGAAAGCTGGTCCAACTTCAAATCCTTGGTGAAACGATAAACTGGGGCGCAGGACCCCGTATAACCTTCCTCTACTAACTGCTCATACAGCTTTAAGACAGTCCGTCGTTCCCGACGAGGAAGACCCAAATTCTGTTCATAGAGCGATTGCAACCGTTCTTCATAAGCCTGCAATTTATGACGAACAGGGGGACGACTACGCTGATAACGAGGTTCTGAACTCTCCCCAAGATATTTTCTGATCGTATGACGAGACAGACCTGTACGGCGGCTGACTGAACGAATGCTCTCGCCGTCGCGCAATATACTACGACGGATCTTAATTATACTTTCCATGATGATCACCTCAATCTGCTCCATGCTTAAATAAACATGGATGTTAACAAATTAGGTGGGGCAATTTTAAATGCAAATCCCAACCTAAGTGGGGCACTTTTGCATGACAATTAACAGGTAGGGGAATTATTAGTGAGGCGACCAACTAATGTAGTTCTGGTTGCTATGGCCAACAAAACCGCCCGTGTTGTATGGGCGATGATGAGAGATCAACAGGACTTCAAACCGATGAATAGCTAAATTACGGTTGGAAGAATGCTAAAAGAATTGCGAGGGTGAAATGAGTTGATGGCGAAAAAGGGTTACCCGGATAGATCAAACCCGAGGCTTTGTCCGAGCTTGGAGCTCGATACTTTGACTGGGAGTCTATCCCCCGACCTGTTTGTTATAGGCGGATTCCATCAAGGCCAGCGATACAGGTTATCGCGTAAATAGGCCGGATACATGACTGCAAACCTAATACGCTATTAACGAAAATAATCCTTGCAAATCGGGAGGTATCCATACATGACAAAGCCTATCAGAACGTTACTTCAATGATTGGGTCGAACCTCGTGACCACTGCGGCATAAACCCAGTCTCACTAAAAGGAAATAGTTAACGTGTCAAAGCCGTAAAGTCATGCTAAGGCGCTTATACTCTGATGTTTTTTTAACGCACTCATAAAAAGTATGGCATAAACAAAATCCATACTCGCAATCGCCATAAGGTGCCATGTAACATTCCCAGCGAGGAAATGGCCGAGGACTAGTCCAAATACAGTCATTTTTCCAATAATGCCCATTTTAATCACGGCAACATTATTTTGAAGGTCGCGGCTTGCCCAATAATAGCCAATGCCGAAAATCACGACAAGACCAGCAAATAAATGCAAAAAAAGTGGGTTTGAAGGTATTGGTGCCATACCTAAGAATTCAAACAACTGCTGGTATACAAACAATATTCCTAGACCAATGGAACAATTAAAAATAGCAGCATGTGTGAACAGTATCCGTGGGGAGTTCATTGCATTTCTCCATTATGTTTTGCCGAGGTACTAACCCCAGCAGGTTCAAAATATGTTAAGCATTCACATCAATAACGATACGACCCTTAATTTTTCCACCCAGAATTCGATCTGTGAGTTCAGGTACTCTGGCAAGAGGCTCTTTGACATAAATGTCTTTGAGTTTGGTCAAATCCATAACATCAGCAAGTCTGTCCCAAGCACGCTGACGTTTGTCATGTGGTGCTTGAACAGAATCAATCCCGTGCAAAGAAATGTTGCGTAAAATAAATGGTAAAACAGTGGTATTAATCTCAGTACCACCCGTGAGGCCAGTCATAGCAATCACACCATTATAACAGGTCTGAGCCAGAGCTGTTGCTAGTGTTTGACCGCCTACACAATCAACAACAGCCGCCCATGTCTCAGCTTCCATTGCCTCAGAAGGGCGTGACAATTCTGCACGCCCAATCAATCTTGATGCCCCAAGTTCTTTCAGAAAACCACCATTTTCAGACATACGCCCAGTCGAAGCGACCACTTCGTAACCAAGGGTGGAGAGGAGACTTACCGCAATAGATCCCACCCCGCCAGAAGCCCCCGTGACAAGAATTGGGCCATCTGTTGGTTTTACACCATGATCTTCAATAGCCAACACACATAACATGGCTGTATAACCCGCCGTACCAATCGCCATTGCTTCTTCCGACGAGAGAGCATCTGGCGTACGAATTAACCATTCCGGTTTAAGGCGGGCTTTTTGAGAATAGCCCCCCCAATATTTCTCAGACAGGCCATAGCCGTTCACAAGAATTCGATCGCCCTTTTTCCAATCTGGATCTGAAGATTCAGCCACAGTACCGGCAAGGTCAATACCGCAGACCATCGGTAATTTTTGGGCGATACGCATTGGGGAATGTTCGGATGCCGCAAGACCATCTTTAAAATTAACAGTCGAATAATCAACATCAACGAGTATTTTTTCATCAGGTAGATCTGATATGGATAGCTTTACCAGCCTGCCTTTGAGTATGCCGTCGATTTCATCGGCGACGATTGCATTAAATATATCAGTCATAATATTTTCTCTAAATTTAATTGTTATTGTGAATAATTAGCCAGTTAACGTCACAGAATTATGCCGCGATATACCCGCCGTCAACGACAAGTTCACTCCCCGTCATATAGCTCGCATCATCACTAGCAAGAAAAACCAGCGGGCGAGCAATCTCACTTGGGTCTGCTAAACGCTTCATCGGGATCATATCAATAACATGCTGCGCATAGGCATCCCCTTCCCCGTCTGGCATAGTCTCTATTAACGTATTGACGAGTTTTGTTGACGTATACCCAGGATGGAGCGAATTGACACGAATGTCATACCCATTATTTGCACAATGAAGAGCAGCGGCTTTAGTAAATATCCGCACCCCTCCCTTTGATGCATTATATGCCGCAAGCAATGGCTCACCTACATTACCCGCAATGGACGCAACATTAATGATAGAGCCACTTTTCTGTTTCATCACCGAAATGGCTTTACGTGTGCCCATAAACACACCCTCCATGTTCACCGCCATTATCGCCTTCCAATCATCGAGCGTACAATCTTCCACGGTTCCTGCCCAGCCAACGCCGGCATTATTGACAAGAACATCAAGCCTTCCGTAACGCTTCATGATGCCATTGATAACGCGATCCCACTCGCCTTCTTTGGTAACATCTAACTTATCGCCTTCAACCGCCAACCCCTCGTCAATTAATTTCGCGATAGAATCTTGAGCATCTGCCAAGTCATAATCTGTTACAATTACTTTTGCTCCTTCACGAGCAAATAATTCTGCTGCTGCCCCCCCGATGCCGCGTGCGGCCCCGGTTAAAAGAACAACACGATCAGTAAATCTAGTCATAGAATAGCTCCTTATTTTCTAATTCAATTAAATCTTGCTGTTAACTTAATACCAAAGGTTCGGGGAGTTGCCCGGTTAAGGTAATCAAGCCCAAATACATCAATATTCAAACCATAAGTATAATAATTCTTATTAGTCAGATTCTTAGCCCATACGCTAACTTCAAAATCATCAACCTCATATGTCAGACGGGCATTAAACAACCAGTAACTCGGGTTACCACAGGCGATACTCGGGCCAGCTTGAAGAATATTAAAGCCGGTAGCGGGCTGATCACAAGGAGATTGGCCATAATCCTTGAAAGGGTCAAAATAATATTTTCCCATGTAGGATGTATCACCATGCAGAGTTAACCGCCCCTGATCCCCATCATAAATATCAAAGTCAAATCCAGCAGAGAAGGTCATTTCAGGTGCGTTTGGAAAAGGATTCCCATTCACAGGCCGTGTCGGCTTAGTAGGATCATTTGCATCAAGAGTATTGCCAGAATATTTACTATTCAACAAGCCCAATGACGCGTCCAGACGTAATTTATCTGTGGCTTGAAAGGCTAATTCAGCTTCGCCACCAAAAATTCGGCCATCTATACCGCGCGTAAATCCTGTTGCACCGATAATTTGTGTGATCTGATGGTTAGAGTAATTATAATAAAAACCCGCAACATTCAATTGCATACGATTTTCCAGAAACCGCATTTTCAAGCCCGCCTCATAGGCATCCACGTCCTCTGGTTTAATATAATAAACCTGATTAGTCCCTTGATAAGCGAGTCCATTAAAACTACCACTACGATACCCACGGCTGTAATTAACATAACCCATTATATCATCGTTGAAGGTGTAACTGATATTAAGCCGACCGGTTAGCCGATTAGTAGACTCGATTTGGTTTAAGGCTGGTAAATTGGGGTCATAAGGAAAACTATAAGGCACTGTACTGGCTACAATGTTTTTACCAGCAAGATCAAGAATAGTCGTCCGGCCATTCAAATATTTCACTTTATCATGAGTATACCTAAGGCCAAGACTAACCGTCAGCTGGTCGTTAAAATCATAACTTCCATCAAAATAAAATGCCATTGACGGACGTTCAACTGTAAAGAACTGATCACCCAGTATTGGTCCAAATGGCGGGGCACCAGCCGCACGGCAGGCCGCAGAAGCCGCACCACCAAAACCACCGCCGCCACTATTATCAGTGCTAATATCTCCCAATAATGCAATAAGTGATCGTGCATCTAGGAAACCATTGGGATTTACTGTAATTGGATCACAGAAACCGGCATCACCCGGAGCAAGTGAGGGATCGACCACAAATGCGGGAACAATGCCTATGGAATCTGGCGTAGCAATGGCTGCATTGCTGAAGGACCCCGGTACCCCCGCACCCAGAAGTAGGGGACGCAACACACCAAAGAAATCAGGTTGATTATGCGTTTTAACCTTATCGATACCATAATAAACACCTGCAATTATGTTCAGGGCTTCGTGATTGTAAGTTAGCCTTATATCCTGATTAAAATTCTTACTAGTGGAATTATACCGTATTGAACAAAGGTCATTTGGCGAGCCATCACAATCAAATGGTGAATTCTTATATTCGCCAGTATCGTACCCTGTAATCGACTTTATGGATAAATTCTCGTTGACATCATAGTTTATCGTCAGATTAATACCTTTAGAATTGGAAAAGTAATGCCCCCCTGTATCGGAAGCAACTTCATTTTCTTTTAGCAAACGGCCCCCCAATAACGGTTGAGGATCAAACCTTGAATAACCAAGAGCATCTTGCTTATTAGCAAACTGTCCATTTGCATAGGGATTCGCGGCAACCGGGTCATCCTCTGATGCATAAACTTTTACCGCAATATCCAAATCCGAATTCGGTTGCCAACGTAGGGATACGCGTCCAGCTTTATAATCTGTCGTACCTGCGTCTCGATTTTGGATAGGGTTGAACTGCCAACCATCCCCCTTACCGAAGGTGCCGGCAACACGGATACCTAACTCGTCCGGAATAAGTGTTAACTCAACAGCGGCATCTATAGTCTTAGTATTATAATTGCCATAGCCTACTGTTACATACCCTTCAGTACCATTCAACTCAGGCCTCCGCGTGAAAAAACTAACCGCACCGCCGGTTGTATTGCGGCCATACAAAGTACCCTGTGGTCCACGTAGAACTTCAATTCGGTCAAGGTCAAAAAGTTGCTGCCCGTGACTAGCCCTGAAGCTTTGGTATACTTCATCCACATAAACCCCAACAGGTGAAGCCGTCGTTGCAGAGAATTCATTCGCAACCGAAATACCACGAAGTGAAAAGTTAGGCTGGGTTCTGCCATACGGCGTTGTAACTTGTAAGCTGGGCACCGCACCCATCAAATCAGATGTTTCTGTTATACCTCGGGATTTCATCATCTCCCTGTTAAGCGCTGAAACAGCAACTGGTACGTCCTGAAGGTTTTGGGCACGTTTCTGTGCGGTGACGACGATTTCTTCCAGGCTAATTGAACTACTCTTGTTCACATTCTCCGCCCAAGACGGCGTAATAATAACAGCAAGTAAAGAAGCTGATGCCAGTACTCTATTGGTAATATGATTAACATGTATTTTGGTCATTTATTTTCTCCCATAATTATATGAATAACTATTACAATTTTTCTTAAACGGTTATTTGAGCATCCCAAACATGGGTGCCGTGTTCGGCAAGTGCTGCCATTAATTCCCTTGCACCAAAGGCCTTTACTGATGGCTGAAACCCTGTTGCCAGGAGATGTCCATCAAGAATACGTCGGCAGGATTCTGCTGCCAGAATTGCCGTCTGGATATAAGGTGAATTGCCCCGTAGAACTACTTTCACACCAGCTCCATTTCCACGGCCTATGCATGAAATAACGGAACGATTTTGATCTGGGTTTTCTCTTTCCGGTTCCTCTGATACTAATGCGGCAGCCATCTTATTTTTAATTTCGTCATGTTCCTCAATCTGTTTATGGCGATGTTTAGTTTCAAATTCTTCCAATGCGCCAATAACGGCCCCAAACATGAGCTCATTACGAAAGGCAACAAGTGTAGAACAATTCGATACACGCTCATCTTTCTCATACCATACTGCCTCACCAGCGCCTGACCAGGGCAACGCAGAAAATATCCGATGTGAGTCTGGAGACAAGACAGAATAAGAGACTGCATAAGGCCACATTACTAACTCATTATGTTCAAGATAGTACTGCGGAACAGTACACATACGCATGAAAGATTGTGTAGAGGCCACGCTGGTTGCTGAATCTGCCAAATAAAGAACTTCAAGTGTATCAATGCCTGGCGTTTCTAGAGCAATTTCTGTAGCAAGCGCACCTGTAGCCCACATATATGAATTAGCGGGCGAAAGTAACAATCCAGCCTTTTCAAAATCAGCCCCATACTTATCACGAATAAACCGCATCCAGTCCGCTTCACCCGTGGTATCCAGATAATGACACCCTGCATTAAGGGCCGCCCGAACTACAACTTCGCCATATTCCATAAATGGACCAACAACATTATAAACGATTTTACGCCCCTTAAACAGCTCGGTCAGAGCAACTTCATCATGCGCGACTTCCTTGATTTGATAGGACGCCCCCTCCAGTTCAGCTATTGTCGCCATTTGCTCTTCAAGCCGTTTCTGACTGCGTCCAGCTGCGACAAAGGGGATATTTGCCTCTGCAAGATGCCAGGAAATTAATTTCCCCGTATATCCACTGGCCCCATAAACAATCACATCATAGTTTGTAGACATAGAATTAACCTTTCTTTCTTGTAAAAATATTATCCGCACCGAACTTGAATTTCTCCCGCAGATATCTTTCCTGTGGTTTTTCCGAAGCCGTTTTTGGAATTTCCTCAACTAATTGTATAAAGCGAGGAACAAAATTAGATTCCAGCCCCGCTCGGCAGGCCGCGAAGATGGCGTCTGCATCAAATTCTTTTCCTGGTTTTGCAACTATAGCGGCGACGATTTCTTTCTCACCGGGCGCGTCATCAGGGGTGGCAACACCATAAACAAAAACATCATCCACACAGTCTTGTTCTGCAATTTCCTTCTCAACGAAGGTTGGGTTAACAAAATCACCATTGCGTCGAATACCGCAGCCCCCGCGATACAGAAAATAGACCCACCCGTCCTCGTCCATACGCCCGATATCACCCATCCGTAGCCAACCATCCCGCGTTTTCTTCACCGAAGCCTGCTCATCCTTAAAATAAGTCACCACCGGAGCGCTGCCATCTATGTTACGAAAGATTATCTCTCCCGGCTCTCCAGCAACGCATTCCCGTCCTTCTGTATCAACAATTTTCAGCTCCAGACTGGCGGGGGCTTTACCTACTGAACCAATAGGGCCGACCCCAGGCGGATTAAACGTCAGCCCGCCCTCCGCCGCACCGTAAAATTCAAAAATTGAAACATCAAAGCGTTTATGAAAGTTTTCCCATATGGCTTCAGGCATACCAGCGCTCAACACCATACGTACGGGATTATCAGCGTCATTTGACTTTTTCGGTTCGCTATAAAGCCCAGTTGTCATCCCGCCAAGAAGATTAAAAACGGTACACCCGTAATGCCGTGTAATATCCCAAAGATGGGACTTGGTGAATTTACGCCCGATAACACAATGAAAACCACCATATAATCCTGTGCTCAGTGTGACCAACTGGGCATTTGCATGGGTGAGAGAAAGCCCTGTATATAGACGATCTTCCGTGGTGAGGCCCAAAACCTGAGGCAACATTTGCGCTACATTCAACCGCTCGTAAGGGCTTAAAATCCCCTTCGGGTCGCCCGTCGTACCAGACGTAAAAAGCATTTGCATAGGGGCTGAAGGGTCATTGACCTTAATATTTATCTCCGGCACAGGGGCCGCCAGAATATGCGCAACTGGTCGAGGTTTGGGCAACTCACTCTCTAACATATTCTCTCCCAACACCCATACCCATTCAAGATGTGGCAACTCTGGCAATATTTCTATTAGGTTTTGCAAAGAATAATCCGCTATTATCGCCCCGCGGCACTCTGAAAAACCAAGCATATGGACAAGTTTCTTACCTTTGGTGCGGGGATCAATCGGTACAAATATTGTCCCTGCTATGGACGACCCAACCATAGCATCGACAAATTCAGGATGATTTTGCATGATCAGTCCGAACGTGTCATTTTTCTTCATCCCTGCGCCCTCAAGGGCGGCAGCAAAGCGCCTGCCGTTATCCCAAAGGTCACGATAGGTGCGTTTTTCTTCTACAAACCGCCCCTCAGGCGTAATATCAACAAAGGTCACAATATCCAGATCAGGACGCTCTGCTGCTTCACGGGCAATACGGTGGGCGAGAATAATATCTTTATTTTGATCGCCCGTCATCATTCACACCGACCAAGGATACTAACAACCATAGCGGCGGCATCATCATCGATAAATCCCCCACCATTTTCAGCAAGAGCAATACGGGCACCCGCCACTTGACGAGGGCCAGCAGTTCCCCTTAACTGTTGCACCAACTCATATACTTGGGCAAGGCCTGTGGCTCCAATAGGATGTCCTTTGCGCAAAAGCCCCCCAGACGGATTAATCGGTATACGCCCGCCAATCTCTGTCGCGCCACTTTCTACGAGTATACCTCCCTCGCCTTTAGCGCAAAATCCCAAACTCTCACTATGCATAATTTCGGAGGGGGCCGCAGCATCATGCAGCTCCACGACATCCACATCATCAGGACCAAGCCCCGCGTCATTAAAAGCTATCCCCGCCGCAGTTTCCACCGTATCGGGAACATCTGGCCCATGGTCCCAACCGGATACCAATGCGGTAGAACGAATACGAACACAGCGGTCTAGACCTATACTCCGTGCCTTCTTCTCACTCACGATAATCGCCGCTGCGGCACCGTCTCCAATGGGCGAACACATGGGAAGGGTTAAAGGGTAGGTAATTTCCCGTGCGGCCAAAACCTCTTCAATAGTAAGGGCTCCACGGAATTGGGCCTTGGGATTAAGCGCCCCATGACGGGAATTCTTAGCTGATACAGCTGCAAAATGTCTTTGTGTGGAACCATATTTTTTCATATGGGCCGCTGTCATGGTTGCATAAACATCCATAAAAACAGAACGTCCAGTTCCAGCATCCCCTTCCTCAACGACAAATCCTGCAGCCCGCCGTCTTTCATCCAGCTCGGCGATAACCTTGTCATAATCCTCATAATCCAAACAACCAGTAAAAACCGAGAATATCTTCTCTTTATCAGAACAATAAAGTTTTTCACTACCCGTGGCGATAACCACATCATGAAGTCCCGCCGTCACCATGGTCGCAGCCTCGTGAAAAGCCGTCGATGCCGATGCACAAGCGTTCTTGACATTTATGACCGGAATACGTCCTATACCCATAGAACGCAAAGCGACCTGACCCGAAACACAAACCTGCCCAACGATATTTCCTGCCGCCACATTACCCATCCAGGCGGCCTCTATGGCCGACTTATCCAGACACGCGTCATGCAAAGCCTCTGTAACAGCTTCCACTGTCAGTGACTTCAGGGTACGATCCATATGCTTGCCAAAAGGGGTCATCCCAACACCGGCAATATAAGCATTATGTTTCATAAGATTAATCCTTGTTAAAAATAAACCTACTCAAAGTAGCGTTTCATCGATGAGACTGTAACCACCCTTTAGCGCGAGAATTTCATTGCAACCGTCTTCAATCATCGATGACCGAGAGTCGCGAAAAATTTTCTCTACTGGGTATTCCTTAGTAAGCCCATTGCCCCCAAACATCTGGATAGCATCAGAGGAAACCTCAAGTGCATTCTGGGTTGCCGTCACCTTGACCATCATGGCTGCCTGAAGCGCAGGCAGGGGCTGAAGTGTATTATGAGCGATTACCCGCCGCGTAAGCGCACAAGACGTCTCCACCTTGCGAGCCATATGGAAAAGACGCCGCGCCACATCCTGATGACGGATAATCGGAACGCCCCCTTGCTTACGCTCGTGGGCATATTTAAGGGCATGATCATAAGCTGCTCTGGCTGCCCCCGTAAATGTAGCCCCCATGAGAGCATTCGCTTCGGTATGAATACAATAAACGGCCTTTTTGTAATTTTCTGGTGAAGCCAACAAATTCTCAATATCAACCTCTACATTGTCGAAAAAAATCTCCCCTTGCGGCAATGCCCGTTGGCCCATTTTCCAAAGATTTTTACCTCTGGTAACACCCGGCGTATCCATAGGCACAATAACGACTATACCACGATGGGGGTCAACACCATTATCCGTCTGCGCGGCACAATAAAGAATGCATATCTCAGCCACTGGCCCATTGGACACCCAAGCGGATTTTTGACCGTTTATAATAACCTTTCCATCAGTGATTTTTGCACTACAGTTGGGTCGACCATATGTACCCTCAGGATGGGAAATGGTTTTGGTAACATCAAGGCTATCTGAACCATGGTCTGGTTCCGTTATTCCCCAACACCCAAGCATGCTATCGGGATATTTCTCTACTAAATCCATACGCCCAAATTTTGCGGCCATAAATTGAGGCAACAAACCCGCTCCTATTGAAATTGCCAGCCCTGCATCCCCTCTACCCAACTCTTCAAAAATAATTGGAAAAACAACAGACAGTTCTTCTGGCGTCATGTCCGCAAATGCGCTGATCCCAATACCCAAATCCAGATATTGTTTGCGAAAATTCCAGAAAGGAGACCCTTCCGCAATGACGTCTTCTGGCGTCATTCGGTCTAATTCAATACCAATAGGTCGCATAACATTCTCAGAAAAACCCCTCAGCATACCCTGTATCTCTTTGGCGATATCACAAAGAGGAGGCTCCGCCCCCGACAGGCTTAACTGAACTTTCGGATTTGAATCCCACTCTGTATAAGGGTTAGGTGACATGACTTTCTTCTCCAACTCAAGTATTGACGTTGTAAAAAACGTAAAGAAAGACGAGGGAAGCCTCCCCACCCTGCATGGGGGGGGGTAAGAGTTGTTTTCAGAAAAATCTATTTTTCGGTATCAAATCAGACCCAGAATCCGGGCTCGGTTCGTGGCATCATGCCGGTCATTAACTTCAAGTTTTGAAAAGATATTTTTCATGTGCCACCTAATTGTTTCTACCGACACATCCATCGCCAAAGCTATCCGTTTATTGGGAAGCCCTTGCCCCAGATAATTCAATATTTCCATTTCTTTGGGGCTCATAGACATTTTGTCGACCATAGTCCGAAGCTTTTTCTTGTCTGGTTCAATAGATACCCCCCCAGACATTGCACCATTACTGTCCCCTAGGAGTTCTTCAAGATAGTCTTGCTCCTTTCTGGGAAGGTTTTCTGATCCTGAAAATTGTTTTAATAGTGCCTCGCAAGAGCTACGTTCATCTAAAAAACTTCGAACCAACCCGCACGATTTTCCCACCGTAAGGGCCTGAACAAAATCTTCTAAAGAGCCAGCATAGGCCCCAATTTTGAGTTTAGCAGTTGCTCGCATTAAACAAATACGAACATGTAATCTCCGTCGCCTGATATTTTTATAAAACTCAAGTAATTGGTCTAATATTTCAATGGCCGAATCCAAATAACCAAGGCTCATATCAAGTCGTACTCGACTAAACTTAATGAGAAGAACAAGCTCGCCTGTTGTATTAAAACTAAGGTCATTATTTTCAGGCATGAATAACTCCAAACGATCTTGAAGTCTCCGCGCCCTATCCAAACGATTTTGGGACAAGAGTTGACGTATATTCTCCGCAAGGCTTGCAGCCATAACCCGATCATGACCTTTTTCCTCTCCATAACTGTAAAGCATATCAAGTAGATCAGATGATTTTTGTTTTTCTTTCAACACCCAATAAGTACGTGCAGCATTAATATATGCCCTGATAAGGGCATCTGGGAAAACTGATTCGTTAATAACATCAAAACGGTTTGCCAAGAGGTCACACAGATCATTTAGTTTGTTCTGCTCATAAAAACCGCCGCTTAGGACCGCAACAGCAACGCATGCGGGCGCAGAACGCCGACCCTGTCTTTGTTCTGCAAACATAAGAGCAGAATGAACAATTTTATTTGATTCTTCGAACCGTCCTTCAAGACTATAACTCAGCGCAAGAATACATTGGCGATAAATAAAGGGAAAATAAAGACCTCGCAACTCTGGTTTTTGCTCAACCCAGGAAGAAATCCGCCGGACCTCGTCATAATCACCAGCCATTATACGTTCAGAACTAACCGCATTACATCCTGCAGCTACATTAAAAGAATCGCAATTTTTATCCCATTCATAAGAATAAGGTTTTACGATAGTAGTATCATCAACAAAAGTTCCCAGAGCCATCTTGGCTGGCAATAATTCATCCTTGCTTACTTTACTTAATTTACCTTCCTTTTCACATTCAATAGACAGTTCATTCAGCAACAAAGCAGCCTCTTTCGTGCGACACGTCAGCAAATAACACCATGCAAGATTAAGCTTAAGACGTGGCCGTGCCGTAATGGCTTCCGTAGGTAATCGCGATGCTAAACTCATTAATGAATTCAGCCGACCAGATTCTAGCAAAGACATTGTGCATTCTTCTAATAAACCAAGAACACTGCCCACGTCATTAATACTAAGATAATGATGCACTGCCTGATCGGTAATACCCATCTGACTATGCCATTCGGCCGCCCTTCTATGCAGACCAAATAAATCAAACACCGGGTGTCCTGCAGCTTTCAATATTTTTGCCATTCCATCGGTTTCTGAAAGGTGGAGGACATGCGCTTGTTTGATATCTTTAGCTCTTTCTCCTTCTTCTTCTACATATCTTTGCAACAGTCTGTCACGGAGAAACGTACAAAATAAAGGATGATAACGATACCAACCGGGTTCGCCCTCAAGCGGCAATAAAGGAAAGTTTTCTCTCTCTATCTGGTCAATGATACGAGAACAATCCTTCATCCCTGTTAGCGCGTGGGCTAACGGTTCGTTAAACCGTTCCAGAATACTGGTTTGAAGTAAGAAAGATTCCATATTTTTTGGCAAACCATCCATAATTCTACGTGAAAAAGAATCAAGCAAGTTGTCATCATGTTCAAGAAACCAGCCGCGCATTTTGAAGGCCCCCCGATCCCGTGACACAGCTATAGTTGCCCATTGGATGGCTGTAGCCCAACCCTCTGTTGCATCAAGCAAGATGCGTAGATTCTCGGCATTGGGTAGAGATTTTACCCGACTTTCCAAGAGGCTTTTCGCCTCATCAAAATCAAACCTCAAATCTGTTATGTCTATATTATTTACTTGCCCCTCAAAACGTAGAGTAGGCAATGAGAGATCCGGATCCACACGAGAAATAATAATAAAATGCATATTAGCAGGGGATTTGAGAATTAATTGAGACAGAAAAGTAAAAATTTCAGGCTCATTCAAGCAATGCAAATCATCAAAGAAAATATGAAGTTCCGTACTCAGTTCCGCCATATCGTTTACAAGGGCAGAAATTACAGCCTCAGTCGGGCGGGCATTTCCCCGTTGATACAAATCTGCCACCTCTTTGCCAAATACGTACCCTGCCTCAACTATGGCTTCCCCAAGGCCGTTAATGAAAACACCAAGGTCATTGTCCTGAGCATCAAGACTGAACCAGGCAACTGAACGGCCTTCTGATATCAATTTAGTGCGCCACTGCGCTGCTAGTGTGGTTTTACCATATCCTGCCGGTGCACGAATAATGGATAAACAAGTATCAATCCCTTCGTTTAATCGGTCAATAGCCCTACGGCGCTCCACTAATGGCCGAGTATAACGCGGCGGGGCTAGTTTTGTTTTGATCATTGAATATTGCATTTTGTCTCCCAGAAAATGACGTGACGCAAGCCCCCCACCCATAACGGGTGGTCCAACATTAACCGCAATACTAGAAGCAAGTAAACAATTTTCTATATCCGTTGGCCGCGCACTCAACCATAAAAGCACGTTACGCCAGATCTGGAATACAGGTTTATAGACTAGAGAAATAACCAAAACTCACGGCTTTTGACCTAACCATTAAACAAGTCCCTAAGAGCTCGGCCGTTAAGAATAGCCCACGGGATTACCAAACCGCTTTGCTTTTTATATGCCTTCCATCCTGGGTGCCTTGAAATGGAATGATCTTTGCGCATCATCCGCGCCAGGAAATAAACACACATATAACCAAAGATGGCCCATGCCGCCCAGTGGTCCGCAAGATAGGCATAAGAAAAATACAACATTATCTCACCCAGATAATTAGGGTTTCGGGTATAGCGACACATCCCAAATGTCATTAAGCCTTTTTGATACCTAGTAACCCAATGTCGCTGCCCATCGGCAGCAAGCATAATAACCACGCCAAGGGTATGAATACTGATCGCTACAAATAAATCAGCGCCCGAAGGGTCAATATGTCGGGACAGAAATAACCAAGGAATTAACCAGTACCAAGCACTAACAACGCATAAAGGTTAAAAACACCGAACAAACTAACCTTATTATCAAACTGTAAGTCCCTAAACCCGAACGCTTTAATCAACCAACAATATCCATAAATTCCGTGCAGCGCCAAATACACCCACGCCCCGTTACTATAATTATCGGTGATATTCATCATCCCATAAATCAAAAACAAGGTAATAATCTTATGGAAGTTAACCGCCCAGTTAACTTGGATAACGGGTTTGCCTGGGGCCTCAAAAATTAGCCGATCATTGACCCATAATAATGGCTTTGACCATAATGGAATAGGCTCTCTTTTCTCTTCATATGTGATACCAGTCATTATAATTTTCCTCTTATTAAAAATTTTTGTCCGGGAACAAACTGAAACCCACTATCAAAATAACCCTACTGGTTAAATTGCATTTACTTCCCTTCAATTCAATCATGAGCGTAACGAACAACTTAAGTGAAAAAACATCAATTTCCCCACCCTGTTTAGGGGGGATATAACCTATGCGGTCATCAGAAATGGCTATATAGCTACGGTAATTACGGGATTGTCAAAGGAACTTGTTGCACCGTTTTTCTAATCAGATATTTTGCCTGCATGGACATTTCATTTAAATATTACAAACATAATCCAGCAATCATCCAATTGGCGGTGGCACATTAATGAGGTTTTTGTCAAAACTGGAGGTAAAACCCACTATCTATGGCGTGCTGTTGACCACGAAGGTGAGGCCCTTGACGCTGTTGTAACAAAACGCCGCGACAAAAAATCCGCGCTGAAAGTGTTGAAATCTCTCATAAAGCGTTATGGGCGACCGATGGCTATCGTCACAGATAACCTCAGGTCTTATAAAGCTACCATGAAAGAACTGGGTTGCCAAAACAAGCAAGAAGCCGGAGGTCGATTAAACAACCCCTTTAATGGAGAACGACACCTCGTAAACAGACATATATTTAAGGGATTTCGTTCAGAACCTATCACTGAATGGGAATCCCGTGTGGCATAATCACTACTCGGTTTCGGTCACTTTAGGTCCACTCCAGTTTCTTTTAACAAGGCCTAGGAAATCTCAAGTTTCTTTGACAGCGCCGTTTAACTTGATACTTTCATAGAATTTATTCGGCATTAAAAACTTAACGTGATAGCCTCCCTACGCCCAAAGAGCATTAATAGGAACCGCCCACTTATCTTCACCGAAAGATACAATGTTATCGCCTGTATATAGCACAACCGCCTTAAATTTTCGCTCTTTCGCCAAATTATCTTTAAACCAATTTAAATGTTTAAAACTACGTTTGTTCACCACAGACCCTGATTTAATTTCAATACCCAAAAGGTCACCATCTTCATTTTCCAGAATAAAATCAATTTCTCGTTTCTCACGGTCTCGGTAATGATAGATCTCATAAGAGTTATCTTCTGCTTCCAATAAAGCCACAAGCTGTGTGAAGACAAAAGTTTCCATTAATTTGCCATTTAAATCACCATCAAAACGCACTTTTTCAAAACGCCATTTTAAAATAGACACCATAAGACCTGTATCCGTCATGAACAATTTATCATGTTTACCCACACGATCATAATCTGTTTTATGCCATGGACGTACACGCTCCACTAAATATAACATTTCTAAAGCATTGATATATGTTTCAATAGTCATGCGTACAATTGATAGGCTTTTCCCTATGGAAGAAATATCCATAAATTTTGAAGACCATGCAGCAACGACTTCAACAAGTTTAAACATACTATCTTTTCGTTTAATTTGGATAATATCTTTTAAATCTCGATCAATCAAAGCCTCTAAATAATCTTCATGCCATTCGCGGCGATCATTATGCGATTGAAACCGTAAAGCTTCTGGGTATCCACCTATAAAAGCCTTTCGTAAGTAATAATCCTTATTAAAAGGTCCTTCTTCCTTGTTGGGTGCAAGGGTTTTGAATATTCCCTGAAAAGCATTATTTATAAAAGTTGGAACGCTCCCATAAATTTCACCTTGCGCCAAAGGTCTCAAACGAACTTTACGCACACGGCCTGCCAAGGACTCCTTTACACTCGGTAAAGATTGAATATTAGCTGATCCAGTAAGTAAAAAACGGCCAGCCTCCTGATTCTCATCCACATCCTGCTTTATAGCGAGCAATAATTCAGGGGCACGCTGAACTTCATCAATAATCATCAATTGCTCATTATGATGCACAAAACCTTGTGGATCATTCTTGGCCGCATCCAATAAAGTAGCATCATCTAAGGTATGATAGATCGTGTCAGAGTTTGCCAATTCTTTAGCAAGCGTTGTTTTTCCACACTGACGTGGCCCTACTAACAATAGGACACGGCGCGTAGCTAAAGCTTTTCTAATTCTATTTAACTGCCACCTGTTATAATATATACGAGCCATATTAAATACTTTCTATTTTGATTCCGCATTTTTATAAACTAACTATCCGCGTTTTTCAATATATAAATTACGCGTTTTGATAATTATAGCAACCGCTATATGAACTGTATGCCAAAATTAATCAAACTAGGCACTATCTATATACTGGTTATAACGTCAATATCGGCCTCACACAGAATTGAACATTCTCAGAATTGATGAGCCCAAAATACCGCCCATCATAAGATTGTGGATAATCTGGGGCCATCGGTAAAAACTGACCTTTCGCAAGTGTTACACATTCCGGCTCATGCCCTAAAGGTCGCCCCATAGAATCTACTGTCGCCACTTCCCCAGAAAATTTTCCATTAATAAAAATATTATCATCCTGCCAGCAAACTTTGTCCCCTGAAGTCGCAACAACGACTTTGATCATGCCTTCCATTCTGTCCGTAACATATCCCCTACCAAGGGCAAGCTGCCAGTTTTTTTCAGCCGGCTTAAATTGGATAATATCTCCTTTTATTGGGGTACAGTCATAGGTATAGTAGAAACCACGGGACATGGAGGGGGTAAAATTGAGACTTAAGGGCAAAATAGGCGCTGCGACAAACAGCATAACAAATGCCAAAGACACAAGGATCAATGCTTTTGTTAAAATGCCGGCCGCTTGCCAGCGGGTTTTAAGGGCCTTCATACTCTTCATTATCAGTTGCCTCGGATATTTAAATTTTGAGAATCCTACCCTGTTTTGTTTATCACCCCTGATCCTCACCTCATCCTTAATACCAGTGATTAACTGGAAAAGCAGATTAATAATTCTGGCTTATGTGTTTGGGGCAAGTGCCCTTGTCATCAGACCTGTAAGTGACGTCTTGGGAGATGGTGCTATCCTAGAACAAATATCTGCCTGTGTTCTGCTCGGTTTGACTTCTGCAGCCCCTTGGTTAATCATTCATGGCCAAGGCAAAACCCGTTTTGTCACAAGCATTATAGCCTGCTGTCTCGCCATCCTGCCGCCTATCGGCACACTCGCTGCGCCCAACCCTTTTATGGCCGCAGGTTATATTTTTCCGGGTACTGGCGTCATGGGCCTTCTTTTCGTGGCAAGCTTCATTATATTACCCATTCATATGACGGCAAAAATACGAACAACATTTCTTATTCTATTAGCCTCCATAAGCCTCACCACCAATATGCTCTATAGTCCACCAGATCCGCCAGACTTGGGGAATGGGATATAGCCTAGTTCATCGATGATGACACAATCTGTCTGACTGAGCAGCGTATAATCTTGCCAGTATTCCCTTAAGCCTGTTCCTTGATCAGGGCGTTGATGAGACCTACTGCGTTATGACCCGAAGGGCCGCGCGGAGCAGCAAAAACGGATTTTCTTACCTTGTGTGATGAGTGAGGTTCCCAGGCCAATAGTAATATGGGTCTTAACACATCCGCCCTTGCAAAAAATGCAGTACAAACGATCCGGAGGTGCTTTTGTATGACCCAACAAGTCGCCGAATTTGATCGGACACCTCATTGACTTTATTCAGCTTGGACGCAGCATCAATCGCCAGGTCATAAACCTCCACCACATCAATGCTGGTCACATTATAGCCCCGCCCCTCACTTAACCAGCGAAGTGCCGCTAGTGCGGACCCGAGAGCAAATTCCGGTTCTGTATCGATATAATCTCTTGCCGCTCTTTTTAGAGTTTTTAAATCACATGGGCTCTGGCTGACAAGTTCCAATGCCAGATCATAAAGCTTGACCTCTTTAGCCGTGGCAAACCATTTACCCTCTTCTCCCGGAGTACTGGCAATAAGGTCCGTCAATATATGTGACTTCTCTTTATCTGGATAGCGCTTCACAATTGCCCTAAATCTTGCAATATAGGAATTAGCCACTGCCGCCTTCAATCCATAACGCTGGTAGGCCTCTTCATAAAGGCCCGATGAGATTAGGATTTTTTCACAAGCCTGATCTATTACCCAATCCGGTTGGTTAAGCCCCCGTGATGCCTCGGCATACTGAACGGCTTCTGCTTTCTTGCCCAGGGCCAAAAGTGCCTCGACGCCATAACGTCTATAATGCCACATGGAATGGCGATCCAGATCTAATGTTTCAAGCAATTCATGATACCTACTAGCCGTCAACAGACAAGATAAACATGCTGTCGCCCCGTGAAAATAACTCCCCGGAGTTACATTCAACCAAGAGGACCGCAACGTAGGAATCAGGTCATCTGCATATCGCTCAGCAACATCCGCCGAGCCACAGATTTCACCCCACCGATCACCTACTGGCCCAAGGTAGTCAACCCCATCATCAACCATCGCAAGCCAGAGCCGGTCAAGCCATTTCTCACGGATTTTCTCGTCAGCTGGAGCATCAACTATAATAGGGATCAATATATCCAACGCTTTGTCTACGGCCATGCCCAGAGCACCACTGGATGTATCTATATGTTCCAATGCTGGCCAAAGTCTTTCCGCTAGTAGTACCGCCCCCTCCCCTCCAAGTATTGGATCTTTTCTAGCAACCTTCTTTATCTCAGAGGCGGCTTCACGAAGGCGTTGACATGCTAGCCTAGAGGCTTTCCAAGTATAAACACCAGCTCGAAAGCGGGGAATAAATATCCATTTATATTTTTTGCTACTGGTCATTATCCGCTCATCTACTCAAGAAGGTATAGTAATGCTTCAGGACGAAGCTATCGCTCCCGATTATATCTTGTCAATTAATATTTAAATTGTTATTTCTATTCAATGACTTGGGTAGACTGAGCTTCGTATTGACCTCTCCCATTGTTAATAGACAACAAAATTGATCAACCTTATTATCACAAGCAGGGGAATTCTAAAAGGTGTCCTTAATTGTCTATGGTCATTTAAACCTATATATTGTCACATTTATAGTGTATTATGCCTAAAGTTATCGAAGACGATAAAGGCTCCATATCAGAAGGAAAATTCTGAGGGTTTATTTTGTTTTTTTTCAACGGACGGCCGTCCGTTTATAAATACTAATCATATACTAATTGCACGTTTCCTAGACCTGGCATTTAACGTGAAAAGTAAACTTAATATTTTCACTACCCTCTATATCCATTCTGATCAGTCTTAACCATTATTACATTCGAAAATTAAATATTTTAAAGCTTAATCATCAAGCTGACCATTTTTTATTCCCAAATCAATACAGACTACTAGCGAAAATTCTTGCTCTGGCTTTGATGGATACATCAAGGCCTAATTGCTCTTAATCATATCCTTAGGGACTGAGTTACAAAGATTGAGACGGAAAACTCTCTTTTGATCACGTGTTGGCGTACTGTTTTGGATCAGCATCTGCTCCCTCCCCCACCCCACATATTAAGGCTCTGGATCAGATGATGGTTCAGGGCCTTTTTCTTGTTCTGGCGGGGGTCCTGGTTCTGGCGCTTGTACCAGTACCGGATAATCTCAAAATTTCATCGGACTGGATGTGGGGTAACCAGTCATATACTATTAATAATCATTATTAATTATCATGGTACCCTTCTTTTATCCTTATAAAACAATTATTTAGTCCGGTATGTTACTGAATAGTAACATAAATATAATTATATTTAATGTCACATAGCCTATGGTTAAGCACGTCCCAGGGTGCATTATATTGATAGTGGAAATAAAGAAAGGAATTTAGATAGATACATCGATTCCCGCGCGTCGCGGGTACGACATAGGCCGATTCGACCAAGGGACAGTTACGACCCTGAAATGGTCAACCAAGGGACAAATCGGTCTAAACTACATGAACGATCGTTCATATTATTTTGGCAATTATGCCGCACTTTATAGGAGTATTAAAAATGTCTAATATTAACGCAATGTATCAAAATGTTTGGTCGAATCTAAGCCAAGGAACAACGGCCAATATAAAGGCCCTAGCAGGAACGGTATCATTATATGCAGCAGGTGAAGAACGGGGAACAATCAATAGTCGGGCAACGGCCAAGGGATTCCATAATGGGATTCGCGGTGGTTGGCACAAAACAGCCAAGGAGTTTGCAAAGCTGCATAAACTAAATATTCCAAGCGGCACCCCTGCCAGTCGTGTTGATTGGATCGTTGAAGAGTTTACAAGGAAGGCGCAAGGTCGGGCGGATAGTCTAGGTTTGAAACTATCGGCCAATTTGATATGTGACTCCTTAGATAACAAACCTTGTCGTTATGATACCATGATTACAGAATCCAAGGTATTGGAAGCCAAGGTTATTGAAGCCCTAGAGACTATGACACCCGAGCAAGTGGATATGGTAACGGAATCTGTAAAGGTTTTAATGCAACACGGGAGTCGAGTAGAAACTTGTCGCAAGAACAAGGCAAGCGATAAGTTAAATGGCTTGGATAATGCAGCCAAAAAGGCAATGGCTCATATTGATGCAATGGTTGACGGAATCAAATTGGAAGCGACTCCCGAGCATGAGCAAACGGCATTTACTAATATCATAGCCCACATTAGTGGCCTAACAAGCGATAAGGCCTTTGACCTGATAATGGAGGCCGTTCGAGCACAAAAGAAGGCATTAGCCAAGGCGGCCAAGGAATCCGATGTAACAGATGTGGAATCAGAAGAAGTTCTGTTAATATCTCACGCCGCCTAAGCCCTAAGTTACCGCCGAAAACTTCCCTTGCCAGAAATGGCAAGGGGAGTATCGCTATGCGTAGGCGTAGGCGCACACACACACACACACACACACACACACAGGTGCAGGTGCAGGTGTACATACGTTTTATTAAAAAACGCCCTTTGGGCTGGCTTAAAAGGTCTTGTATCCGCGAGGCCAATTATCCGGTGTCCCTACAGGGCAAGATCATTCACACATAACAAGGAGAAAATCCCCATGGCCAAGCAATTGAAACGCTCCAGCCACGGCTTCAACCTATATGAGGCCCGCGATATGATGGATATGGATAAATATGTCCAGGACCAGAACCAGATCCTGAATCCGGAACTGGCCCACGAACGGCTACGCAGGGACGCACAGGAGCGCGTCTGGTGCGCGGAACTGGCTTGTCTGGTTCTGCCCAAGGATATGACTGATGGGCCTCTAGAGGTGATCTACGAGGGCTTAGGTGGTATTTATGAAATAGATGCTGAGATGCCAAGTGACTTTGGACGCTACGCTTCTGCTTCTGCTTCTCAAGCAATCAATAAACAATGTCACTTTAGGAATATTCAGAAGCCCAAGACCCTGCGAGGGGCCCTGCGAGGGCTCACGGTGGTCACGAGCATGGGAGCCCGAGGCCTGAAGGCCTAAGCGTTGCGTTGCGCCTGAATCTGGTTCTGGAAGTGTGCCATAATGGGACAGAGGGCCGCTTTTTATAATTCACTAAATAAATTAGATTTCTGAATGAAATAGTTTCAGTATGTAATTAGTTACAATCAAGCCATTGATTGGAAAGGATATTTCTATGTCTAAATTAGACAAGGTTTTAAGTTTTGCCATGTATGGGATTATATTAATCTGCCTCTTACAAGTATCAAGATGGTGGATTATTTAAGCCTTAAATACCCCTATATGACTACGATTTTACGTATTTACATAGGTTTTCCCCGGAAAATTCGGTCTCTAAAATTCCGAATTTCAAAATCAACCCCTAAAAATAGGAGAATATATTATGAATATGATTGAAAAATTAGAAGTTGCTCACCGACTAGCGTCACCAAATTATTTAGCCACTACGGACGCTCATGCCGCAAAATGGAGGCTATTATTGGTTCTAGAAGTTCTGAAGGAGATCCCTTTCCATGAATGGCCGGTACATATTATATGGAAAGTACAGGGTGCGTTAGACTCTGTCCCTGTGTTTTTGAACCCAGAATCCTATAGCTACTCTCTAGTTTCTGAAGTCCTCTCTGAAATGGGTGCCGCTTACATTGAAAAGTTAAAATCTGAAATTCAAAATAATCCCTTAAAAATAGGGGACTATACCATGAATATGACTGAAAGGTTACAGATAGCTCAGGAATTAATACCCCCAAACTTATCGGGCACTCCAACTGACTGCCATGATTACGATGATTATCTAGAAACTAGGTTAGAGCATACTTTGAGGGTTTTATATAGTGGTCCTTTCCAAGAAATACCTGGGTATGCTCAAAGAGGGGTTATAGACTATCTGGAGGAGTCCCTAACCCTTTTGGGTCCAGATTGCCCCTGCTATACTTTAGTTTCTGGAGTAATTTCAGAAATGGAGGCTATCCATGAATTAGTCCTTCAAAATACCCCTATTACAATGGGGGATTCTCACGACCTAGTTTATCACTGGATGGTGAAGGCTTATCACTTAATTGAGCCAAACAACGAGAAGGCCAAAAAGCTGCTGTTCAAGGGAATACAGTCCTTGAAAAAAACTCACTTCCGTGATGTGGGGGGAATAATCCCCTTGATTTTAGACCCTACTTTAGAATTCCTAAAATTAGACTCCCCCAGTCACCAACTAATCGACAAGGCAATTGCTAAAATACACGCTAACTAACCCAAATTTAACCCTTAAAAATAGGAGACTTCAAATGGGTGTTTTTATCCTAAAAGACATTAATATGAACGTTGTTACGCCAAGAAACAAAATTGATATTCCTGCAATTCGTGACAAGTTGCGGGTGGCCAAGAGATCCATCTGGAATGGTTTGTCCATGTTAGCCATCCAAGACCTGGAAGAGATCATTGATGAATTGGGAGAAATCCAATGAGTATACAAGCAGAAATGACCAGTTGGCTAATATCGCTCAGGGGTTCTCAACTTAAAGACCGTATCCTGAGCCAGAAAGGTAACTATATCACTCTCACCACCAATAACAAATTCATGAGACATATTGCCTCAGGGTATATCTATCCATTCAATGCCAGTTTTTGGGGGCAAGGTTCATGATGGGCAAGATCCTTCTCCGAACCAGTCTCTTTCTGATCATGGTTCAAGCCTCGGTTCCCCTAACCCTAATAGTTGGAACTGGTCTGGGGTCTGAGTTTTGTGCCAAGTATCTTATAACCCTAATGACCATACTTTTAGGGTGATTCGAAAAATCTAATTCCTTGTAATATCGACCTAATTTACCATTCTTTACAATTGTACTAAACTAGAGAAAAGTGAAAAGACCATTTTTTCTATATTTCATCCCCTCTTTTCAAATTAAGTTACCATTTACTTACAAGGAGTTAGCCTAAATTACCATTCTTTCTATATTTTACCCCCTTGATTTTACTATATGAAAACTGCTATACTAATCTCTCACCAATCCAATTCCTTAAAAAACAGTTCAAAAAGTAGAAGAAATATTACTTTAGTAATATTATCTTAGAATGGGATTTATCTCTTTCTCTTTCTCTTTCTGTTTCTTTTATCTTTTAACCCTGGTTAAATCCTAGAAAGCAATGGCCAATCCGTTCTTCACAACAATGGCCTCTCTCTAACCCCACCATTTCCGTTAAATAGTTATTCATGGTCACTACAACTCCAATTGAGACTGTTGCCAGTCCGAAAATAATATATACTATATTGTTTTACATTGTGTTTTATTTTTGGACTTCAACTATACTAAAATGAAGTGTGTCACTCCATAGATAACCTTTCCACCACAACATAATCATCTAATTTCACCTAACCCCGGTTAGGCAGAATCACAGGCTATCCCCCAGCCCCAGATCCATCTATGAATCAGTTTCTATCAACAGAAACTTGAAAAGGACCACCTATGTCGTACGCCTTATACAGACATTTAGAGCAAAGATTAGACCGCCCCCAAGTCGCCCTACTCCTATTTATAGACCAAGCCCCAGAAAATTGGCCTCAAGACATCCTCCGCGATGAATGTTGGATCTGGACCGGAAGCAGATACAAAAACGGGTCCCCTTACTTCACCTTCCAAGGGACCAATAGACCTGACGTCCCCCGATACCTCGCTAGTTTCCATAAGAAACCCGACCTAGAACTTGACTTTGTCCGTACCTGCGACAACTCAAGATGCGTTAACCCCGCTCATTATAAATCCCAACCTTACGCCTCTCCAAGCCCCGCTATTCAAATGCTGATCGCCCATCTCACCCCCCTGTATACTTCACACGACCATTTCACCCACCTGAAACAGATATCCCCGTATATCCCCCTCTACATGAGCAGGAAAGACATCCCTCTCGCCATCCGCCATGCCTTCCCTAAGTGGGGGTGGCTCCTATGACCCGCAACATTTATGAACGATTAGACGTGTATATACCTAAAATGCAACAAACCCTGGAAAGTTTTATACACCTCTCTCCAGAAGATTGGCCCCAGGATGCCCTCCGCGACGAGTGTTGGCTCTGGACTGGAGGCTATAATTTCATATACAACCAATCCTGCATACACTGCCTAGGTCAGGAAATTAATAGTGTGTGGCAATATTTAGCCGAGCATCATAGAACTCTGGATCTTACCAAACACCACCTCCGTACCTGTGACAACCTTAAATGTGTAAACCCAAATCACTACGTCCCTCAACTGTACGACAACCCTAACCGAGACTTCTATCCATACTTAGAATTATTATACCCCTTGTATGTATCACCATACAAATTCACCTCCAAAAAGAGTCTTGCGAAATATATTAATCCCCCCCTACTGAAGGGCTACCTGCCTTATGTTATCCTTCATGCCTTCCCCAAATGGAGGCATCTCCTATGACCCGTACCATTTATGAACGATTAGAAGCCAACCTCGATTACCCGGGATATGAACTAAAGGGTTTCCTCCACCTAAAACCCAATGAATGGCCCCACGATGAGCTCCGCAAAGAATGTTGGACCTGGACCGGACCTGTAACCCAACCGGTCCCCCGCAGAAGTGCCGTCAAGATAGACACGAGGGGATACCAATACCTTCAAATAACAGTCCCAAAACCCCTACTGATCTACAAAGGCAAAAGATATAACAGCGTCCCCCGGTTCATGATGAAATTCTACCGGGACCTCGAGCACCACCACCAGGTCTGGCCCTACAACCTGGCCTGTAAAAACAATCTATGCGTAAACCCACACCATTATTACATGAAAATCACAACACCAAGATCCAGCCTTAAACCCAAAACCCCCACAGAGCCCCTCTCAGAGGATGTTTACGACCTGATTGACCTTCTGACCGATTATTACCCTTACAAGGGCCCAGCAGAGGAGTTTGCCACCCTGGCCGCCCTTCAAGGCGCCATCGCCCCCATCTGCCCCGACTACACCACAGAAGAATTCCACCAAGCCATCACCGCAAGATTCCCGAAATGGAAACCCCTCTTATGAAACTCTACAGATATGAGGCCCACAGGTACTCCGTGTGTTTGGACCCCGAACGAGAATTATATGGTTCCAGTGACGCCAAACTAGAGTGTCGCAGCTACCCTGTCTCCCATGTAACCAAAAAGGGGTACTGGACAGGTTACAACGGGGGAAAAGACCGATGGGTCAGCGCCACGGCCAGAAAGAGATTTGCACATCCCACAAAAGAAGAAGCCCTTGAAGGATATCGCCAACGAAAGAAGTCCTTCGTCCGCCATGCCAGTGCAACCCTAAGACGAGCTGAAGAAGACCTCGCCCTAGTCAGTCCAACCACTCCAACCAACACTTTCAAAAGGATACACAAATGATCGAGATACATATTTTATGGGTAATCCTCATAGGAGTCGCAGGTCTCATAATAGGAGGTATTATGATATACCAGCCCGACCCAACCAGCAGTGTAATAGAAAATCCAGTCCCTGCCCCTCGATACTCCTTAGAGGAATATTCAAAACAAGAAAAAGACCTAAAAAGGGGCCTTGGTTGGAGAACAAAAAACGGCCAGTGGATACCCTACCCTCCCGGCAGAAGGACCACCTCATGAACAGACCAGAACAAGCAATTCACCAACTAGAAAACCACCAGCAACAAATAGATGCCTGTGGAGCCATGGTTGGTGTGTCTAGGCAAGCCCTTGACGAACTCTTGACTTATTTAAAGGCACCAAAATCCGAAGTAATAAGTGTTTTTATAATTATAGACAACAGTAGATCTTGCGACGATGCCGGAGGGGTATTTCACGAATGTTGGGGATCTATGGAGGCTGCTGAGGAGTCATTAATTGACTTTGATGCCCGTGGCCGTAGGGACTTTCATATAATGGTGGAGGAGTTACACATCACAACCACCTCATGAACAGACCCAGATTCCCCCCCCCTCTCCATAGGAGCTAATAATATGTTTGATAAACAAATGCTTAGAGAAGCCTTTAAAGTAATCGGATGCACCATAAGGTTCAGAACCTACTCCGATTTTATCTCCGGCATCGTCTACAAAGACGGTAAGGAAATGCCCACCATATTCACACCCGAACAACGCGAATTTTTCCAAGAGGCCATTGAACTTAAAAATGCCCTTAAAGGTAAAAAATTCGAGGGCTTATACAGAATCATAATTTAAAAGGACCACCTCATGAAACCCAACCTCTCCATGATCGCAGATCGAGGACTGAAATTAGCCGGCCACGGCATAAATTTGGCTAATAAATTAGATATTATGATGGACCTAGAGAGCGCCCACCAACAACACCCGTTGGACCTTGAAAGATTCTACAAGGCAAAAAATGCAGATTTCATCCACGATTTCTTCGGCATCATCACCCACATGGACCGGTCAGAATACCCCGGAACCCTAACAGATTCCTTCCTACCCAGATTCACGAAGGGAACCCCCTCATGACCCAACGGTGGAGGGAACCTGATGGAAAGGGATACTTGATATATTCCATCAATGGAACCAAAGGTGTCATTGAATATCGGGAATATGACTCTCTTGGACGCCAAAAATGGAGGGGGGCCATCAAAAAGGGGCCCTACTATTTCACCCCCTTGAGAACCTGTACCCACTGCAACCGGATGTCTACTCCCAAAAACATTCGGGAGCACTCCATGGGTATCGAACTTGATGTAGTTAGCTTTCGTCAGAATCGGCACGTATTAGAACATTTCATGGGATTATTATGTACGCCCTGTTGGAATAAACTCAGACCTGTTTACGGGAATTACAAAACAACTTACCAGTCAGAGAAATTAATCTCAAAATTAGAAAGAACCATTAGATTATGTCAAAAACAATCAACACAACCGGCCAACTCCGGGAATTCCTTACCAATATGATCCTTGGGGTACGTGATGGTAACGTAAGCACGACTGCCGCCAAAGATATAACCAAAATTGCCGCCCAAGTTAATGAGAGCTTCTACAGTGAAATAAAAATCGCCCAAATCCAAAGGGCCGCTGACCAAGAAGTCTCTAAATTGGGTGATCTCCCGATAAATAAGGGAACCCCCTCATGACCCACATAATCCTCACCCCCCAGCAGATAGCTCTCCTTATGAAATGTCACTTCTCCTCACCAGGAGCAGAAGCAGACGCAGAAACCTCCAATATCACTGAACGGGCCCTGCTAGACAACGGGCTAATCGAGCCAGATAACTACGGTACAAACAGATATTTCATACCAACAGAAAAAGGCAGGGTCCACATCGAGAACCTGTGCCAAACCCCCCTCCCCGTCCAGAAGTGGACCGTACCATGAACCAACAATCCCTCGACGACATAGAAAATTTCATCAACTATTGGACATCAGACCCCAAAGAGCGACGTCAAATGTTACAGACACTCGAGGATTTCATCGAGGCCGAGCGGGAGTTTATCCCCTGCCTAAACGAGGTCCAGGACGAGGAGCTGCTCAACTTCATATTCAAAGACCCAAAGTGGCGAGAAATCCGATGGGTAGAATTCAATGAAAATATCGACATTCGTGTCCAAATCACCCCCACAGGAATGAGGTTCACAGCTTATTCCCTGATAAACGGCGCCCTCGAACTCAACCCTTCAGGGCACAGAGAGCTCGACCCCCTCGCCGTCGCAATATAACCCCATTCTCCACAGGAGCAGAACCATGACCATAAAAAGAAGTTGTAAGTGGAGCTGTCACACCCCAAACTTATTGACAGAAATATTAAATAACCCAGGCACTGGAATACTACGAGTGCCCTTCAACATTTTTGGCAAGATGTTAGCTGAAGTCGCAGATAGAGCTATTATTCTCGATGATCCTGAGTTGAACATTTTAATGCTCAGGTTAACGCTCTACGAAGTTGCAGATATGGACATCCCCTCCGGATCTGCAAGGGAAGCAGCATTTGAATCACAATATAAAAGGTTAGAACCATGAACACCACCGCACCCTACAAAATCGTCAGTATAACCGGCAGAGACTACGTCGACGCCTACGAAGCAGAACAGCATCATAAAAAGTTTGGATATTGAGATGCCCCCTGCAAATATAACCGACCCCGTCGAAATTGTCATTGCCAATGCCCTCTCCTCCCGGGGGATTGACTTCATCCACGACAGCCAAGGCGGTACAAGAAATTTGGATTTTTACCTCCCTGACTCGGGCGTTTACATTGAATGCAAGAGATTCCACAGCGATCGAATTACCGAACAAATGGTAAGGGTTGACAACATCATAGCCATCCAAGGCATGGCAGCAGCAGAGTTCTTCCTACAACATTTTGGAGCAGAACCATGAGCTACAACATTTACATAGGGCCAGAACCCTTCAATTATACAAGCAATCTCGCCGAAGATCGGCCAACCGGTTTCCAATCTCTCCATGATCTCACAGGAGCAGAAGCAGCTCCCCTACTAAACCAAGCACTAAGCAATATCCGCCTGGTTCCAGACGAAAAAATCCAGAAAAAATACAATCCCCCAAACGGATGGGGAACTGTAACTGGCGGAGTAATCTTCATGGCCAGAGTAATGGCAGCCTGTTACGAGAACCCGAAGGATACTGTGGAGGTAAACTCATGACCCACCTCCACGGCCTATACCTCGGTCCAGACAAACTCCTCAAATACGAACAAGCCATACTTCAGGAAGGCCCAGGTGATACCTATCTGGCCCAGTTTGATAACCTGAACCTTGAAATGGACCTGACCCACAACTGGACCAGTTTCCCCAAAGAAGATTGGAAAATACTCAATGACCCCCGAACTCCTAGCCGAGGTCCATAAGCGTATCGATAAAACGTCCAGCCCCACCCGGTGCTGGATCTGGACGGGGGCCACTCATGGAGACCCCACGAACCCCCTCCGTCACGGAAAGCGCCCCGTACCCAGAATTATGCACAAGCAAAAGACATATTACTCCATCCCTCAACTTCTGATGGCGGAGAAATACTACCCCCTAAAACTCATCATACGGAGGGACATCAATGTTTGCGTAAACAACCTATGCGTGAATCCCCTCCACCACTTCATCACAGTCATCTAAAGGAAATAAAAATGCCCCTAGAAGAATTAAGAGAAAAATATGACCCTATCCTCAGGGACCTGTACGAGGACGACGTCCATTATTTTAGGGCCAACGTAACCGTACACTGCAGGGATGAACTTGTTTGGTACAACAACCAAGGCCAACATTTCACAGTATTTGAGGACACCGACAATTTCCTCCAGTGGCTAGAAAATAATGATAATGACAAATATATCCTTCATGAATGCATCTACGAAGACGACTTGGACATCTACTTCGACATGCACCACGCCGAGAAGCTGAACCAGCGATTACAATCCCTACTTGAATCCGCCCGGGACCACATCGAGACCCTGATGCAGAGCCGAACTGAGTATAATTATCCCAACTATTATGACACCAAAAACACCATGCAGGAAATTGATAAACTCAAAAGAGAGTTGGAAGAGGCCAAAGTGTATAACCCCCACCAGGCCCCCACAACCCCTTGGATAGATTGGAAGGTAAGACAATGAACTTAACAGACATAGAGGAGGGCCTGGACCTCCGAACCCCATTAGTCCCGTTCATCAACAAGAAACCCCAACGTTGGCCCAATGCGGATCTTCGGAACAAATGTTGGGACTGGAAAGATCATAAAGCCCATCAGGAAGTGTCCCGGACTTTATACACCCTATCCACAGGGCAGATGCTCGGCCGGAGCTATCGGATAATTCACACCTGCGGAAATCCAGCCTGTGTTAACCCCAACCACCATCTCGGTGTCTACCAAAAGATGAACCAACCCTCAGTATACGACCGGCTGGAACGGCACATTAGTTATATCCGAACAGGACCCAAGGTTGTTTGCTGGATCTGGACGGGTCCGGTGAGTTACATGAATATACCGATCCTCACCTACAGAGGTCACGTCATCAAAGACGTAAAATTTATGGTAAGTGAACTTCATGGACAAGTCCTCCGCCCGAACCAGGGCCTAAAGAATACCTGCAACGATCCGATGTGTATTAACCCGCATCACCAAAAAGTCCACAATCGTAGAATTATACCTAATATCACGTAACCCCGGTTAGGCGATATTACCCCCTATCTTACTCCAAAAACATCATGCAATATAATCTTGTCGTTTAGGGCACCCCAGTGGACGGTGGGGATGAATAACATCCACAGTGTAGGCCAGCGCCTCCTATATCGTCTGGTGACCGCACCGCCTGGCCCCCGTCAAGGGCCACTAATTTAACACCATCTCCAAAGGAGCCAAACCATGCCTAAATATACCACCTATTCAAGCCCAATCTCCCTGTGGATTCGCAATGGGATAGCCACAATCCACTTGGAGGACATCTCCGAGAAAGTGGCTAGGTTAGGGGGAAATTTATATATTGGATCCACGAGCACCCCTATCGTCCAGGGGGACTACTCCCCAATATCTTGGGCTAAAATTATCGACTTAGCCAACAAGATAACCACCTCGGGATATACTGGATGGTTTCAATCAGACACCGACCCAGACAAACTGATTGAAGCTCATAACCTCGACATAAAAAACATCAAAAAGGTAACTTTTTATGCCGGTCTTGTAGATAAAAAATCCCCCACCCACGTTAGGTACGCCATGGGTATCTCTGGGTTCATCCGAAACCCTAATTCTCCAAAGGAGCCAAACCATGCCTAAATATACCACTCGAGAAATAGCCACATTAGCGGCCAGAATGCCCAACATAAATAAGCCCGATGCCTTCGGCCTCTTTAGAGAAATAATGTCTTGGAAGAATGAGGATATACCCCTCAAGGCTTGGGCCCAAATTTACAATCATTTCCAACCCAATAAACGACCAAAATTCAAAACAGACACGGACTGGCTCTGGGCCGCAGCAGGTACCGAAGAGACCCGTCCATACCTCCATTATATCTACGTGGACAGAGAAAATAAAAATATCGTGACCACTGATGGGCATCGACTCCATATGCTCCCTGCCCCGGAAGATAAATTACAAGGTTTTTACGACAAAGAGGGAGTTCACTTAGGGGATGAGATGATGACTTTCCCGGATTATCGAAGAGTGATCCCCGCCCCTGATGAATCTCAACCCTACCACACCTGGAACAGAAACACGGCCGTAGTGGATACGTTGGGATATTTTACCCCAACTTATATCCTCGAGGACAATATACAGGTGAATAAAAATTATTGGGACATCGCCGTGCAGGGTCTCTCCGAGGTCACCTACCAAGCCTACAACGGAATATGCACCAGAATCTTCTTCCCCGATGATCCAGAAAGAGTTGCCGTCGTAATGTGTATGAGAACCGCTTAACCCCAAACCCTAATTCTCCAAAGGAGCCAAACCATGACCACATCCAGAACAATACAATTATGTACAAACGACCATAAAATCATACTCCCCGAAAAGGGCGATCCTTATTGGGAAACACCCAGAGATCACCTCCCCGTCAACGCAATGGAGGAACTTCTCATCGAGAAAATCCTCGAGTTAGAGGACCACCACCAGAGCCTGAAGAAGTCCCTAACCAGTGGGTTGTTCGCTGACCGCGACACCATCTGCGAAGCCTATGACTATGCCATTGAGCTCCTCCGAGCCCAACCTGATGATAATCCGGCGGCCCCTATTTACACAGCCCTCCACGTCCTCATGAACACAATTGCGGGGAAAATCTGATGATAAAAGTTATAGAAGCCGCAACCCTCAAGTTTGGTAAGGTAATCGGGATTGTGGAGCGTAAACTCGGCCCTGGATATTACGTTGCCTGTATCCGAGATACCCCCCCAATACCTAGTCTCCCTGCAATGACCATCACAGCCTTCGTCAACAACGAAGACAAGGTGGAATTCCACTGGGGCCATTACGATCTCCAGATCGAGGAAACTCTCAACTCAATGGGGGAATATTAATGATAACCCTAGAGCAAGAGATATTCGGGAAACGTATAAAATTGGAATATACGCTTCAGCCGATAAAATTTGATCCAAATCCAGGGACTGAGTGGCCAACTAACACGCTTTCCTTCAACATGAACCTGTATCACAACGACCATTTAGCCCTAAGGTTCCCGTACCGCCTTGGCCTAGGCCACTTGCAGGGCAAGGCCAAGAAGGCTTTCAACGAATTTCACCAACGTAAAGTCCTCTGTTTCCTTGAAATCCTTCAGGCTGAACTGAAAAAAACCGCCCAGATCGAGAAGCAGACCGAGATTACAATCAGGGATATTTTGTGGACCTTGGCTATGGATTCTGATGTTCTAAACCACTCATGTTTTTCCGAGTGGGCAGATGCTTATAGTTACAACCAAGATAGCATTAAGGATCGGGAAATATATCGTTTTTGCATAGAGCTAGCCCTAGGTCTGAAACAAGTATTCACCGACGATGAACTCCAGAGACTAACCAATGAGGAGGACCTTTGTGATGCATAGACCATCACCAGAAGCCAAGGCGTTCGCATTTGCCTTCACGATATGTCAACTGGAGGAAAAGGGTATCCAGATCCCTGCCAACGCCAACGCAAAATTCATAACCTTAAAACCCCATAAACACGTAATTCGAGCTGTGAAAATCTCGTGGAATTTTGGGAAAAAACAACATCTCGTAACATTAGGAGCGGCCAATGATTAATTACTTGCAAAGCCTACTGAACCTTCCGGATTCACCCGAGCTGGAAATGCTCAAAAACGACTATCTTGCCGTCCTCTGGCACATTGATGATGTGATCAGCCGAGCCGGGGACACCTATCCAGACCAAGTGGTGTCCAAAGAAGAAGCCCAAGAAATTCTAAGGACTATGGACCAGCGCCACGACGCCAGCCAAGGCATCACCTGGGATGTCATGGACGTTTGGATTGAAGATTTGATGTCCTCCAGAGAAGATCAGTAACCTGTAATTTTAACCAACCAACTTTCCAAAGGAAATAATATGTTTTACGCAACCATCTCAGACAAATTTATGTCTAAAGCCACACGCCTATTTAATTCATCCAACATGGATATCTTTCACGAACTGATCCAGAACGCCCGCCGTGCCGGGGCCGGCACCGTACATATCAATTACGACAATAATAATAAGAGATACATCCTGTGGGATAACGGTAAGGGTGTTGAAAAAGCCGCAGACCTGCTGACCCTAGGTGAAAGCAACTGGGACAGCGAAACCCAACGTAAAGAAGACCCCGCGGGAATGGGAATATTCTCCCTAGCCTCCCGCCCTTGCCGGATTGCCTCACGGGATTGGTATGTGGATCTCACACCAGATCATTTCGCAGGACAGCTTGAAATCACCCCAATGCCCCAGGGCAGGATCGAGGGTACGGTCATTTCCTTTGATGCTGAAGAAGAAACCTATAATTATGAGCTCAAAGACGAATTGAAATACTACCCCCTCCTAATTCTCATCAACGGAGAAATATTGGAGACCAAACCCTTCATTGACCCTTCCCTACCCTCAACTGAATATAAAGGGTTGAAAATCCAACTATTTAAAGAACGAAACTACGCCCGTTCCTCAGAAGTTAATTTCCACGGCCTGACCTTGAACCACAGCTTTTCCCTTCCAGGAAAGGAGCATTGGTTCAACATCGATGTGGATGATTGCCCAGAACTGGAACTGGTCCTGCCAGCCCGCAAGGAACTGATCCAGAACGAGTTCCTGAAAGATCTGAGCATACATTTACGGAAACTTGTCTTTGAATATTACCTCAATGAACCCCACAACTTCAAATTCTCGGAGTACACCGAGGCCCAGGAATTAGGTATAGAATTAGACGAAGCTATCCCTCAATTAAAATCACTGGCCGACCGAGAGCTCAGATATCTTGAAGACCTGAGAAATCCTGCCTTCCTATATGGGGCTGATGAGTGTGACGAAATCACCCTCTTTAATCATCAATCTCCCCACCAGGTGGATTTCGTTATGAGTAACTCAAGTATGCGAGGTTACAGTTGGTATGACGCCCTCCCCCTACATAACGTGGAGGAATTTGACACGGAGAACTTCAAGGTTACCTTCGAGGATTCGGATCTGGTCCTCACCTTCGATTATATGTTCAAGAGGGAATTCTACAGTATTGAGGATCTGGACATCTTCGTTAAGGATACTAAAAAGACCTCTCGAGGTGACCTGGACCGCAGAATAGAGGCTTCACTTCATACGAGTTTCATGGACTCTGAAGGAAATGACCACGAGGGGGATTATTACGCCTATTTTGACGAGGCCGTAGCATGTCTTTTGGATAAAATTTACGACAAAGACTGGTAGTATCCGATATTCCGTGTAAGTGACCATTTGGGTTTATTTCCATCTTCAATATAGTGAAGGTGGAAAACGGTCATGAAACAGGACGGCGAATTGGTTCAGCGCCTGTTTCCATGTTCTACTG
>Ga0316204_10001960_pt1 | contig 50768 bp, 44 predicted proteins | sample 6monrhotite_MG_2_FD_205661 | JGI IMG/M metagenome (GOLD analysis project Ga0316204, IMG submission 205661) | Microbial mat bacterial communities from mineral coupon in-situ incubated in ocean water Damariscotta River, Maine, United States -... | ecosystem: Environmental > Aquatic > Marine >... | reverse complement strand
GCGGGCGAAGGCGCCGCTTGTCCGATGCGGGTTCAACTTGATTTCCTTGATGAACACCGCCGACCTGCAAGTGCCGACCCTCATTTTAGCCATGCATGGCGACAGGATATTGATTGTCTTAATGATTTAGTAAACGATACAATAGATAACTGGAGACGTGGCGTGCGATAGGAGACCGGCTTGAGCCTTGGTATTAATGTTCACTATGAGATACTCGGGCGAAAAGGCAGCGGTGGCTGGACCATTGTCAGTGTTATTGAGGTCCGCAAAGATGCGACAGCCAAAGCCCAAGAGTTATGGGATGGCAAGCGCTACAGCGGCATACGTGTTATTAAAGAAACCTATAACAAGCTTAATCACGACTTTAGTTCGATCGAAATTTTCACACGTGGCTCCAGCAGCAAAAAATCCAAATATGATCAAACCGGCAAAATCAGCCCGTGTCTGACACCTGATGATCTGTATAGTCCTGACGGACGACGGTCGATCTGGGAGTTGCTTGGAAACACGCTAACAGACTGGCGCATCACCCCTACCGAGCTGCTTCACAGCCTTGAACATTATTACAAGCTTTATAATCTGGGCACAAAGCTGCAAAATGCCGTACAGCGCACTGCCGTATCTTTTGAAGACGAAGAAAGCTCCATTCAGGAACGCATGCGAAAAATCTACAAGGTGATCGATGCCTCTGTGGATATTATGAAAAGCAATCAGGATGCGCTGCCATCGCTTGAAATGGGCCGGCTCAAACCGGTAATTGAGGGTTTGGAAAAAAAACCCAACAGGCATTTTCTTTTACTATCCTCAATTGTGGAATATCTGCGGCCAGCCATTACGTTTAGTGATAAATTTGGTCGCGTTGCTGTTTTTCTTGCTCCTAGCCGCCCCCCCTGGGTCCTGGAAATATTGGACCAGCTGATCTCTGAATTCCTGATGCACACGTCCGTTCTTGATGGCCTCCTCGGTGAAAAAGAAGACCGTGGCGCTTTTATGATAGAAATCGCACATCTACAGGCAGGTCGCTTAAGCGACCTTTCCGACGGCAATTGGGATTTTGCTTTTACAGACGAAGCACTACGGCTCAACGGGTTTTTGGCAGACGGCGTACTACCTCTGTCAGCACGGGTTTTATTTGACCGGTTAAAGATGGAAATTGCCTCCTCACAGCCAATACGGGAAGACGGCCTGATTGCTCAATTAACTGCCTTGCGTGAACTAAGTGCAATTGTTGAAAAACTTCAAAAAGATGTGCATGCCCTTGATGCCATTTCCGAAGATTTAACCACGCGCGCAGGACGCCTTATCAATAGCCAATCAATTGGTGACTTGATCGAAAGCATTTCAAATCCGATTGAACAAATACATGCTCTGCTTGACTTGGAAGCTGTCACTATTGGCATGTCAAACAAGCGCACTGTTGCCAATTTTATATTGCCAATTTTGTGGCGGCCTGACCATGAACCCATTTTCATCGGACTTGATAACCAACCTTTGGCGCGTATGAATGAACTGGTAGCGCTGCAAGAAAAGGTGATGGTTGCTGACCTGACCGAAATGCACAGGCGCAAAATTGCTGAAAAGCTGGATGGTTTTTGCAAGACCATTATGGACAATACCCAGATACTTAAAAAACTGCACCGACTGGATATTCCGTTGCAGGACAAAGCCATAAAAATACTTGGCATGATGGCCGATAATTATTTCACCGCAGGAGATTGCCGAGAACGCGCTGAACATCAAGTGCGGCTTTACATGAAGCAAGACAGTTTTACTGCTGGCTTAATTGAAGGGTTAAAGCGCGCTGAGGCCGAACAAGCTCTTCTGGACTTCAAAGACCTGCTAAAACGCGCAAATATTACACGCCTTGAACAAGGAAACCCTGTTGAGCAAGACATTGAAAATGCTGATGGGGAAGAGATCAATGAAGAAGGCGGGGTTGACGCCGGTATAGATTAGCTTTTGCAACAAGGCATCAAGTACAATCAAAAGTCTGAAATAATACCTTTGTTTTCCCAATCGCCGTAACGTGTGGGTTCCAGCCCTTCACGGCCACCATATTCCTTTTGTGATTTTACGGGTTTCTTCACAGCCCCTTCGGTGGCTGGCGCCGACGCTTCATTAATAGTGGGTTTTTGCGAATCCGTTTGATCAGTCATTGGGTTGTCCTGTGTACTTGCAACCAGTAATCTCAGCCAGAGACCGGCCCAGAAAGGCCCTCTTGTTTGGCTCTGTACCAGAAATACCCCGCCAATACAGCCATTACTACCGGCAAAATCACCCCAAACTCACCCATATAAAAACGTGTGTCTTCATATTTTATCGTCATTTCGCCAAAAATCGCGATCACATAAGCATTGTGTGAGGCATGCAACATGGTCGCAGGCCAAACAGAGCCTGATTTCAACCGCAAATATGTAAGCACAAATGACAGGCCAATTGTCATTACTGTGAAATTCAGCATCTGCATATTCAGGTCGTAAGGGCCTGCATTATATTTGGTGTAAAAAATCAAAGGTGCATGCCACGCTGACCATATAAGGCCAACAATCAAGGACGTAACCGGGAAAGAGAAATACCGCATAAGCTGAGGCGTTAAAAAACCTCGCCATCCCAGTTCTTCACCGAGCGCGGCTGCGATGCGCCATACCATGCCAACACCGCCGAACATCACTATAGCAAATAGTAAAATCTGGGTATCAGACCAACCAGACAGCCCCAAAAAGGCCCCTACGCCGTTAATGTATTTCGGGCTAATAGCACCGCCAAGGCCGCTGCCCCATAAAATGCCATACGCCACAAGGCCGTATAGAATAGGCAAAAAATACGCCGCCCAATGCCAGCGGCTGTCGCCCCAACTCCAACCAAGCGAAGCCAAACCGATACCGCGTAATTTACATGTCAGAAGGGCTGCAAGCCCCGGGCTCCACATCAAAGCCACCATATAATGGCGCCTTAAACCCAATTGCACAGTGAGATAATAACCGACAGCAGAAAAAACCCCTAGCAACACCAGAAACATAACAATCCCGGGGAGCACTTTATCTTTTGGCAACAAATCATGCTGTCCAAAATTATTTGTCCCGGGGTCGTTTGTTCCAGAGTTGGTAGTCCCAAGGTCGTTAGTCCCTGTGGCTGACATGCGGTATTCCTTTAACGCTCACTTTTTCCTTTTGGGGCGCACCAAATTTCATACATTGAATTCAGCGCACATAGTAACAAAAGCCGTAGCTCTTGACCCATTGTTCAATTTCACCAGCTGGCTTGAACATGCAATATAAACGCGACCAAGTGCCCCACATATGAGCCGTACAGAGTAACCTATATAGTTTTAAAGCCCCAATTTCTGCTTTTTCAAATCTGATAGCGATACTTCTGGCCGAGCACCAAGGTGTGAAATCACTTCTGCTGCTGCCAGTCCGCCCAACTTGGCGCAGTCTTCCAGGCTGTGCCCGTTCGTGAAGCCATATAAAAACCCGGCTGCATACAAATCACCCGCACCAGTGGTGTCTTTTACTGTGGTTGGCATTGCAGGAACTTCAATCAAGGCATCTTTCGTAACAACGACGGAACCTTTTTCTCCGCGCGTAAGCGCAGCAAGCTTGCCAACAGCCTGAATTTTTTCAACAGCCTCGTCAAAAGTATTCACCTGGTACAGCGCAGTGATTTCTGCCTCGTTTGCAAACAGGATATCCACTTTGTTTTCAACCAGCTCAACAAATTCATCCCGGAAGCGGTCAACACAAAAACTATCTGACAGGGAGAGTGAAAATTTTGTGTCCGAGCGCGCTGCAATTTCACTGGCTTTTAGAACCGACGCTTTCATAGTGGGCGTGTCCCAAAGATAGCCTTCCACATAAACCACCTCAGCACCCGCGACCACAGCCTCGCTAACATCGGCCGGCGTAAGGTTTGTGCAAGCGCCTAGAAATGTATTCATCGTGCGCTGAGCGTCCGGTGTTACCAAAATCATACTGGTGGCTGTCGGCGCGCCTTCGCTTGATGGCTCAGTTTCAAAGGAAACCCCTACCGCTTTGATGTCGTGACCAAACACGGTACCCAACTGATCGTCATGTACTTTGCCAATATACCCTGCAGTGCCGCCAAACGAGGCAATGCCCGCAGCTGTATTGCCCGCTGATCCGCCCGAACGTTCCATGGCAGGCGGCATGTCGTCATAAATACGCGCGGATGTTTCAGCATCGACCAACATCATCGACCCTTTAATGCGTTCGTGTTTTTCAAGAAAGCCATCCTCCACACGCGCAATGATATCTACAATTGCATTGCCCATGCATAAAACCTGAGTATTAGCTGCCATAAAACTGCCTTTCCGGAAAAATACGGTAATTATTTACTTGGGGTCAGAACCCTAATCGCACCATAAGAAAGCATATCGGGATTGCAAGCGCCTTGTGATGTACCTATCTTTAGAAAACGATCAAAAAAAATAAAAAGACACAGCGAGGACAACACCATGCTTGGTACCGCCATCAATCGATCCTGGCAGCAGATGCTGCACCCAAAATTCAGAAGCGTCTTTATCATCGCCGTCAGCGCTGCTGCCATTACGCTGGCGCTGCTGTTATATATATTGAACCTTTACTGGCCTGACAGCTTTGTCTTTACCTCCAGCTGGTTTAGTTGGCTCAATGAATATGGTGATTATATTTCATCTGGAGGGTTTTGGTTTGTAGCAGGTACTGGGTCTTACCTGCTTTTCCCAGGCGTTGTGACAATGGTTATGGGCGTGCTTACCGATAAAATCGCCGATGCAGTGGAAGAAGAATATTATCCTAACCGACTGGGCACACGCGATGTACCATACGGGGATTTGATTATCAGCGCCGCCAAACTAACCTTGATTATGCTGTTCATCAATCTGGTGTTTCTGGTGCCTTATGTGATCCTGTTTTTCATGGGAGGCTTTGGATTCATTCTTTTATTTGTAGCAGTGAACGGTTTTCTGTTGGGGCGGGAATATTTTGAAATGGTTGCGATCCGCCATATGAGCCACCGCGAAATGAACCGTTTCAGGCAAGAAAACAGCGGCAGCCTCTTTGCTGGCGGAGCGCTGATCGCGGGCATGTTTATGATACCTTTCCTGAATATCCTCGCTCCCATTATCGGGGCGGCGGTAATGACACATATTTTCCATCACCTTGTAACAAAACCCAAAACAAAGGTACGTGGCTGATGCGGCTGTTTAAACTTATACCATTGTTGATGCTGGGAGCTTGTATGGGAACGGCAGAGCCCATACCTGTTACAACTTCTGCACCAACGCCTGATGCTGTTACACCCGTTGCACAAACACCAACACCCGCTATTGAAGAAACGCCTGTGCTTGTCCCGCCAGAACCTGATCGCCTGATGGGCCTTAACCCAAAGCAGGTACAGGCCCTGATGGGTGAACCATCACTGGTTCGCCGCGATGCCAGTGTCCAAATCATGCTGTTTGAAACACCATCCTGTGTTTTTGAAATTGTTTTCTACGAACCTAACCCGGACGCTCACTTTTTGACAGACCAGCTAAATGCGCGCAGCCGCAGCGGCACCGATATAGACCTGCAAGCATGTTTGGTAAGTCTGCTGCCAAATGGACAGTGGCTTGATGTCAGTGCCTACGAACGCTAAAAACGAAACATAACAAACCAAAACGGGCAAAAGCCGGTCAGGAGAAGGCGCCAATGTCAAAATTAGACCTCGATTTTCCAACCATCATCAAACTGGTGATCTGGAGCATGGTTGTTGGCGCGGTTTTATATTGGCTTGAATGGAGCACCGGCGATATTTTCGGCTGGATAGCGAATAAAATTGCCGGAATTTGGAACTGGCTCGCAGGTACAGGCATTAAATATATATTGCTGGGTGCAACCATCGTTGTGCCAGTATTTCTGTTTTCCCGGCTTAAAAAGCGGTAACTGATGGCACAGCTTTATGACCCAAACAAAGACGGCGCGCAGCTACATGCGCCAGCCACCGCACGCAACCGCGATGTAATTTTTGAAATTCTGGAGCCTGCACTTACGGCACAACATGCTGGCGGCACCATTTTCGAAGTGGCCAGCGGTACCGGCGAACATGCCGCTTATATGGCCCCCAAACTACCCGGCCATCTATGGCAACCAAGCGACATTGAAGACGGGCACATTGCCAGCATCAATGCCTGGCGCGACGAAGCTACTACAGAAAACATTCTGCCAGCACGGCATTTTAATGTGGTGGAGCATACCTTTGACAACCCCGAATTGCCTGCGCCGCTTGCTGCTATATTGGCGTTTAACCTGATCCATATTTCGCCTTGGGTTGTGGCAGAGAACCTGATCGCAAAAGCCGGGGAAGCACTAACGGCTGACGGGTTTCTTTTTCTGTATGGCCCTTACAAGCGCGGCGGTGAACATACCGCTGCTTCAAACGCACAGTTTGATACGTCTCTAAAATCCCGCAACCAAAGCTGGGGGGTGCGAGACATGGAAACAGTGATTATTTGTGCAGAAAAAGCAGGGTTCCTGTCACCAGAAATCACAGCTATGCCCGCCAATAATTTTTCCTTGGTATTCCGCAAATAAAAAACACCGCCGAAGCCCGCGGTCTTACAAAGGCAACCGCCATGCTAAAAGCCTAGGTAGCGAGTTTCGCTGCCACTGAAGCATCATTTGCTTCATCTTTAAGGTCATAGTGCTTGGCATAACGTTTTGCTACACGCTCAACTGGCAAAAGGATGAAAACATCCGTGGTACCAAATGTTTCATCCACAACAGCACCATCACCAAAAAAACAACCAAGACGCAAATACCCTTTGATCAGCGGTGGCAACGCGCGGCGCGCCGTACGGGTATCCAGTTTGTCGGCTGCCACCACGTTCATATCAACATGCTGGCCCTTTAGCGCCTTCACCTTGAAATCATCCGGCACCAGATAGTTATGGTAAAGATATGAAAAGGATTCGCTAAATTCGGCGGGGTCTATGCCCTCAAAGCTGGCGCAGCCGAACATATAAGCAATGTTATATTCCTTCAGGAACTCGGCGATGCCTTGCCACAGAAGGTTTATTGTAGCGCTGGATCTGTAATCCATATGCACACAGCTGCGGCCCAGTTCCAAAAGCTGTTTGCCCTCGCCCATTTGCGCCCGGAAGCTTTCTGTCATCAGAGGTGACAGGTCAAATTCACCCGATGAATAAAAGCCTTTTTGTGCTTCGGCAATTTCCTGACGCAGCAAACGGTAGGTACCAACAACACGCTCGCCTTCCGGCCTGTCATGATCAATTACCAGAAGGTGGTCGCAGAATTCATCATAGGGATCAATATCGCGTTTGGTGGCACGCATTGTAGCGTCAGGCTGCGCGTTCATTTCGCCGTAGAATATCTGATACCGCAGTTCCTGAGCATTCAAAATTTCTTCAAACGTGCGCGCAAGCCGAACTTCAATGTTGCCTTTACGTACGTAGGTACGGGCACCAACCATCGACTGCGCAGCAGCAACATCGGGCTGTATCGGGGCATATGGTTTCATCTGGCTTCCCTGTTTAAGGCTTGGTGATGGTTTTTTATCGCACGGCTTCAAGCCATACCTATTGCACACCAGTGACCGCAATATGACATCACAAGATGCACTCTGTCTTCACTTTTTCCGGATCAGCTAATCAAGCAGAGCCGCAGTCTCCTGTTTTTCCGTAGCACCGATATTCTTTTTCCACAGAATCATCAACAAAATTAACCCCGGCAGAGCAAGCAGTGTCGCCAGAATGAAAAACTCTACCCAGCCCACCGATTCTGCCACAAACCCGCTGGGAGCGCCGAGAAGTGTACGCGCCTGATTGCCAAGCGAAGAAACCAGCGCATACTGGGTTGCGGTGAAATTCACATTACACAGGCTGGCAAAATACGCGATTGTAACCGTTGTCCCCAGCCCGGTTGCAAAGTTTTCCATACCAATGGTAACGGCCAACCGCCACAGTTCTGCTTCCCCTGTCCATAGCCAGGCAAAACCAAGGTTGGTTAGCATCATAAGAATGCCCGTAAGAAAAAGAGCTTTGAAGGTACCAATCTGTTTGTAAAGAAAAGCCCCCAGCCCAACGCCCACCATCAAAGCGATAAAACCAACTGTTTTGTTGGCATAAAGCAAATCACCGGGCGTGAACTTCATTTCAACCAGCAGGGGGCTGGTCATAATTGCGGTAACGGCATCACCTGCTTTGAACAAAAACACAAACAGCAAAATTAACGCCCAATTCTGACGACGGGTGAATTCTTTAAAGGGTAAATATACCGCCTCACGCAAACGGGTTACAAAAGCGCCGTGATGCCCGGCCGTGTTTTCTCTTTCAAGATATTCCTTATCCGCCCGCTTTTCTGGTTCACCTATAATAAAAATTCCGATGATTCCGGGTATAAACAATACCGGTAACACGGCGATAGCGAGCGACCAGCTATGATATTCCGCAAGGGCCAATACCATTATTGCAGCAATAAAGTTAGCCGTGCGGTAGCCATAAACATATGCCGCAGCACTGTGCCCCTGCTCATCATCACTGATTATCTCAATCCGGTACGCATCAATAACGATATCCAGACTGGCCGAAAGAAAAGCAACAAACGATGCAACAACGGCTACCTGATAAAGCTGTGTCGATGGATCAAGTCTGGAAAGGGTAAAAATGGCAATCGCCATCAATCCTTTAATAACCAGCAGCCAGCCACGCCTTTGTCCAAAGTATCTGGTAATCACACCAAGAGGCATACGGTCGATCGCTGGCGACCATAAAAACTTCCACGTGTAAAAAGTGGTGACCAGCGCAAACAAACCAACGTCGCTTTTACTAACGCCGTTATACGCCAACCACAGGCCCATAACAGAGATCACAAGGGTAAGCGGGAACCCGCTTGACATGCCAAGCCCGAATGTCGCAGCAATCCTGGCTTCTGTATATGGCTTAATTCCGTCCCAGGTACGATTCAGCAAATTCATGCCTCACCCTTTCAATTTTTCAGGGTCAACAATAATCCACAAGCCTTTGGCTTTTGCCACCAACATTCCATCGCTGGAAAAAACTGCTGTGCCGCACTCCCGCTTGCGTCCTGAACCACCCAGATCCCAGCCAATCACGGTGGCTTCACCGGTAGATGCCAGCGGTGCTATAATCTCGGCTGTAAGACGCCCCAAAAGGGCTGCTTCACCCGGCGCGCAGGCATAATACCCCGGACAATCCAGGGCAGACCACATGATTTCTGGCCGCACGTTACCATTAGCATCACTGTAATCAGCGCTTAAGGCCCATTTGGTGGCAACCATGCCATCAACACCTTCAACCAGTTTGGAGTGAATACACAAGCCGTCAGGGTAGGTGCGGTCATGCCCACAAACAAAACAGGTACCAAAAGGCGTGAATTTTGCCGGACGACCCGGCGCATCCACCGGATCATACCCCAGCACCAAAGGGGTGGGCAAAGGCGGCACGTCCAGATCAAGCGTTGCAGAATGCGCGGCTCCAACAACCTGGTCACCGTTCAGCATCTGCACGCTGCCATCCCTTGCAACCAGTTGCAGCGGTGTATCAAGCGGCGGCGGTACCTTCAGGCTGGCTTCAACAGCACCGTCCAGTTGAACCGCCATAATGCCGCAACAATAGCCACCATTGCCACTGTTTGGTGGGCCTTTATAACGGGCGTCAATAGTGATATCTGTATGCATAGCGGTTCTCCCCTTGCCTCCTTAGTATCGGCGAAGCGGGTTCCCGCGCAAGATGATCCTTAGTTTTATCTTTGATTAAAGCCTGTGAAGCAGTATGTAGCGCCCATGAGCAAACAAAATCTATCCAGTGGCCTTAAGGCCCGCGAAGTCGCCATCCGCACCCTGTTGGCCGTTACGCTAAAAAATCGCCCCTTTGATGTGGCTCTTGATGACCTTGCCGGACAAGCAAACCTTAGCGCGCGAGACCGCGCCTTTGTGCTTAATCTGCTGATGCTGTGCCTGCGCCGCCATGGCAGCCTAAAAGGCTTGCTGGGATCTCTATTGCAAACAGGCCTGCCCAGAAGCGCAACCTGGACCGAAGCCGCGCTGATAACGGGTCTCGCGCAAATACTGCTTATGCGCACCGCAGATTATGCTGTGGTGAATGAAACCGTAACACTGGTTAAAAACCTGGAAGGTAAAGAAGCCGGCTTTTCCGGGTTGGTAAACGCCGTACTGCGCCGTGCCAGCCGCGAATGCGACAAGCTTACCACCAAGCTTAACAAATGGCCCGCACAAGACCTGCCCAAGTGGCTTTTTGATAGCTGGGCTGACGCTTACGGCAAAGATGCTGCGACAGCCATTGCGCGAACACTGCAAAACACGCCGCCGCTTGATATATCGCTCAAGCCGGATTTGGACGCTGAAAGCTGGGCTAAAAAACTGGATGCGGAAATCACACCAACCGGAACACTGCGCCGGACTGTCGGCGATGTAACAGCACTGCCGGGTTACGATGACGGCCTCTGGTGGGTACAGGATTTCGCCGCTGCAATCCCGGCAACATTGCTGGGTGATGTTAAGGGCAAACATGTGCTTGACCTCTGCGCAGCACCCGGAGGCAAAACCATGCAACTGGCTGCGGCTGGCGGGATTGTTACCAGTGTTGACCGTAACAAAAACCGGCTTAAACGGTTGGTCGCCAACCTTGAACGCACCGGCCTTAATGCCGACATCGTCAATGCTGACGCCGCGCGCTATACGGCGTCACACCCAATTGACCATATTCTTCTGGATGCCCCCTGCAGCGCTACCGGTACGCTCAGGCGCAACCCGGATGTGATCTGGACCAAAACAGCAGAGGATGTGAGCAACCTCTCGGCAGTTCAAACACGCATTCTTGATCGTGCCTTCAGCCTGTTGCCGGTTGGTGGTACTCTGGTTTACTGTGTTTGCTCACTGGAAAAGTCCGAAGGCATTGACCAGATCAGCGCTTTTTTGAAGCGCACCCCATCTGCAAAACGTGTGGAAATTCAAGCACATGAAGTAGGCGGCATCCTTGATCTTATTACCCTTGATGGGGATCTCATGTGTTTGCCATCAACCATGGTTAAAGATGGCGGTATGGACGGCTTTTTCGCGGCGCGCCTTACCAAGGAATAATACGCCAAATTTTATGCCTCAAATCACGGGCCGCGCCTTGCAGGGCAGGGCCTTTACTGATATGGGTGCCCCATGCAGAAGCCAACCAGAATTGCCCCGTCCATCCTGTCCGCTGATTTTGCGAAATTGGGTGAAGAAGTGCGCGCCATTGATGCCGCTGGTGCCGATTATATTCATGTTGATGTTATGGACGGCCATTTTGTGCCCAACATCACCATCGGCCCTGATGTGGTAAAGTCGCTGCGCCCGCACAGCAACAAAATATTTGACGTGCATCTGATGATAGCGCCAGTTGATCCCTATATCGAAGCATTTGCCAAAGCAGGCGCTGACATTATTACCGCTCATATTGAGGCCGGACCACACATCCACCGTACCCTGCAAGCCATCAAGGCGCAGGGCGTGAAAGCCGGTGTTTCGCTTAACCCCGCCACACCAGCAGATACGATTGACTATCTCTATGATCAGCTTGACCTGATCCTTGTGATGTCTGTAAATCCAGGTTTTGGTGGCCAGTCTTTCATCTACAACCAGCTCAAAAAACTTGAGGTGATTCGCAAGCGTATTGACACCCTTGGGCTGGATATTGATTTGCAGGTTGATGGCGGCGTAAACCCGGAAACAGCCAAACAGGTAGTTTCCGCAGGTGCTGATTTACTGGTAGCCGGCAGCGCCACCTTTAAAGGCGGACCGGAAAAATACGCTGAAAACATCAAGGCACTTCGGGGCTAACAGGCAAGAAAGGGAGGCAACATCCATGAATGCAGCCTTCGATCAAATCGCCGGATTTGCCTCAAGCGCTCCTTTGTCTCGCAGTAGCTTAAGGCGAGACCAAAACCGAAAACTGATGGCTGGTTTATACATGCGTGGCAGCCGCGCTTTGCGGGAATGGGGCTACGGCACCTGGCTTTATGCCCACCGCCTGAAAGGCCGCCACCCTGTACAAATTCTCGGCAGCCCTGATGATCCCGCGCCCGGCAACGCCACACTCGGTTCAGCCATCTTTGGCGGCGATATGTTGCACGGCGGAGAACAGGTGCCTATCAGCGAAACATTCTGGCAGGATATTTCAAAAGCCTCGCTTCAGTTCCAGCGCTATGCGCACAGCTATCACTGGTTACAGGATTTGGCGCAGACCAATGATCAGGTTAAAGCGCGCGATGCGGCTGAAACCATAATTGGCTGGTGGCTGCCAACCGCAAAAGACTGGAACAAGGGAAGCTGGGAAGCCGAAACACTCGCGCGGCGTATGATCAACTGGCTTGCGCATGCTCCTCTAATCCTGTCATCGCGCGATCTTGTTTACCGGTCAGCCATATTGCATTCAATGGCATGCCAAACACGGCATTTAATGCGCACACACAGCGACGCACCTGCTGGCTTGCCGCAGGTCTATACTGCTACGGCATTAATGCTTGCCGGATTACTGCTACCGGGCGGTAGTCACTGGCTTGAAAAGGGTTCCAAGGTTCTCCAAAAAGCCATCAAGGGTTTTATTCTGCCCGACGGAGGCCCCGCCAGCCGTAACACAGCTGACGCTATACGCACCATGCAACTGCTTATTATGGTGCGCAGCGCTATCATTGATACCAATAACGATATGCCGCCATGGGTTCAGGTTTCGCTCGACCGAATGGCTCCATTTGTGCGCACCATGCGCCACGGAGATGGCAGTTTCGCCCAAATCGGCGGCGTTTCAGCCGAAGGCGGCCACGGCACAGATGCTATTCTTGCTGCAAGCGAAGCCAAGGGAAAAGCCATTGAAAATGCCGCACACACCGGCATTCAACGGCTGCAGATGCGTACCAGCTGCGTGATTATGGATTGCGGCACACCGCCTGTGCCCTACCTATCGCAGCGCTCCCATGCCAGTACAGGATCCTTTGAATTTTCAAACGGTCAAGACCGTATTATTGTTAACATGGGTCCGGCCAGTACAAATGGCCCGCTAGCACAGCTTGCCAAACTTTCCCGTACAACAGCAGCACACAGCACACTGGTTATTTCTGACCGCAACAGCAGCCGTATTATGGAAGATGGTCGTGTTGGTAAAGGGGTTACAGAAACCCTTACCATCCGCGAAGGACTGGCAGTCCATGAAGAGCAAAAAGGCGGCGCACGCATTAAACTGATGCATGATGGTTATCTAAAGCGCTTCGGCGTGAAGCATGAACGCGCACTTCAACTTGATGCAAATGGGAAAAGACTGGTTGGGTCAGATAAATTATACGGCCCCAAGCTGAAAAAATTACGCGGGGAAACGGTGTTGCTACGCTTTCATTTGCACCCACAAATCGAAGCATTATTGGCACCAGACGGCCGTATATCATTAGAAACACGCAGTGGCAAAATCTGGATTTTTGATGTGCCTGACTGCACTGCAGAGATTGAAGGCAGCCTTTATCTGGCACAGCCTGATAGCCCGGTAGCAACACGACAAATTGTTGTCCGTATACCGGTGGTGGAAAATGAAACGCCCATTTGCAACTGGGTTTTGAGTGAAATGGACACCTGACCCTGCACATAGATGCAGCATTACGGAATCCGGATATTAAGTAAGGTTTTAATACAATGGACAAAGTAACAATTAAGCGCGCCCTCATAAGTGTGTCTGATAAAACAGGCTTGATTGATCTCGGCCAAGCACTCAATGACGCAGGTGTTGAAATTCTGTCTACCGGCGGATCAGCCAAAGCGCTGCGGGATGCTGGCATCCCTGCTATCGAAGTGGCTGACCATACCGGCTTCCCCGAAATGATGGATGGCCGCGTAAAAACACTGCACCCCAAAATCCATGGCGGTTTACTGGCCTTGCGTGATAACGCAGACCACGTTGTGTCAATGGATGAGCACGCTATTGGTGCTATTGATTTGGTTGCCATCAACCTGTACCCGTTTGAAGCTACAGTGGCATCGGGCGCCGATTTTGAAACATGCATTGAAAATATTGATATAGGCGGCCCGGCTATGGTGCGCTCTGCCGCAAAAAACCACGGCTTTGTTACTATCATCACCGATCCTGCAGACTACGGCGCTGTGATTGATGAAATGAAATCAGAAGGCGGTACCCTGCTTGATACGCGCCGCAAGCTTGCTGCCAAGGCTTACAGTCGCACCGGTTCATATGATGCTGCTATTGCCCAGTGGTTTGCTGATCAAAACGGTGAAACCTTCCCTGATCGGATGCCCTTTGCTGGCGGAAAAATACAGGAATGTCGCTACGGTGAAAACCCGCATCAGGTGGCGGCTTTTTACAAGAATAGCGAAGACCGTCCGGGCATTGCAACTGCCACCCAGCATCAGGGCAAAGACCTTTCCTATAATAATCTCAATGATACTGACGCCGCATTTGAGCTGGTAAGCGAATTTGATGCAAGCATTCCTACGGTAGCTATTATCAAGCACGCTAATCCGTGCGGCGTAGCAACCGGCGAGAGCTTTGTGGACGCCTACAACAAAGCGCTTATGTGTGACCCGGTATCAGCCTTTGGTGGCATCGTTGCGTTGAACGGTACACTGGACGCTGAAACCGCAACCGAGATTGTAAACGTTTTCACCGAAGTCATTATCGCGCCTGACGTTACAGAAGACGCCAAGGCAATTATCGCTTCAAAGAAAAACCTGCGACTTCTCACCACCGACGGCTTACCCAGTCCCACACAAGCCGCAAAAATGGTGAAGTCTGTTTCCGGCGGGTTTCTGGTGCAAAACCGCGATACGGGCCGCATAACACTGGACGACCTAAAAGTTGTTACCAAGCGCGCGCCGTCAGACGATGAACTGAAAGACATGCTGTTTGCCTTTCAGGTTGGCAAGCATGTAAAATCAAATGCTATTGTGTATGTGCGCGGCGGCATGACTGTGGGCATTGGTGCCGGGCAGATGAACCGAAAAGACAGCAGCCGTATCGCTGCCATGCGGGCGGGTGAAGCCGCTGAAATGGCCGGAGAGGCTGAAACCTTTGCCAAGGGGTCTGTTGTGGCGTCTGACGCCTTCTTCCCGTTCGCTGACGGGTTGCTGGCAGCAGCAGAAGCCGGTGCAACGGCGGTGATTCAGCCGGGTGGTTCCATGCGTGACCAGGAAGTGATAGACGCCGCCGACGCTGCCGGCTTGGCGATGGTATTCACCAGTATGCGCCATTTCAGGCATTAGAGGTTACCAAGATAAACTGTAGAAAGAGGTGCTACTGTAGCGCCTCTTTTAGTTTTGAGACTAACGCCTCCAACGCTTCGGCTTCATAGGGTTTGCGTTCAACAATGCCCCATATTGGGCCGGGCCAGGCAAGGTCATTCTTGAAGCGGGCGATAATGTGGATGTGTAGCTGCGGCACCATATTACCGAGTGCCGCGACGTTTATTTTCTCTGCGCCAGTGAGCTCCTCAAGCCGGGTCGAGACAAAAGAAATTTCACGCATCAGGGTTTGCTGGTCAACCTCTGAGAGGCCGTGAATTTCACGGACGCTTTCGCGCTGCGGTACCAACACCAGCCACGGAAAATTTGCATCGGTTTGCAACCGCACTTCACACAGTGAAAGCATTTTCACCGGTACTGAATCCGCCAGCAACTGCGGGTGTAAGTCAATCATTCAGGCCCCCTAAAATTCATACATCGTCAGCCACCAGTAAAAACAATTTTACTGGTGGCGCAAGGAATGAAATAAAGACATAACAAATGCGTTGAATGCCGAAAAAGGTTTCTCATGACAAACTATGCAAAATTCCGCACGGCACGCGAATCTGATCTCTCCTATATTCTGGCCCGTGAAGCAGACTCGTCGAACCAATTTATCCACCGCTGGGATGAAACTACACACACAGCAAATATGGCTGACAATAATTTCCATTACCTGATAGCGCAGGATCCCATGGGCAAACTACTGGGTTATGCAATTCTGAAAGACAATCAGGATGGCAGGATTGAATGGCGACGTGTAGTGATAGGTGCGCCAGGTAAGGGCGTTGGAAAAGCCTTTATGGCTGATGTGCTCGCTTATTTCCTGAATGCTGGAAAAAATACGATCTGGCTTGATGTGTATGAAAATAACGTCCGCGCACGTCATGTATATACAGGGCTAGGTTTCAAAGAAACCCACCGCGGGCCCTCCCCTAGTAACCCAAAAAGTACACTTGTTTTTATGGAATACCAGAATGACCATAGCCCGCAAACGACCCAATAAAAGGACCCGTATTAAATGATGCAGAAACTAATCATTGTAGACGATTTCCTGAACAATCCGCAGCAACTGCGAGACCTTGGGCTGGCGCAAGACTATCCAGGCATGGAAGAAGACACATATTTTCCGGGAAAAAATTCGAAGTTCGCTCAGCCCATCAATGGCCTAACAGAACAAATATCTCAAATAGTGGGCGAACCTCTGCGTGTGGCAGAAGGGGCTGCGCACAGCAAGTTCCGTCTTGCGATGGAAGGTGACATAGGCACTGCGGGCGTTCATATTGACGATGCACACTGGTCAGCCATGCTTTACCTCAGCAAACCGGAAGATTGCAGGGGCGGTACAGATTTCTTCCGTCATATCCCAACCGATACCGACCATGCTCCTTTAAGCCAGGAAGACTTTATCAAAACAGGCGTCACCAGCGTTGAACAGCTGTGGGACGACATTCTGTGGCCACACACCAACGACCGCAGCAAATGGGAGCATCTGATGCGCGTGCCCATGCGCTATAACCGTTTGATATTGTTCCGCCCACAGCAATGGCATGACGCAGGCCCCGGTTTTGGCGACTGCCCTGAAAACGCACGGATGGTTTATATGATGTTTTTCAAAAGTGCCGGATAACGGTTTTATCCGGCTGCTTTTTTCATCAGATTTTCAAAAAACACCACCTGTGCTGCCAGCGCTTCGATACTAATCGCCTCATTGGTGCCGTGAATTCTCTTTAGGTCAGCGGGCTGAAAAACAAACGGCATAAAGCGGTACACATTATCGGCAACACCGTAATAATGCCGTCCGTCTGTGCCTTGCACGGTAAGTGTCGGCGCGGTTGGCATGGGCCCGAAGGTTTCGGCGATCGTTTCAGCGATTAACCTGTAACCTTCGCCCTCCACCGACGACATGGCCGTAGCTTCGCGCCCGCCAAGCTGTTCAACGTGTACCCGTTCATCATCGATAATATCAACAGCCCTAGTGAGCACACCGGCGACCGTATCACGTGGATGAATTCTATAGTTCACAATCGCTTCGCCGTACTGCGGCAAGATGTTGGTTTTGGTGCCGGATTTCATCATCGTGAACGCTGTTGTTGTATGCATAAAAGCCGCCGTTGTGGAATTTTTGGCAAGCTGATTCGCCAGCAAAGGGCGGGTTAACCACAGGTTTGCAATTGCGAAACGTTTGCTAAAATCCATCTCGGGCGCAACGGCAGTTAACATTACCTCAAGATGCTCATCAAGCACCAAAGGATAGGGGGTATCTGTCACCAAATGCCCGGCGCGTGCAGCAAGGCTTGCCGCGGTATATGCCTTGGGCGCTGAAGAATGCCCGCCTTCGTCTTCCGCTGAAAATTTAAGCGAAACAGACCCTTTTTCACCAAGTGAGATCAACGCTACTGGTGAGGACACACCCGGTATAACGCCCTCAACCATAGCGGAGCCTTCATCCACCGCCCAAGACAGTTGCACACCGCGCGCAGCTAACAGGCGCGCCATAACGCCAGCGCCTTTGTCGCCGCCTAATTCTTCATCGTGACCAAACAGGAAATAAATATCACGGTCTGGCGTGAAACCTTCAGCAATAAGGCGTTCTGCTGCTTCCATCATGGAAATCAGTATGGCTTTATCATCCATTGCGCCGCGCCCCCACAGCACGCCGTTATCGTCAACCGTTCCGGAAAACGGGTCATGCTGCCAATCGGCCAAACCATGTGCCGGTACGGGCACCACATCCATATGTGCCAAAAACGCAATTGGCTTTTTGTCTGGTGCTTGGGCCGCAGGCCAGCGGTACATCAGCGAATACTCGCTAATTATTTCACGCTCCATCACAGCGTGCAGTTTTGGGTAGGTGGCGCTTAGAAAATCCCGGAAGCCTGTAAAGGCCGCATCATCCGGTACGGCCTGCAGGCTGTGGCTAATGGTTTTATACTGGATCGCTTTTGAAAGGTTGCCCGCAATACGCGCCGTTTCACCGGGCGGCGTAGTAGGCATCTGTATTTTTACGGGGTCCGCAGACGGTAAAACAATAACAGTGCGTGCCACCATAAAGGCGACCAGCGCCAAAACTGCCAAAACCATATATTTCAAAAACTGCACCATTACCTCCTTATAAAACCATCAACTGTGAGCAACAGTAATTTCAAAGATCACCTCACAGCGTCTTCTCCCTGAACTTGCAGATATCCGTCAATTTACATTTGCTGCATTCAGGCTTGCGAGCTTTGCAAATGTAGCGACCAAGCAAAATGAGCCAATGGTGAGCATGCAGCGCAAAGGGCTTGGGGATCACTTTCATTAGGGCATCTTCAACGCGGTCTACATTTTTGCCGGGCGCAAGGCCAGTGCGGTTTGAAACCCGGAAGATATGCGTATCCACGGCGCAGGTGAGATGACCAAAAGCAATATTGAGAACCACATTTGCAGTTTTGCGACCAACACCCGCCAGCGCCTGCAGTTCCTCGCGGGTTTCAGGCACTTTGCTATTGTGCTTTGCAATCAAATCTTCGCACAGCTTGATCACATTCTTGGCTTTTGAATTAAACAGCCCAATGGTTTTGATGTAATTTTTCAAACCGTCTTCACCAAGTGCGAGCATTTTTTCAGGCGTATCCGCCACAGGCCATAGAGCTTTGGTGGCTTTGTTCACACCCACGTCTGTTGCCTGCGCTGACAACACCACAGCGACCAGCAGCGTGAAGTTATTCACATAGGAAAGCTCGCCCTCAGGATTGGGATTATCCGCCGCCAAGCGCTCGAAAAACTCGAAAATCTGCGCTTTGCTAAGTTTTGAATATTTGCCTGCCATATTTTCTCACTTCCTTGACCAGCCCACTCCCCAAACTGCCTCTCTGGCCAACCACCCACAAAACATACTTGGGGTGGTTTAGCCAGAAAGCAAAAAGCGGGAGTGGGCTGGAGCCGAATTCAATCAAAAATCAATATCAGATAGCCCTCGCCACGCTATCTACCACCCGCACAAGACGCTTTAGGTCAATATCACGCGAAAGCCTGTGATCCCCGCCCGGCACCAACAGTATTTCAACATCATCGCCTATAAGCTTATCTGCAATCAATTGTGCAGTTTGCCATGGTACATCTGCGTCTTCGGTACCCTGAATAAGCCGGACGGGCATATCCAGAGTAAGCGGCCCTGCAATCACCCGGTTTCTAAAACCATCTTCAATCAGGGCGCGGGTGATAATATAGGGATCATCTCCGTAATCACACGGACGTTCCATATACCCCTGCATCAGCACCTCATTGCGGGTGGCATCGTCAAATTCTTTGTTCCACATGCGCACGGTAAAATCAGGCGCTGCCGCACTGCCAATAAATCCTTTTATCCGACCGGGCCGGGCCTTGGCTGCCAGCATGGATATCCAGCCACCCATAGATGACCCAACAAGAATTTGAGGCCCCTCGGTAAGCCGGTCGATAACCGCGATTGCATCTTTCGCCCACAAGCCAATGGTACCGTCCTTAAACTTGCCGGACGACTGACCGTGCCCCTGATAATCAAAGCGCACAAACGCCCGGCCTTCGCGTTTGCACCATACTTCCAGCGCCAGCGCCTTGCCGCCTTCCATGTCGCTTTTGAACCCACCCAAAAACACCACCCCCGGGCCACGGCCTTTAAGACGGTTGTAAGCGATTTTAGTGCCGTGCGGGCTTTCAAAAAATGAGTGTGTTGACATTAATAAGCTCTCCTGTGACATGAACGCGACCCTAGCAGGCCTCAATTGCGCGCTCAACAGCGGAAAAGCCCAGCCATTGCTTGACTTCCCGGCTGGTGGTAGTTAACTCGCAAATTCATTAATTTTACTTAATCAAGGACACCCGCCCAATGAACGCGAACGATAGTGCAAAAAACCCGGTCAACCTGCGTCTGCCTGATGGCAGCGTACGCACGTTTGATGGCCCGGTTACCGGCACCACGCTCGCGTGCGATATTGGCCCGGGCCTGCTGAAAGCCGCCGTAGCTATTAAAGTTAACGGTGAAACATGGGATTTGTCGCGCGCTATTGAATGTGACAGCGATGTGTCAATTATAACCAAGCGCGACGATGAAGCGCTTGATATCCTTCGCCATGACTGCGCACACATTATGGCGGAAGCGGTGCAGGAACTGTTCCCCGGTACGCAAGTTACCATCGGGCCAAACATAGAAGACGGTTTTTTCTATGATTTTGCCCGCGACAAGCCTTTCACGGAAGATGACCTTGTCGTTATTGAAAAGCGCATGCACGAAATCGTAGCGCGCGACGAAGAAATTATTCGCGAAGAATGGGCCCGTGCTGACGCCATCGCCTATTTCAAAAAAATCGGCGAAACCTATAAAGCTGAAATCATCACAGACCTGCCTGAAGGCGATACAATCACCGTCTACCGTCAGGGTGACTGGCTTGACCTGTGCCGTGGGCCGCATTTGCCCTCAACCGGTAAGCTGGGTGACGCTTTCAAATTAATGAAAGTAGCCGGTGCTTATTGGCGCGGTGATAGCAAAAACGCCATGCTAACCCGCATCTACGGTACATGCTGGGCCGACAAAAAAGCCCTGAAAGCGTATTTGTTCCGCCTTGAAGAAGCCGCCAAGCGGGACCATAGAAAACTGGGCCGCGAAATGGACCTGTTCCATTTTCAGGAGGAAGCGCAGGGCTCTGCGTTCTGGCACCCTCAAGGCTATGCAATGTGGCTACAACTGGAAAAATATATTCGGGGACGCCTTGCCGGCACAGGCTACGACGAAATTAAAACGCCGCAGCTGCTTGATAGCAAACTATGGGAGCAATCCGGCCACTGGTCAAAGTTTCGGGAAAACATGTTTGTTGTGCCCGACGAGGTTCCATCAACAGATGAAGACGCCCCGGTTCTTTCAGGCAACGCCAAACTGATGGCGCTGAAGCCAATGAACTGCCCGGCCCATGTGCAGGTATTCAAGCAAGGCACCAAAAGTTACCGCGACCTGCCCCTTCGTTTTGCCGAATTTGGCTGTTGCCACAGAAACGAACCACACGGTGCGCTGCACGGCTTGATGCGTGTACGCCAGATGACCCAGGATGATGGCCATGTTTTCTGTTCGGAAGATCAAATTACAGCTGAAACCGTAGCATTCTGCGAACTGCTGGGCAGTGTATACCGCGACCTTGGTTTCCCAGACTTCAAAGTATTACTGGCCACCCGGCCCGATGTCCGCGCCGGCACTGACGATGTTTGGGACCGAGCAGAAGGATCTCTTGAAGACGCCCTGAAACAAACCGGGCTTGAGTATAGCTATGCTCCGGGTGAAGGCGCTTTTTACGGCCCCAAGCTTGAGTTCCACCTCTCGGATGCCATTGGCCGCACATGGCAATGCGGCACTTTACAGCTTGATTATGTAGTGCCCGGACGATTGGGAGCAACCTATGTGGGCGAAGACGGTGCCAAGCACACACCTGTAATGTTGCACCGCGCGATTCTGGGTACGTTAGAGCGCTTCCTCGGTATTATGATTGAGCATTATGCTGGCCGTATGCCGCTGTGGATGGCCCCCACGCAGGCAGTTGTGTCGCCAATTACATCTGACGCGGATGACTATGCCCGCGAAGTTCACAGCAAACTGGAAGCTGCAGGCATAAGGGCAGAGCTTGATCTTAGAAATGAGAAGATCAATTATAAAGTACGTGAACACAGCCACCGCAAGGTGCCTGCCATTTTCGTGGTAGGCGGGCGTGAAGCCGAGAACGGTACTGTAAGCGTACGGCGGTTGGGATCAAAAGATTCTACCGTTTTGAACGCAGATACGGCAATTTCTGCGCTGGCCACAGAGGGCAAAATGCCCAACGGTACGGCTTAAATACAACAAAAGAGACAAAAGACAAAGCTGTGCCTGAACAGGGCTTTGCAAGCGAGGGCACAGCGGTTATAGTACGGCCCTTCTGGTACCCGGGGTTTCCCGGCCACCACCAACAAACACAGGAGACTTAACATACGTAAAGGGAATTTTGCGGGACCACCCAAACAGAGCGGTCCACGCGTTAACAGGGCGATCATTGCAGACAAAGTGCGCCTCATTGGAGCAGAAGGTGAAAACCACGGTTTGGTAACCGTTGATGAAGGGATGGAAATTGCGCGCGGTAGCGGGCTTGATCTGGTTGAAATCTCACCCAATGCTGAACCCCCCGTATGTAAGGTTCTGGATTTCGGAAAATATAAATACGAAGCCCAGAAAAAAGCCAACCTTGCCCGTAAGAAACAAAAGACGCAGGAAGTTAAAGAAATTAAAATGCGTCCGGGCATTGATGTGCATGACTATGATACCAAGCTGAAAAAGGTGCATCAGTTCATCAATAACGGCGACAAGGTGAAAATGACTATCCGCTTCCGTGGCCGCGAAATGGCACACCAGGAACTGGGCATGGCTGTTTTAAAGCGTGTTGCTGAGGAAATGAAAGAAACCGCCAAGGTAGAAGCGCACCCAAAGCTTGAAGGCCGCCAGATGATTATGGTGATCGCACCCAGATAGCGCGCCTCATAATTCAGTTTTTTAAAACCGGCTTTTCAGGCCGGTTTTTCTATGGCTGGCTCCAAAAACACTGATGACTATTTCAGCGAAACCAGTGATCATTCAATCAATCAGTTCCGCAAAATATTCGCGGCCATCAGCCTCATCCGATTCGTCATTCGCGGTAAGATAAACCGTAACTCTGCATTCCGGATCACCGCGCGCGATAGTTTCATTGAGGGCAACCTTCGAATAGCCACCATTTTCAGCAGCAATACGCCCAAAAACATTGGATGTCATCATGCATAGAGACGGCCGACCAATTACTTTTTCAGCAAAAGGGCATGCTTTGTTGCCAAAAACAATTTTTTCTTCACTTTCTTCTAACACATAAAACTGACCGTCGATTCGATGCTTCAAATCCACCAAAACATCGCGTATTTGCCCTTTGTCCAAACGTTGCAAATGCAGCGCATTTTTATATTCATTATTTAGATAATCACCAACACGGCCGCCAACCACACTAATAAAACTGGAGGCTTCCTCCAGCCCAACCAGCTCTTCCAACGTGCCCGAAATTTCACGCATCATCGTGCGTAAAAATACATCACGATTAAAGTCGAGTGGTGCTTCTTTTGCCACCTTTGGCAAAGCGCTTCCCGACGCAGTTGCTTGACTGTCCATAATTTATCTCCGACCAAATGGGCCAGCCATCCCTTGCTGGCTAGAAAACCAATTCTCTCACACAGCTTCACAGTAAGAAAAATCCATTAAATTCTGCTTAACGATTAAAGAATATACTGTCGGCAACCGTCAGTCTTACCGGGAGAGTGTGCGTGAGTTTTCATACTGCCAATGTACGCCCTGTAATAAGTGATAAGGAATTGGCACCGCTAGAAATACTCAGAAGCGCACTGGACTGCGTGACCACACCCATATTGGCAATTTCAGCCTCTGGTAGAGTTGAAGCGGTAAACACTTGTTTTAGAGACCTTTTTTCTGTTGCCAGTGATAGCCTTGAAAAAAACTTCCGCCGTGGGGCTGTAGAGTTTCACAGGCTAAAAGCTTTCAGCGGTGAAAGCTCCCCGGGACTGCCGAAGCCCGCTTTTCAAGCGCAGGTCTCTATTTATGACATCAATAGCCAGATGCTGGGATTTACCGTTACACGAATATGGGTTGGTACCAGACGACTCGCCATTTTTACATGTCAGCCCCTGGATGCCGTTTTCACGAAACGCCGCGAAATGAAAAGCCTGCAGGATAATCTGGAATTGAAAGTACGGATGCGGACAATCGCATTGGCCAGCAGAGTGCGAGAATTAGATTTGGCCCGCAGTAAACTTACATCGACCCTAAAGACGCTACAGGCAACCCAATCTTCTCTTTTAAATGCAGAAAAAATGGCTGCACTTGGCCGATTGGTGGCGGGTGTTGCCCATGAGGTTAATACGCCGCTTGGCATTGGCGTAACTGCCTCATCGCATCTTTCTGAACAGGTAACAAAGCTATCAAGCGCATACGCTGATGGCAGCATAACCAACAATCATATGACTGAATTTCTGGAAAACTCAGATGAATCCGTTCAAATAATTAGCAAAAACCTAAACCGCGCCGCTGATTTGGTTCGGAGCTTCAAGAAAGTAGCCGTTGACCAAAACAATGAAGCAATCATGCTAACCAATATGAAGGAATATGTCGAAGATGTACTTCTTAGCCTTAAGCCACAATTAAAGCAGACCAACCATCAGGTTCATGTGGTTTGCGACAAAACATTTGAGATTATGGCCTACCCCGGCATATTGAGCCAGCTACTTACAAACCTGGTTTCAAACTCTCTGTGCCACGCGTTCACCGACGACGAAAACGGCGAAATTTTTATCGAGATTTTCGAAACTAGCGACCACCGGGTCCACCTGAAATATAGAGATACCGGCCGTGGTATCCCTGCTGATTTCATCGATAAAATATTTGAACCATTTGTCACCAGCAACCGAGCTGACGGTGGCACCGGCCTTGGGCTGCATATAGTGCACAATTTAGTAACGCAGAAGCTTTTGGGCACTGTGGTCTGCCACAGCACATTTGGAGACGGTGTAACATTCGAAGTCTCCTGGCCTCAACATAACAAGCCAATCCAAACCCAACAATAATTTACATGAGAGAATAGACAGATGCCTGACGTTGACAACAGCCCCTTGATTTTCTCTAATGATACGTCCGGGGCAAAAGCGGAAACCCTGGCGAATCCCTGGAAAATATTCATCGTCGATGATGATGACGAAGTACACCAGGTTACAAGGCTGGCCCTTTCCGGCTTTTCTTTTGGCGGGCGCCCGATCGAATTCCTTCATGCCCATTCCGGCGCCGAAGCAAAAGAAGTTTTTGCTAAAACCCACGACATTGCCATGGTGCTTTTAGACGTTGTAATGGAAACGGACCAGTCTGGTCTTGACGTGGTTAAGTACGTTCGAGAGACCCTAGGCAACCGCATGACCCGTATAGTTCTGCGTACAGGCCAGCCCGGCCAAGCACCCGAAAGGCAAATCATTTCCGAATATGATATCAATGATTATAAAGAAAAAACCGAGCTTACATCGCAAAAACTTTTCACACTTGTAAGTGCTTCTTTACGTTCATACAGAGACATGGTGGCGCTCAATGAAAGCCGTAAAGGGCTGCGAAAAATGATCGATGCCTCGGCAACCCTGTTTTCCGTAAGTTCCATGCGCAAATTTGCCGAAGGTGCGTTGGCACAAATGCTTTCAATGCTTCACATTCAAGACAATGGGTCTTTTTACGGAACCGAGGTAGATTCGCTCGCCGCTTTCAAAAAAGGGACACATTTTAGGGTGCTGGCGGGTACCGGCCGGTTTGAGGATTTGCTTAACAAAAATTCGGATTTGGCAGAAATTCCTCTTGAAGTGATCGAGCATATTTCAAAAGCCGCGCAAGGTGGGGATCAGGCTTTTGAAAAAAACCATATCCATGTCTTTGATAAGGACCACATCGTAAGTTACCACAAAGGTCGCAGTGATCATGAAAACCTGCTCTATGTGGGCGGTGATATGGATTACCCTGCAATCGATAAGAGCCTAATAGAGCTGTACGCCAGAAACGTGGGTATCGCGTTTGAAAACATAGAACTTCACGACCAGCTGGAAGATACTCAACGCGAAATTGTTTACCGACTAGGCGAGGCAGTTGAAACCCGGTCCATGGAAACCGGCAACCACCTAAAAAGGGTAGCCGAGATATCCAGTGTATTAGCACTCGCATATGGATTGTCCGAACATGAAGCAGAACTCATCAAATATGCGTCGCCTTTACATGATGTCGGGAAAATTGGCATTCCGGATGCAATCCTGAACAAGCCAGGAAAGCTTAACGCCGAAGAATGGGAAATTATGCAAACCCATGCGATGCTGGGTTACAAAATGCTCACATCGTCAGAGAAGCCAATTTTACAGGCCGGCGCTACCATCGCTCTGGAACATCACGAAAAGTGGGATGGGTCGGGGTACCCCAACAACAAAAAAGGTGACGAGATTCAAATTTTTGGCCGCATCTCGGCCCTTGCAGACGTGTTTGATGCACTTTCAAGCCGTCGCTGCTACAAGGAACCATGGTCAAGCACCGATATCCATACCCACATTTTGGCAGAGCGGGGCAAACATTTCGAGCCAAAACTCGTTGATGTTCTGGACCAAAATTTTGGCACTTTACTCACAATAATGGAACGCTACGCCGACAAACCAGCCAGCGGTAACTAACGTAGCAGCAGCCACAAATATTCACGACAAATGTCACTTTCATGAGCGAAAGCGCCCTTACACTCGATAGTGCCTTCCATTAAACGGACCACCCTGAAAATACAGATAGCCCATGTTTATATTACCTCTTCGCTGTTTTGACTGCCTCTTTTTACCTGGCATCCCAGTCAGCATGATAAAAGCCATCGAACTTACGACCTTCCTTAATTACCACATCCATCAGGCTGTCACGGTAAAACTTAACTGTATATCCACTCTCAAAGACAACTAAATGGGGATTACAGTAAGGCCCCTGATCTTGGGACAACGTAAACTTGTCTTTGTGTAATGCGCAAAAAACATCGAATGTTTCTCCAATCACCAGACCAACATGTTCCAGCCCCATGGGGCAATCAATTAAATGCACAGGGGGAATAAGTTCAATCATGGGAACCCGGTGTGAGCCATCAAGGCGAAGCGGGGTTTTGAGTAATATTTTGGAGATGGGCCTTGCCCGCCAAACATTCTCCACATTCCCGGTGGCATAGGCCTCCAATGCTTCACGTTTGTCCAGATACTCATCATAGGTTTGCGTGCGAAACGCCAAATGACTGACCGGCAATATATCAAGATCAAAGCCAATGGCACGCAAGCCCTCCATTTGCTGAGAAAAAAAAGTACAATAATCACCAATAATCGCATCAAGACTCATGAAAATCTCCAAAATCTCTTGTTCAGCTTCTGACGCTTAATTTAGTGGCGTATGGATGTTTACAAAAGACGCTTTTATGCAAAAGCTTTTGATTTTAAATCAAATATAATAAAAGAAAATGCAGTCTTATAGGTAGAATACACTTTAGTAATACCATTAATACATGACGCTTGGCATAACCATTCTTTACAAAAACTCACAAGATGAAATTATGGATAAAACAGACACATCGGTTAGAAAACTGCCTAACCTAACCGGCCTAAAAGCTTTTGATGCTGTGTGCCGCACGGGCTCGGTAACATCTGCGGCCCATAACCTTCAGGTAACGCCTGGTGCTGTTAGCCGGCAAGTTAGCCAACTTGAGGACGCGCTCGGTTGTTCCCTTTTTGGGCGCAGAGGTAAGCGACTAACACTGACAGAGGTCGGAGAGACTTATAAAGAGGAAGTCTACAAAGCTCTTGATACTATTGAAAAAGCCAGCCAGGCAGTAATGGCAACCGCCCATGACAACCACCTGATAATCTCTTGCTCTCCATCCTTTCATTTTTGCTGGTTACTGGCGCGGCTACCCACTTTTGAAGCCCTTCACAATGACATAACGGTTGTTATTCACACCAAGTTATCTACTCACGCCCAAAACGTACCTGTTGACGCGGTCATTGGTGTTGGGGAATGGCCTGATGATGCCAGCATGATACAAACAAAATTTATGGGCAATTATAGCTGCCCTGTTATGGCGCCTCACATCCTGAATAATGTTGATGTACAACCTAACATATTGCCCCTATTTGTGCGGCTTCTCACACTACGAAAACAACCTCATATTTGGAATGATTGGTGCCGCGCGGCCGGTGTACCATCACTGGAAAATACAGTAGCAACAGAAATGGATCACATGTTTTTGACCATTGAAGCTGCAAAGGCGGGATTGGGCGCAGCAATCGCCCCTTATAGTTATGTAGCGAAGGATATAGAGGAAGGCCGCCTTGTTGCCCCCTTTAATTTTCTCGAAAGGGATGTTCCCTACCATATCGCCAGGCCCGCCAGCCAAACACCAAAATCAGGCCTTAAAAAATTCACAGCATGGCTTAAAGAGGAGGGGAATAAAACGCCAACCCCGAGATAATGATGCAAATAAAAAGATGATATTAGCCAAATTCCTTTTTCAGCCTGCATATTCCTGGTTTGCCTAGCCATATTCCAGCATATTCAGCTGGTATTCTGATCGTGACTTCAAAAGAATACGCCGTGTTATCAACACTTTCAAAGGCCATTAAGGCCGAAATGGAGACCAACATGAAGTTTGGCGATTATATACGACAAAAACGTGAAAATGCTGGCTGGACCCAACCCGAGGCCGCAGCGAAGATAGACATTGAACAATCTTACCTCTCCAAGCTGGAGACAGGTAAGAGCTATCCCTCAGACGATATTTTTCGGCGGCTAGAAACAGCCTATGCGCTTGATATGAGCGATTTGGGCCAAAAGGTGTTTTCTGCAGAACTGGATAAGCTTCGCGAAATCAGCAGTGTGCGCACGTTGGTTCTACGGCGTCAAAACAGTGAAACGAAATACCTGCGCAGTTGGCTGGCTGCGGGCATGGTCATGCTAATGGTGGGTACTGGTTTAACGGTATTTCAAACCCATCAGGGGTACAGCGAGACATTCATCTATAAATACGAATCTCCCGGCGTTATCAGAGACGGCGAATCTGTACGAATATTCGAACGCCTTAGGGAACGCGAACGGCTAAATGACCAACTACGAATGGGCATACTTTCTGGAAATGGCGAACGTGAATTGCCAAAAGAAGAACACGGCGAATCATATTCTGACCGGATAACCTTCGAACTGTTAAATCTGGAGGAAAACCTTGGGCCGGTCTTTATAAAAGAAGTGCCTGGTGGCCGACGGCGCTATGAATTGGTGTCTCAGGATTCCCTTAGATACTCAAACCGAAATGATGCGCTATTGTCGCTTGGTGTCGCGCTGGTTATGGGCAGCTTTGCCTGTTTTTATTTTAGCCGTCGCTGGAAATAACTTTGCAACCCGGCTTGCCCGCCATTCCTTCTTGAGGGTTGCGTTTGTTGCAACAATACGGCACTAATTTCAGGAATGTTGCGATATTTTAGCAACCCTAAGGGAATGGTGGACTATGGACCTTGTCGGCCTAAAAACTTTTTGTCGCGCTGTTGAGGAAGGCAACCTCACAGTGGCCGCCAAAATGCTGCATATCACAAAATCGGTAGCAAGCCGCCGTATTCAGGCGCTGGAAGACGAACTGAAAACTCGGCTGTTGCTGCGCTCAACGCGCGGCGTAACACCGACAGACGCTGGTACCATGCTGTATGAGCGTGCAGTAGATATACTGGCTGATGTTGAAGATACGGTGCAGTCTGTAACCTGTGCTGCAAGCGACCTGGTTGGTACCCTGCGCCTTACCGCACCGCGCAGCTTCACTGACCTCGACCTTAAAAAGCCGCTGACCAACTTTATGACCGCACACCCAAACCTGATGCTGGAATTAAACCTCACCGACGAACGCATGGATATAAACGGCGGCGGTTATGATATGGGCCTCAGAATTACAGATAATCTGGAAGATAGCAGCCTGATTGCCAAACGCCTTGCTGCCGTTCGCACCCATGTGGTGGCCTCGCCCGCCTATCTTAAAAAACACGGTGAACCAAAAACACCTGAAGACCTGAAAGATCACCCTTGTGTTTTTTATGCCAACCTGGACGCAGCCAAACAATGGAACTTTATGGGTGCGCGTTCGGCAAAATCAGTACGTGTGCATGGGCCGCTAAGCAGTAATTCAGGCACCATGCAGCTGGCAGCGGTTGAAGCGGGCCTCGGGGTTGCGAGCCTGCCACGGTTTTTTCTGCATAGCGCCCTTGCAAGTGGCAAAGTAGTGGAAATTTTGGGCGATTTCCCTCGTCCCACACGGTATTTATACGCACTTTATCCAGAGCGCCGCCTGTTGCCGCTTAAAGTGCGCAAGCTAATCGATTTCCTAGATGCTTATTATACCGACCCTAAAAACAGCGACTGCCTTTAGGCCAAAAACAACACGGCACCCCCTTGTGTTCGATATTTTGCAACGCAGGCTTTCTTTTTACCAAGCTACTAACATCCAGCACGAACGCTTATCTTTGTCTCATGTTAAAAACAGGAGGCGAATATGGGACTGCTTGTAAACGGTGTATGGTCAGACGAATGGTATGATACGAAATCAACAAATGGTAAATTTGTCAGAAGCGAAAGCCAGTTTAGAAACTGGGTAACAGCAAGCGGCGAAGCCGGACAGTCAGGCAGTGCGGGTTTCAAGGCAGAAGCTGGCCGTTACCATCTGTATGTATCTTATGCCTGCCCATGGGCCCACCGCACGCTGATTATGCTCAGCCTCAAAGGGCTAACAGACATGATCGATGTATCGGTTGTGGGCATGACCATGAAAAATCAAGGCTGGAACTTTAACAAAAGCGATGGCAGCACCGGTGATGCCTTGATGGGTGCGACGCACGCACACCAGATTTATACAGCGGCTGATCCCGCCTACACAGGCCGCGTAACCGTGCCAATACTATGGGATAAAAAACAGAAAACCATTGTCAGCAACGAATCTGCAGACATTATCCGTATGTTCAACAGTGCCTTTGATGGTATTGGGGCAACGCACGGCGATTATTGGCCTGCAGAAAAACGCGCCGCTATCGAGGCCTTCAACGAGCGCATCTACACAGCAATTAACAATGGTGTATATAAAGCGGGCTTTGCCACCAGCCAGCAAGCCTACGAAGAGGCTCTTTTCCCGTTATTTGAAAGCCTCGACTGGTTAGAGGGCCTGCTTGCGACCCGCCGATACCTTACCGGTGCCCAGCTTACAGAAGCTGATATTCGCCTGTTCACAACACTGGTGCGTTTTGATGCGGTTTATGTGGGCCATTTCAAATGTAACCTTCGCCTTCTGCGCGACTATGAAAACCTGTGGGCCTATGTGCGCGATATCTACCAGATACCGGGCGTTACAGAGACAGTTCATATGGACCATATCAAAACTCACTATTACGCCAGCCACACTATGATTAACCCAACAGGGGTGATACCCGCTGGCCCGGAACTTGATTTTGACCGTCCCCACAGCCGGGCACTGTTAACCGGCACCAAGGCGGCTTGAAATGACAAAAAGACATATAAAAAAACTGTTTTCTGCCGAAGCCATGGCAGAGGGCAAAAACGTTACCGTGCACAGAAGCATTGGGCGCAAAGGCATGATGAACCTTGACCCGTTTTTATTGCTTGATGAAATGGATATAAGCGCAAACACGGTTGATGCCGGGTTTCCAAGCCATCCCCACCGAGGGTTTGAAACGGTTACCTATATGCTTGCAGGGCGTATGCGGCACGGCGATACTGTAGGCAATAGTGGTGAAATTGGCCCCGGTGACGCCCAGTGGATGACAGCCGGACGTGGTATTGTTCACAACGAAATGCCGGTAACTGGCGGCCAGCGCCTACGGGGTTTCCAATTATGGGTCAATCTGCCCGGCACCAAAAAAATGATTGCCCCACGGTATCAGGATATCGCCAAATCACAGATACCAACTGTTGTAGGCGAAGGCTTTGAGGCTGCATTAATTGCGGGTGATATGCTGGGTGAAAACGGACCAATTACTGAAATTGCGGTAAAGCCACTGTTTGCAGATATTACGCTCACCATAAGCGGCAATGTCACGCTCTCGGTGCCTCGGGATCACACAGTTTTTCTGTATGGAATTGATAGCGAATTTGGCATTGAAGGAACGCCCATTCCTGATCGTACACTTGCAATATTATCTCGCGGTGACAGCATTACGGTCACGGGCGAAGTTGGTACCCGTTTTCTTCTGGTTGCTGGTGCACCAATAGGCGAGCCCGTGGCGCGTTACGGGCCTTTTGTAATGAATACAAATGCAGAAATTAGGCAAACGCTGGAAGACTGGAACAAGGGTACGTTTCTGAAAGCTTCGTAAAACAGGCTCAAACAGCTAGCAACATAAAAAAAGAGGTCCCCTATATGGGAACCTCTCCGTAATAAGCCTTAAAAAATCTAGCGCAAGATTGAGCGCAGATGCCGTGCAGCAAACGATAGCTTGGCAACCGAAAGGGCACCGGCGCTCGACAGATCATCCATCAGACGCTCTGCCCGGAAAATACGTGTGGCTTGCGCCGCTGCCCAGGCTTCTGTTGCCTTTTTCGCTGTTTTAGTGCCTGCACGCTTGCACACCCGTTCCACATGGCTGCGCTGCTGATCTGCCAAATCCTCAAGGATTGACCGGATAGCAAGCACTTCCCAGTGATCATCTGGCGGAATGCGGTCAGCCCGTTGCTTGAGCCAATCAAACCCAAGCCGGTCACCAAGAGCAAAATGTACAGCCGCAACATAATCAACCGTTTTGCCACTTTCCTCAGCCACCGCAATAATATCCGGGCCGCTGCTTAACACCTCAAAGGATGCAATGAATGTTGCCAGATCATGACCAACACCTGCGGCTTTTAAGGGGTCCCTGCGGTTTACAAAAGCTTCCTGAACCGGGTTGCTTAACAAGGTCTGTTTAATTGCGAACAGTTTTTTAAACGGACCTTTGAAACGTTCCACTAACGCGGTGATATCAAACGGCCGTTCAACATTTCTCAGCACCCACATCACCTGCGATTTCAGGCTGTCAGACACCGATTGATGCATGTCATACTGGGTGCCTGCTGCAACCTTGTAATCAAGCGCGTTAATAGCGTCCCACTGGGCTTGCAGGCCGAACACTTCGCGCACGACAACAAAGGCAGCCACAATATCCTCAACACCGAGCCCGGTTTCTTCTTTAACCTCGTAAACAAAGGTCATCCCTGCCCAGTTCACCACTTCGTTGGCAAGAACCGTTGCAATTATTTCACGGCGCAGACGGTGGTTTGCCAGCTCCTCGCTAAACTTATTTCTAAGCGCTGTAGGGAAGCCCCATTCAAGTTCATCCTGCAAAATCGGTGCATCAATGAAGTCACCCTTGATCAAAATATCCAGAAGGGACATTTTTGCGTAAGCCAAAACTGTTGATATTTCAGGACGCGTTAACCCGCGCTCGTTCGCTGCCAATTCGGCAAAACCTTCATCTGACGGAATATATTCGATCTCCCGGTTCAGCCCGCCGTCACGCTCAAGCGCTCGTATCAGGCCAAGATGATATTCGCGCGATGAAACTGCCTGCTGTTCAGCCAGCGAAATTGCCTGTGTCTGAAGGTAATTGTCCGAAAGAACAATTTCAGAAACTTCGTCTGTCATGCTTTCAAGTAATACGTCACGTTTGTCGCGACTTAGTTTGCCCCCTGCAATCACTGCCTGTAGCAGAATTTTGATGTTCACTTCTTTGTCTGAGCAATCCACCCCAGCGGAATTGTCAATGAAATCAGTATTGAGCCGCCCGCCTGTACGCGCAAATTCAATGCGCGATTTTTGTGTCATACCCAGGTTTCCACCTTCACCCACAACCCGTACTTTCAGGTCTGGTCCGGTAACCCTAAGAGCATCGTTGGCGCGGTCACCTACTTCAAGGTCACTTTCTGTCGTCGCCCTTACATATGTGCCAATGCCGCCAAACCACAGCAAATCAGCATCGGCTTTCAGGATTAGATTAATAAGATCATTCGGTGCCATGGCATCGGCTTCGACGCCAAGCCAATCTTTAATCTCTTGGCTGAGAGAAATGGATTTATCCGCGCGGGAGAATATACCGCCGCCCTGAGATATAAGCTTTTTATTATAATCCGCCCACGTTGATCGCGGCAGGTTGAACATGCGCTTACGTTCTTTCCATGCAGCCTTGCTATCGCCGGGTGTTGGGTCAATGAAAACATGCAAATGGTTAAAGGCCGCCTTTAGGTGCAAGGTTTTCGAGAGCAGCATGCCATTGCCAAACACGTCACCTGACATGTCACCCACACCGATAACACTGAAAGTATCTTTTTGGGTATCGACACCCATTTCACGGAAGTGACGCTGTACACCAACCCATGCGCCCTTCGCGGTAATACCCATTTTTTTATGATCATAACCGTGCGAGCCTCCGGAAGCAAAAGCATCATCCAGCCAAAAGCCTTGCCCTTCAGAAATACCGTTCGATATATCTGAAAATGTTGCTGTGCCTTTATCTGCTGCAACCACCAGATACGGATCATCTCCGTCCCGGCGCACTGTTTTCTTTGGCGGAACAACCTTTCCGTCTTTAAGATTATCGGTAACCGACAACAGACTGGAGATGAAACTGCGGTAGCATTTAACACCTTCCGCCATAAAAGCTTCCCGGTCGCTCATTGGTGGCAGTTGCTTCGGGAAAAAGCCGCCTTTGGCGCCCTGCGGTACAATCACGGCATTTTTAACCTGCTGCGCTTTTGCCAAACCCAGCACTTCAGTTCTAAAGTCCTCTCGTCTGTCAGACCAGCGAAGGCCGCCGCGCGCAATCGGGCCAAACCGCAAATGCACACCTTCAACAGCAGGGCTGTAAACCCACATTTCAGCGTAGGGTTTTGGCAAGGGTGCTTCTTCAACCAATCTGGATTGAATTTTAAAGGCAAGCGCTCGCTCATCCTCACCTTCAACTACACCTGGTTGGTAAAAATTGGTCCTGAGCGTGGCTTCAATTACATTAAGATACGCGCGCATAATGCGGTCATGATCAAGGCTTTTCACAGCCTCCATCAGCGCTCTGATATCTGTGGCAATATTCGCTGAAAGTTCATCCCGGTTAGCCTTGGCGTAAACCGGATCGAACTGCACCTTAAAGAGCGCCACCAGTTGGGCCGAAATTTCGGCATGTTCAACCATGCTGTCCGCAATATAATCTGGCGTATAGCCCATGCCGAGCTGCCGTAAATATTTGCCGTATGCACGCAGAATAACAATTTCTTCCCATGACATAGCCGACGATAATACAAGCTCGTTAAAGCCGTCATCTTCAGCCGTGCCGCTCCAAACCTGAATAAACAATGCTTCAATCAAAGGTTTAACTCGTGCGCTGGAAAATCCACTGCAATCCGAGCGTTCAAGCGAGAAATCATGGATAAAGCTGGTAGCGTCACCCCCCATTTTATAGGAATGCTCGGATAGAACCTTAAAGCCCATATTCTCAAGAATTGGCATACAATCTGACAAAGCGATCAAACTGCACCCATGATAAATTTTCAGACGGTAACGGTTTTCGCCGTCGCCCAGGTGTGAGTAAAAATCCACCTGCAGGTCATCACGTCCTGAAAGGTCTTCAAGCTTCGTAACATCATACGCGGCCTGTGCTGGCGAAAAAGCTTCCTGGTAAGATGCGGTGAAGCGTGCCTGATACATATGGTTGAGGACATGGCCTTTTTCTTCGCCGTGATGATCAACCAACGCCGTGTGCAAGCGATCGCTCCAGCCCTGTGTTGCCTCTGCAATACGCTTGTTGATATCATGCACGTCAACAGCTGGTACATTGCCCGGCTTTGTACGAATGATGAAGTGCCAACGCGCAAGAGGTTCTTCGCTCAATTGCGCATAATACACCGAAACTTCACCGTTATAGGCGTCACACAAAATACCCGCCACCGCAGCCCTAAGGCCCGAATGATAATTTTCACGCGGAACATAAACCAGCGCAGAAACAAAGCGTTCAAACTGGTCTGCCCTGATGAATGCTCTGGAACGTGGGCGTTCCAAAAGCTGCAGCACGCCCATGGCGGCATCATACATCCAGTCTTCTTCCACCTGAAACAGCTCATCCCGCGGAAATGTTTCAAGGAAATGCGAAAGCGCTTTACCGGCATAACTTCGCTGACCGTACAAAGCACGGTCTTTTATGCGAGCCACTTTTTTCCGCAACAACGGCACGTCATGGGCAAATTGACTATAGGAAAGCGACGTAAACAGGCCCACAAACCGGCGCTCGCCAATTGCATTACCGTCAGCGTCAAAAATTTTCACGCCGATATAATCCATGTGCGACATACGATGCACGGTAGATTTTACGTTTGCTTTGGTAATGATCAGCGGTTCGGGCTGTGTAAGAAAGTGGCGAATTTCAGCTGACATTTTGGTAAAGCCGTCTTTATCACGCAGTACGTTTCTGTTGGCATCTCGCAATATACCCAGGCCCGAGCCTTCCACCTGATTGAAATCAAAAGTGCCGGGGTCTCCTTCAAAACGATATTCGCGGAAACCAAGGAAAGTGAAATGGTCCGCACCGAGCCAGCGCAAAAGCTTGATAACTTCTTCTACATCTTCTTGTTCAATTGGCGGAGGGTTCACTGTTAATGAGGCCACCGTTTCATCAATTTTGGCAAGCATTCCGCGCCAGTCAACTACCGCAGCACGTACATCCGTTAATGTTGCCAGAAGGGTGTCTTCTATTTCCTTGAGCGCTTCTTTGTCAGACTGCGCGCCAATTTCTACATACATGTAGCTTTCACGAACTTCTTCGAATGCCTCATCTGCAGATAACACCCCTTTTGCATCACGCCGTACCGCCAAAATAGGGTGATGCATCATGCGAATACGGTGATGCATTGTCACCGCAAGACAGCCGGTAAGCGAGTCTACGAGGAAAGGCATGTCATTATTAACAATCTGAATGATTGTGTTTTTAGAGGACCAGCCACCTGTTTGGCTACGCGGATTAAGGATCTTTAACGTAGGTGTGTCGGCGCTGCGTTTATAACCTGATTTCCACATGCTGTGCGCAATGGAAAACAGCTCGTCGGCATCTCGCTCCAAAAGATCATCAGGACAGGACCGACCATAAAATGCTTCAACAAACGTCTCAAACGTTGCCAGCTTTTCACTGGTCAGTGTTGACGCTGCAATTCGACTGATCTCAGCCATTTTTTCAATAGTTTTAATGTCCATGGTCACTTGTTTTATCCCTTCGTAACCCGACTGTTCGTCTTTTTAATTTTTGGTGGGGAAGCTATTTGACGAATTGCTGCATCGAGTGTCGCTTTTGAAGTGTTGGTGCGCCCAAGCGCCTCTACACCCCCGCCGCTGGTGCGGCGTGCCAAAATCAAACAAAATTCATCTTCGGTGGTAATATCTTGCAGAGGCACGCTTGTTTGGCTCCTCAGCGTTTCAACCGCACCTTGGTGCCGGTTATGGGCAGGCGTACCTGCTTCTCGGCGTTTAAGAGATCGTTCTTCCTGAACACATCCCTTAATGCCGCCCGGTGTTGCTATTAAAAAATCGGCCAAACCGGCGCTGGTTTGACCGTGCCTAACGCCGTAACCTATTGCAGCTGCATATTCTGTCAGCCGTGTTTTGTCGTACGTGAGACCAAAAACCAGTTTCAATGCTGGCGTGAAAGGGGCGCGGCCCTGCGCCTTCAAACCTGCCTGCTTTAGCATATCACTATATGCTGCAGGGTTTTTCTGTGCGCCCTCATAAAGAGCGAGCGCGCTTGCCAGAGCACCGTACAAGCTGGCCCGATTGCCGTTATCCATATGCACAATCGTATCGGCCGCGCGTTGACCTGCGCTTAAAAGGCCATTGAGTGCGTCTATATTTTCATCTGAGGCATTATCTGCAAGCAGGTTGGCGCCGTCCGCCGCTTCCGTGTGCCTGAAGCTTGCTACAACCATTACAAAATGAGCGCCGCTGCCGTCGCGCGAATAGGGAAGCATCATGCCTCGGCAACTTAACGTATCTTCAATAAATTCAAATTCTGCCGCCCGGGCCCTTGCCGCATGATCCTCAAATTGATCAAGCAGTGCCCGAGCAAAAGACGAAGCGGGGAAATCTGCCAAATAGCTACCCACACTCAATTGAGCATCGACCATTCGGTTCACCTCGTCACCCAGAAAACGAACTACAGTGCCGTTCTGATTAAATTCCAGAAGTAAACTGTGGGTTTTGAAAGGTGCGAGGTCTTCTGCACGCAACTCAGAAAAAAGCGGCCAGTTTCGGTCTGCCTTCAGGGCATGCCAATAATCAAAGGCCTGCAAATGCAGCCTGCGTTCCGCACTACGAACACCGCTGGCTGTGCTGTCGGGAAAGTCGTCTTGATCTTTCGCTGACAAAGCTGCGGATGTCTGTGTATCGATATTTGATTCGTTCACGGTGTAACCCAGTCTGCGAAACAGCGCCGTTAGCGCTCCATGACCAATTTATTACACTGCTCACAGCTTGTGGCAAGCAAGATCGGGAAAAAGAGACAACTTTTTCAACTGGCTCTCTATGCTTCAATAACCTGCTTGCCCGCCGCGCAATTATAGGCAACATTTGGTTCCAACGAAAAATAGTGGATGGAAGTACCAAAACCACCCACCTGTGAGCAAAAGCGTTCAGAGGTAAGCTTTTGGAGAGGGATCAATGACTAAACCCGCATGGCAAAGCCTTACGGCAATGTTTTATACACAAGCAAAAACATATGCGAACAAGCCGCTGTTATTTGCCAAAAAGGACGGTGCGTGGAATTCGCTAACATGGCATGATACCGCTGAACGTGTCACCAAGCTGGCCTCAGCGCTTGAGAAAATGGGCGTTACAACTGGCGACCGGGTAGTGATTGTAAGCGAAAATCGCCCTGAATGGCTGATCGCAGATTTTGCCGTTATGTCACTCGGCGCTGTCTCGGTTCCTACCTATACAACCAACACAGCCCGTGATCATTTGCATATTATTGGCAACAGCGGTGCAAAAGCCGCCATTATTTCTACCAAAGCACTCGCCCGCACTTTTCTGAAGGCTGCCCACCAATCCGATGATTTGATCCATGCTATTACCATGGAAAAATATGTGTTGGAGCAGCGCCTGAATGTGCAGGTTCACCACTGGGACGAAGTGGTAAACGCTGAAAATGCTGATGTTGAAGGTTTCAGGGCCCGCACTGAAAATACCGACCGCAACGCTATTGCCTGCCTGATATATACCAGCGGCACAGGCGGTTTACCAAAAGGCGTGATGCTGCACCACGGGTCCATTTTACAAAACCACGATGGTGCGTCAGATGTTATTCGTAAAATTGGCATCGACAATCATATTTTTCTGTCCTTTCTGCCCCTTAGCCATGCTTACGAACATACAGCGGGGCAATGCTGGCCTCTCTCGATCGGGGCGCAAATATGGTATGCCGAAAGCATAGACAAGCTCGCCGCAAATATGGCCGAAGCAAAGCCAACAGTCATGGTGGTGGTACCACGCATATTTGAAATGTTGCGCACGCGGATCACCCGCGCAATTGAAAAAGACGGCGGCGCAAAAGCAAAAATGTTCAACCGCTGCCTTGAGCTTGGCATAAAATCCAAGCGCGACAAACAGACGTTGAATTTTTTCGAGAAAATCGAAAACCTGTTCCTCGGCCTCACCGTTAAACGCAAAATTCAGCAACGCTTTGGGGGCCAGATGAAAGCACTGGTTTCTGGTGGAGCACCCCTGTCACCGGATGTGGGGTTTTTCTTTTCCTCTCTCGGCCTGCCATTGCTCCAGGGGTACGGCCAAACCGAGGCTGGCCCTTTGATCAGCGTTAACCCAACAGACAAGCCGCGCATGAGCACGGTAGGCAAACCGGTTACCGATGTTTTGGTTAAAATTGCCGAAGACGGTGAAATTTTAGTCAAGGGCGATTTGGTAATGAAGGGGTATTGGCAGGACGAAAAAGCAACCGCAAAAACCATCATAGACGGATGGCTGCACACCGGTGATATCGGCGTATTGGACGAAGACGGATACCTGGAAATAACCGACCGAAAAAAGGACCTGATCGTTAATGACAAAGGGGACAACGTTTCTCCCCAGCGCATCGAAGGGTTGCTTGCGTTGGAAGACGAGATTTCACAGGCAATGGTCTACGGTGACCAGCGACCTTATCTGGTGGGCCTTATTGTTCCTGACAGCGAATGGATGGTCGAATGGGCGCGCAAAAACAACAAGCCGCGCAAACTTGATATGCTACTGGAAGACGCTGATTTTAAAAAAGCCCTCACTGCTGCTGTTGGCCGGGTAAATAACCGCCTTTCAAATCTTGAAAAAGTACGAAAATTCGATATTGCCCCTGAGCCCTTTTCAATTGAAAATGAGCAGATGACGCCAACATTAAAAATACGGCGCCATGTTGTCGGCGATGTATATGAAGCCACTCTCGCGAGGCTGTACGGCTAGAAAGTCACTGAAATATACCACAATAGTACGCCGCAATACCGCTGTCGCAGAAACGGCCATTTACAGCCGGCCAACTGCGGCAATTAGGCCCTCGACGCTACTGCAAATAATTTGTAGGGTGCCGAAGAATAGCCTCCGCCCTTATCGTATTAGGTTAAGCAGTTAAGTGGTTACGGGCCAAACCGGAAAACGGGGATTTTTTCAATGGTATCTCGCAAATTGGTAATTGTTGGTGGTGGCTCATCCGGCTGGATGGCAGCAGCATATCTGCAGGCGGCGCTCGCTAAAAACCCGCGCGGCGATGTGGAAATTACGCTGATTGAAAGCCCGGACATCCCGCGTATTTCGGTTGGTGAAGCAACGGTACCCAATATCCATCACATATTGAATGTTATTGGTATTCCGCTGGTTGAATTCATGAAAAAAACCGACGCCACTTTCAAACAGTCGATCAAATATGTGGACTGGGAAAAAAACGATGGCAGTTTCTACCACCACCCTTTCAGCCACTACCGCAAAACACCGCTCGATTCGTCGGGGCTTGACTGGCTACACAGCAACGGCGCAGTACCTTTTATGGAAACCGTTTCGGCGCAACCTCAAATCTGCGACATGGGCCTTTCTCCGTTAATGCTTGGCAAATGGGATTTCGGCGCGCCGCTTACCTATGCTTTCCATATGAATGCACAAAAATTTGCCGACCTGCTTACAACAATATCAACAGCGCGCGGCGTTACCCATGTGCGGGAAAATGTTACTGATATTGAGATGAAAGAAGACGGCAATATTGCTGCCGTTAACACCGATACTGGTGGGCGGTACGAAGCTGACCTGTTTGTGGATTGTTCCGGCTTTCGCGCAATTATGAGCGAAAAGAAACTGGGTGTTGGCTGGAAAGATTGCTCCCAGTGGCTTTTGTGCAGTCGCGCCGTCGCAATGCACATCCCCTACGATACATTCTATCCAGGCAGTGTGCGGCCCTATACAACGGCTACTGCGCTATCTAATGGCTGGGTTTGGGATATTCCTCTGCAAAATGCGCGCTCTCTTGGATATGTACATTCACCAGACTATATAAGCATCGAAGACGCCGAACGGGAAATTCGCAAATACGGCGGGCCACACAGTGAGAACCTACCGTCTCGTGTTATTGATTTTAAAGTTGGTCACCGGGAAAAAGCCTGGGTTAAAAACTGTATCAGTATTGGGCTTTCAAGCAGCTTTATTGAACCTCTGGAAAGCACGGGCCTTTATTTGAGTGATCTGGCCAGCGTGATGCTGGCCGAGCATTTCCCCTTCCGGGATGAAGATAATGAAGCCATGGCTTTCCGCGTTAATCGCATCATGACAAACCGGTTTTATGAAGTTCTTGATTTCATCAACATGCATTACTGCCTCACAAAACGAACCGATACAGCCTTCTGGCGGGAAGTTCAAAAGCCTGAACGCATCAATGACCGATTGCAGGCAAAGTTTGATTATTGGAAAATCAAGCCGCCTACAAAAAGCGATTTTGAAGATCAAATGCTGCCAACACAGTCTGGCGCATCTATGAAAGCCGGTAATTTTCCGGGTGATCACCGAGCACCAATTGATGCTGCGGGTCTATGGAACTTCAATAGCTATGAATGCATCATGTACGGCATGAATTACCTTGTTGATGAATACCGGGGTAAAAATGGCAAACCCCTTGGTTTGCCGCCAATGTCGCGGGATATTCTTACCCGTCTGCAAGCCGCCCCGCAAAAGCTGCCTCCGCACGAAGTTTGGCTACAAAAAGTTCTTGGCATGAAGCAATATCCGGGCGTCCGCGACCCGCGCTGGTGTTCACACGCACCCCAATAAATTCGACGACGAAAACCTCTTCCGCAACAAGGAGCCTACCATGCAAGCCTTCAAGTTCGTCTCTGCTGTTTTAATGCTTGTGCTGGTTGCCCTCACTACGCCCACAAAAGCCCAAGACATCATTATGGATGTTATCGCCGAGCGCTATGTGAAATTGATTTTGGGTATAGGCGAGCATGAACCCGGATATGTTGATGCTTATTATGGCCCCGCAAAATGGCGGGATGATATTAAAATCAGCACTCCGCCCTTGGCCATATTACAAAAAGAGGCAAAGGCTCTACAAGCGGCCCTTGCCCCCCACCGCCGTTCTACAAAGCCAAGCCTTGCGGTTCAACGGGCTGACTTTTTACACAAACAGCTTATTGCGGCAAGCGCTCGCCTTTCCATGCTGTCCGGCCACAAATACAGCTTCGATGAAGAAACCAGACTATTGTTTGACGCTGTCGTGCCCGCAATCCACAAAGCTGATTTGGAAGCTGCGCTGGAAAAACTAGACACACTGATTGGGGGTGAGGGCACACTGCAAGACCGCTTCATTGCCTACCGCAATCAATTCACTATCCCGAAAAACAGATTAAAAGAAGTTTTCGCCGCCGCCATCAATGCCTGCAAAACCCGCACAATAGAGTTTATGGAGCTGCCTGAAGGTGAAAGCTTTACCAGTGAATTTGTCACGGACAAGCCTTGGTCAGGCTACAATTGGTATCAGGGCCGTGCCATCAGTTTAATTCAGGTAAATACCGACCTGCCTAGCCTGATCGACAGCGCAGTAAACCTTGGCTGCCACGAAGGCTACCCCGGACACCATGTTTTTAACGCCATGCTGGAAAGCAATCTGGTGGATACGAAAGGCTGGGGAGAATTTACAGTTTACCCGCTTTATAGCCCGCAAAGCCTGCTGGCTGAGGGCACCGCCAGCTTTGCGCGCTTTATGGCTTTTCCCGGTAATAGCCAAACCGAATTTGAAGCCAAAGTTCTATATCCACTCGCAGGGCTGGATGCTGAAGAAGCTCAAAAATATTCGGACACACTCGCCGCCTTAAGCGGCCTCAGGTATGCGCGCATTGAGGGAGCTCGCCGCTATCTGGACGGCAAAATAAACCGCGATGAACTTATTGATTGGCTAGCACGGTACCAATTAACTTCACGGGAACGCGCCGAACAGGGCGTGCGTTTCATTGAAACTTACCGCGGGTATGTAATTAACTATACACTTGGTAGTGATCTGGCTGCCGCCTACGTAGACCGAATCGGCGGCACTGATCATAAAACCCGTTGGAAGGCATACAAAACGCTGCTTTCCACACCGCTTACTGCATCAATGCTGGTTAAGTGATGTCCCCAAAGGCCTCTACCCGGCATCGATGCAGGGATATATTCGTCGGGGCTCCCTTTGAGGCCATACGCACCCCTTAACCATGCGCCGATGATTTCTTTTACGGTTAACCGCTTTTAAAGGATAGCGGTGGCACAAATAGGTTTGTGCATTGTTTCAGTTAGGCTGCGTATTTACATTTTCCCCAAACAGGTGTTTCAACTTATTATGGTATAAACTCTCTAAAACTCCCTTTTCTGTACTCAAGAGTTGTTTCTCTGCCTGTTATCGGTAATCGTATTATTTAAAACGAGGAAAAAATTTACCGCATATTACGACATATCGCATTGCTTTGCTTTTTTATCTCTTCGCTGGTTGGCCCTGCCGGCACGGCTTCACAGGCACAGGACTTCACTGCTGCTGAAGTAAAAGCGGCTTTAATCTTACGGTTTTTTAGCTATTTTAAATGGCCCGAGGACGCAACATTCGAGCATTATAAACTAAGCATCTATAAAGGCGGTGATGACATCACTGCAGTCTTGATGGCGCTTGAAGGTCGCCACAAGGAAGCTGGCCGCAGGGTGGAGGTCACAATTGTTGATACCCATGCAGCACTCCGTACAGCACAGCTTGTTTATATTCCACAACGATACAGCAATGAAATTGGAACTATTGCGCGGCAAACCCGGCGCACAGGCACTTTGCTGGTTAGCAATGGTTCCCACGATAAACGCAATGAAATGATTAATTTCAGGGTGGGAAGCTCCACCGTTTCCTTTGAGATGAACCGCACCAATATTCTTTATGAATATCTGATTATGGACAGTGCTGTTTTAAAGCTGGGCGGCACGGAACTGGATGTGACAAAGCTGTATAAAGAAATGGAAGGCGAACTGGAGGGCCTTAAAGAAGGGCTGGAAGGAGCGCGTCGTCAATTTCTAATTCAAAATGAAGAGATTGCCTTCCTGCGCCAGCAAGCAACCCGCGCCGAACTGAATGTTACCGACATGCGGGACAAAACAACCGCGCTTGAGGAACAGATTGACCAAAAAAATAGCGAACTACAACAAGCCCAAACAGATGTTGATGCGTTAAGCCTGTCAATGCAGGCGGGCCAAAGGGCGCTTGAGAAACTGCAAAATGAACTCATGGCATCGCGCGAAGCTTTCGATGCGGAAACAGCAAAATTAAACATGCTGCAAAAACGGCTTGCGGAAAGTAGTGGTGAAGCCGAAAATCAGGACCGCACTATCCGGCAAAACCGCGACCGTATTGCGGATCAAAATGCAACGCTTCGATCTCAGGAAGAGGCGCTCAAACAGCAAAATACTATTATTTCGTCACAGCAAAACTGGTTAATTGCCGCGGCGGTAGCCATGCTTGCTTTTTCATTATTGTTGGGACGTATCATCCAAATAGGGCGTAAAATGCGCACCTTGAATGCTGAATTATCAACCGCCAAAAACGAACTTGAAAACCGGGTTCAGGAACGTACGGCTGATCTTAAATTGGCTACCGAACAGGCTGTACGGGCAAGCCAGGCAAAATCTGAATTTCTCGCCAATATGTCCCATGAGCTTCGCACCCCTTTAAATGCAATCCTCGGGTTTTCATCAATGCTGAAAGACAAGATTTACGGCGACATAGGTGACGAACGCTATGCTGAGTATGCCGGATTGATAAACACCAGTGGTGATCATTTGCTTTCCATCATTAACGAAATTCTTGACTTAACCCGCATTGAAGCAGGCAAAATAGAGCTTAGCGAAACGGCCTTCAGCCCCATAAATGCTATTAATGAATGCCTTGATATGTTCAGCCCAACCACAAGCAGCAAACAACAGTCCGTGGTATTTGATGCACCTGATACTCAGCTGTTCCTGCGAGCCGACAGGCAGTTCTATTGTCAGATGCTCTTAAACCTGCTTGGCAATGCCAGCAAGTTCTCACCCGATGGCAGCACAATCACTGTTGCTTCCTCTTTTGACCCAGATACCGGCTTCAGCCTGTCCGTGCAAGACCAGGGCATTGGTATTGCCAGCGATAAATTATCTGAAGTAAGGCAGCCGTTTGTTCAGGTTGAATCGTCCAAATACAGAAATTATCACGGTGTTGGGCTAGGGCTTACGCTAGTATCCAGCATGATCCAGTTACACGATGGTACGATGGACATTGAAAGCGAAGAAGGTAAAGGCACCAAGGTAACGCTCACGTTCCCAACTGCTCGCATCGTGAACGACCCAGCCCTTTTAACTGCCACTACGCACTAAATTCCCACAAAAAAAGCCTCCCATTTTGACCAAAGGGTCTGGGAGGCTTCTTGTAACTCCTTGATTTCTCAAGAAGAAGATGGAGCGGGCGATGAGATTCGAACTCACGACCCCAACCTTGGCAAGGTTGTGCTCTACCCCTGAGCTACGCCCGCTCATCGCGTATACAGCCAAGCGGCTGTAAGGGGTATCAGACGACAATGTCGCCTGCGATGCGGGATAATAGCCATGAAGGCCTCCTTTGCAACTCTTATTTTCCATTTTTTGATATTTCGACTTAACCCAATGTTTTTATTGTGCTTTTATAGCAATCACCGATGATAACAGGTGGCAAAAAATAGGGCATGGCAATGGAATCAACTCAAGCAGAAGACAAGCTGTTTACCTTTTTGGAAGCGCTCGGCATTAAAACCGAAACACACCGCCATCCGCCTGTTTTCACTGTGGATGAAGCACAGGCTATTAGAACCTCTATGGGAAAAGCCATGACTGGTGGGCACGCCAAAAGCCTGTTTCTACGGGACAAGAAAAAACGGCGGGCGCTGGTGGTGATTGATGAGAACCGACGCTTGGACCTTCGGTCTCTCGCCGGGAAGGTTGGCCTTAGCCGTGTTTCCTTTGGTAGCAAAAACAGCCTGCTGGAAATGCTGGGCGTTACACCCGGTTCGGTTACACCTTTTGCGCTGGTAAATGCTCTGTCACAAAAAGGGGCGGAACCTACCTTGATCATCGCGCTTGATAAAGCATTGTTGGCCCAAACGCCTTTATGGTTTCACCCGCTGCATAACGGCGCAACAACCGCCATCAAGCCTAGTGATTTAATCCTCTTCATCAAAGCCTGTGGCTACACACCGCTACTGATAGATTTAGACACACCGAACACGCCTGAAAACCCATAAAAAGCGCACTTAAGCCGAATTGTTGCTGGCGTCTATGGCGTTGAACGCCTATTGTCTGCACATCAAACCGGCAAGTATATGTGGCCGCTACAAGCAATAAAATCAGAGCAATATTTATGGACCAAATGATCGGCAACACAGCTTCAACAGCAGGTCTTATCAAAGACAGTAATATGCAGTCTTTCGCTGTTGATGTTATTGAGGCATCGCGCGAACGCCCGGTAATTGTTGATTTTTGGTCAGAACGAAGTGGCCAATGTAAACAACTAATGCCTGCTCTGGAAGCTGCGGTAAAGCAAGCTGGCGGTTCTGTTGCGCTTGTTAAAATCAATGCCGACCAGAACCAGCAACTGTGTACACAGTTACAAGTACAAAGCCTGCCAACTGTGATCGCCTTTTGGCAAGGCCAGCCTGTTGATGGCTTTCAGGGCGCAGTACCTGCGTCTGACATATCAGCTTTCATTGAACGCCTGAACAAACTTTCAAGCGGTGCTGGCGACAACCCTGTTGAAGCCGCGCTTGATCAGGCCGATCATATGCTTGAAGCAGGACAGGCAGCAGACGCAGCGGCGCTTTTTCAACAAATCCTTGACCATGAAGCTGGTAATTTACGCGCTTTGATGGGCTTTGCCGAAGCCTGCTTGGCACAGGGTGAGCCCGATCAGGCCAAACAAATTCTTGATAGTATCGACAGCAAAGCTGCAGCTGAAGCCAAGCTAACAGCCCGCCTTGGAAAACTGGAAGCCGCCATTGAGCTGGCCGAACAGGCTGAAAATGCGGGCGATGTAACTGCACTTGAAGCTGCTGTTGAAGCAGATCCGCAAAATCATCAGGCGCGTTTTGATTTGGCCCTTGCGCGCCAGGCAAAAGGTGACATGAACGGCGCAGCAGAAGCCCTGTTGGGCATTATTATGCGTGACCGCGAATGGAATGAAGACGGCGCCCGCACACAGCTGTTAAAACTGTTTGAAGCAGCCGGGCCAGCTGATCCTTTCACACTTAAATATCGGCGGCGACTGTCGTCAATATTGTTTAGCTAAAGGCTTCGGATGACAGACGCTTCAACCAATTTTGAGGGCCTGCCATCTGTTATTCCGGTTTTCCCGCTGGAAGCCGTAATTCTGCTGCCTGGCAGCAACTTGCCGCTGAATATATTTGAACCCCGTTACCTGAAAATGGTGAAAGATGCCCGGGAAAGCCACGGTATCATCGGTATGATTCAACCTGTTGAAGTTATAAATACCGCAGCAAAACCAATGCTTTACAGCATAGGCGGCGCAGGCCGCATCACCCACTACGCCGAAACAAAAGACGGAAGAAATATCATCCGGCTCACTGGATTGTGCCGTTTTGCCGTGGCAGCAGAGCTTGATGTAATGACCCCCTACCGGCAGGTGCAACCCAATTGGACGGCATACAAAAATGACCTGGCGCCTCAAGATATGGCCGGGTCGCTTGAGCGGGAGAACCTGATGGCCGCGCTTAAAGCCTACTTGAAATTAAAAGGATTGGACGCTGACTATGACGGCATCAATACCGCACCTGACAGTGTTTTGATCAATACACTATCAATGATTATTCCCTTTGGAATTGCAGAAAAGCAGGCTTTACTGGAAGCATCAAACACGCTGGAACGCGTAGAAACACTAAGAAGTTTGCTGGTAATGTTAACCAGCGCAACCCAGCCGGAACCACACGGACAACCGAGCTAACGAGACATAAACCATGGAAAAAAACATCACTGCAAGTGCAAAACTGCTGGAAATTCTGGTGTGCCCGATTACACGCACGACACTCAATTATGATGCTGACAAACAGGAATTGATTAGCGAAAAGGCGGGGCTTGCTTTTCCTATCCGGGATGGCATTCCCATTCTGCTTGCTGACGAAGCCCGTGAGCTGTCGGATTAAGCTGGAACCAACAGTGGAAGCCAAAATAGGATTTTCAGACACCAGTGACATACCCGTGCGACAGGGTACCTTCACTTAAACTGCTTGAAAGCCTTTCTGACAGTCGGTTCCGGGGGCTTTTGCACCGTGTGACACATGTGCGACATTTTAAACCGTGGCATTTTTCAGTCTACGCGCCGAAACCCTTGTCCAGCATAGGTCCCAGCGGTTTTCCGCCAAAAATATGAATATGCAGGTGTGACACCTCCTGATGCGCATTCGTGCCAGCGTTTGCAAGCGTGCGGTAGCCAGCCTCAACCAGCCCCAGTTTTTCTGCCACTGTGCCAACCGCGCGCATATAACCCGTTATTAATTCAGCCGGTGCTTCGGCAGTGAAATCAGCCATTGAAATATAGTCGCCTTTCGGAATTACGAGAACATGAACAGGGGCCTGCGGATTGATATCATGAAATGCCAGTGAAAATTCATCCTCAAAAACCTTGTTACAAGGAATTTCCCCGCGCAGGATTTTCGCAAAAATATTATTTGGGTCGTAGGTCATGGTCGGTGTTTCCGCTGTTGAAGGGGCGGCCAGTTCAGGGGCGCCTTACCGTTTCAAAGTGATGCGATACATTCTCCGCTCGATCAATATATTTCCATAGCTTTTGCAAGAATATTTGCGAGCCACCTTCACCGGGCCAGGCGGCAGCCATCAGCGCAGAGAACGCCGCATTGGCTTTGGCCACTACTTCCGCCGAAGAATATTCGTAAAGAACCAGCTGTTTATATTCGCGCTCACTAACTTTGCGGCCCAAATAGGTAACACTCGTCATATAAGGGTTTTTATCCAACACTTTAACGCGCCATTCATTCGCAAGAACGATGCCTTCTTCAAGCGATCCTCCTTCCGGTACACGGATAGTGTGGGTAATTGTCTGAACAATCGGTGCGGTTTGCTCACCACCATATAATGGTTTGGCGAAAAGACCTGCGGTGCCCGCCAAAAGGACAAATCCAACCAGCAGGTACCGCATATGTTTTCTCCAAGACTACAAGATGAATTTCGACAGATCGCTTTCACCTGTCAGTTCGCCCATATTCTTGGATACAAAGTCGGCGTCAACCCTAACTTTGGTGCCCGATTTGTCGCTGGCCTCAAAGGAGGTTTCCTCCAGCACCTTTTCGAGCACAGTATGCAGGCGCCGGGCGCCAATGTTTTCAACGGTTTCATTAAAGTGCGCTGAAATACGGGCAATTTCATTAATACCGCTCTCAGCAAAGTCCAGCTCCACGCCTTCGGTGCCCATCAAGGCCACATATTGACGGATCAGGCTATAATCCGGCTCTACCAAAATGCGTTTCAGGTCGGCCTCTGTTAGGTCGCTCAGTTCCACCCGTATTGGCAGTCGGCCCTGAAGTTCCGGTAGCAGATCAGACGGCTTTGCCAAGTGAAACGCGCCAGAGGCAATAAACAGAATATGGTCAGTTTTAATAGCACCGTGTTTGGTGGAAACCGTAGTGCCTTCAATCAGTGGCAACAAATCCCGTTGCACACCTTCGCGGCTTACATCGCCGCCGCGTGCATCCTGCCGGGCACAAATTTTGTCAATTTCATCAAGAAAAACAATGCCGTGCTGCTCCACCAGCGTGATGGCTTCGCGGGCACTTGCTTCTTCGTCCACCAGCTTATCGGCTTCTTCGCTGATCAGCAGATCATAGGCATCTGCCACCTTCATGTGTTTTTTAACGGTACGGCCACCCATGGCCTTGCCAAACATATCACCCAAATTAAGCATGCCCACGCTGGCACCCGGCTGGCCCGGAATATCAATCTGCGGGAACGGACTGGCAGTATCTGCCACTTCCAGTTCAATTTCTTTTTCAGCGAGATCGCCTTCACGCAGCATCTTGCGGAACTTCTGACGCGTAGCTTCTGCCGCCGAGGCCCCCACAAGCGCATCCAGCACCCGGTTTTCCGCGTGCACCTCTGCTTTGGCAGCCACGGTTTTGCGGCGCTGTTCCTTCACCATTAGAAGGGCGCTTTCAATCAGGTCACGGATTATTTGCTCAACATCGCGGCCCACATAACCCACTTCCGTAAATTTAGTGGCCTCAATTTTGATGAATGGCGCTTGAGCCAGTTTTGCAAGGCGGCGGGAAATTTCAG
>Ga0316204_10001959_pt1 | contig 50792 bp, 41 predicted proteins | sample 6monrhotite_MG_2_FD_205661 | JGI IMG/M metagenome (GOLD analysis project Ga0316204, IMG submission 205661) | Microbial mat bacterial communities from mineral coupon in-situ incubated in ocean water Damariscotta River, Maine, United States -... | ecosystem: Environmental > Aquatic > Marine >... | reverse complement strand
GGGGCCAGTTGTGGCCAGGAGGGAGGCCGAAGCTGTGTCGGGCACACCGCGAGCGCTGAGCGACGCCGCCACAACTGGTCCCAGGCGTGCACTGGCGCGCGTGTTTTTGCGGTTCGTCTCTCTAGGTGGAGGTTCGTCGTTCAGTCCTCGTTGAGGACAAGGTGCAGTTCCGCGCCGCAATCGAGATGGCATCCGCGAGCGGGTGTGGCTCATTGACCCCAACGTTTGTGTTCGCGAACGTGGTTTGGCCTTGGCTGGACGCAAAGGAAAGCAGTTGATTCTGGCGACAAAGGACTTTGAGTCCGAATCCGTCGGTCGGTCGTGGTTCGAGATCCTCAGCACGTTTGTGGTCTATGCGGCCGCGGTGGCCGGAGTCGTTGGGGGCGACTCATGGTTCGTTCGTGTCGGAAGTGCGGTGCTCGCTGGCCTCGTGCAGTTCCGGTTGTTCTCGCTATTTCACGCGCATCTCCACAAAGCACTGTTGTGGGATTCGAAAGCGGCGCAGTGGCTCTTTCACGCGCTCGGTGTGTTTCTTCTGGTGCCTCGTTCGGTCTGGATGCAGACGCACAACTTCCACCACATCAACAACGGCAAGATCGATTGGACTTCGATCGGCTCGTACACGGTGTGGACGCGCGAGAAGTTCGACGCCGCAACGACTGTCGAGCGTCGTCGCTACCTGTGGTCTCGGCACCCGCTGAAGATTCTGTTCGGCTACATCTGGGTCGGCATCTACGGGATGTGCATTCAGGCCTTTGTCCGTACGCCGAAGAAGAACTGGGTCGGTCCGCTCGCGCTGGGCCTTCATCTTGTGGGCATCGGCGTGGTGTCAGGTGCCTACGACTTCGCAACTGCGGTGCTGCTGTTGGTCGTCCCCTGCTTCATCAACCACGCGATCGCTGCCTATGTGTTCTATGCGCAGCACAACTTCCCGGGCTCCCGGTTCTTTGCCAAGGGCGAGTGGAACTACACCGAGGCAGCCATCGAAGGGTCGAGCTACTTCCGCATGGGCCCGGTGATGCGCTGGATGACCGCCGACATCGGCTATCATCACGTGCACCATCTCAACCACAATATCCCGACCTACCGATCGGCAGAGACCATGGCGGCGATCCCGGAGTTGCAGTCGCCGACCGTGACGAGCTGGCGGCCCCGTGACGTCTGGGCATGCCTTCGCATGGAGCTGTGGAACCCGCAGACCCAGCAGATGGAAGGCATACGGCCGCCTTCAGCGGTCACCAGTGGCCTGAGCGAAGCCTGAGCCCCTTGCGCTCCCTGGTCTGTCCGGGCAGGCTCCGGGCCTGATGCGGGTCGAGCTCAGCGTGCACCCAGACCTGCTGCTCGACCCCGCTGGGCTGCTCGATGCGGCGGTCTCCAAGGCTTCGGCCCGCCGTCGATCGGTCGCGGGTCTCGACGTGATTCGCAAGACGATCGATGCTCGCAAGGGCAGGGTCCGCGTCCACGTCGTCCTCGAGCTGCGCCTCAAGGGGGACGCGGTGGCTCCGTCGTCCTTCCTGCCACCCGATCTGCCCACGCTCACCGGTCCCCCCGAAGTGATCATCGTGGGTGCCGGCCCGGCGGGAATGTTCGCCGCGTGGGAGCTGGCCAAGCGCGGCATTCGGAGCGTGGTGTTGGAGCGCGGGAAACCTGTTCGTGCCCGTCGACTCGACCTCGCAGACTTGATGCGGCGGGGCGCGTTGAATCCAGAGAGCAACTATTGCTTTGGGGAGGGTGGTGCCGGCACGTTCAGCGACGGCAAGCTCTACACACGGGCGAGCAAGCGGGGCGCTGTGCGGGGGGTGCTCGAGGCGTTCGTCGGCTATGGCGCGTCCGAGCAGATCATGGTCGATGCTCGGCCACACATCGGCACGAACAAGCTTCCCGGCGTCGTCATGGGAATGCGTGAGCACCTCGAATCTGCGGGGGTGGAGTTCCGTTTCAACACGGCCGTCGAAGCCTTGGCGACCCTCGATAGCGCGGTCACGGGAGTGCGTCTGGTCGGTGGAACTCTGATCTCGGCGCCGGCGGTCGTCCTCGCTGTTGGGCACTCTGCCCGCGATGTGTTTCGGTTCACTGCCGCCGCAGGAGCAGCCCTCGAGGCCAAGTCGTTCGCGCTTGGCGTTCGTGTCGAGCACCCCCAGTCGTTCATCGACCGCGCCCAGTATGGTGACCTTGCAGGACACCCTGCGCTGGGCGCCGCGCCGTACCGACTGGTCGAGCGCGTGGGCGAGCATGGGGTGTTCTCGTTCTGCATGTGCCCCGGCGGTTTCATCGCCCCCGCGGCGACCGAGGCACGAGGGCAAGTGGTCAATGGCTGGAGTCCGTCCTCACGCACGGGCGCGTTCGCCAACAGCGGGTTCGTCGCCGAGGTCGACGCGAACGTCCTCGCGGCGCATGGTCTCGACCCGTCCGATCCGTTCGCCGGCATCGACTTTCAGCGGGACCTGGAGCAGCGCGCCTATGAAGGCGGCGGAGGGGACTACGTCGCGCCCGCCGTGCGGCTCGACGATTTTGTTGCAGGCCGTGCCTCGAGCGAGCTCCCCGAGTGCAGCTACCGCCGCGGCATTCGAGCTGCGGACCTCAGCCCCATTCTCGCGGGGTTGGCCGAGCCGCTTCGCCAGGCGCTGCGACAGGTGGACGCGAAGATCCCTGGGTTTGCGGGCCCAGGAGGGCTCGCGGTTGCGGTCGAGTCCCGCACCAGCTGCCCGGTCCGCACGGTGCGAGATCCTCAGACGCTCGTCTCCCCCACGCTCGCGGGTCTGTATCCGTGCGGCGAGGGGGCGGGATTTGCGGGCGGCATCATGAGCGCGGCGCTCGACGGGATTCGCGTGGCGACCGCGATCGCCCAGGGCGGCGGCTGATCCCGGGACGGCGTTGGCCACTTTCTTCAGCTGGCCCACCCGGACTCGTGCGAGCGTGCGGCATGCATTCTGTGCGGCGAATCTCTCCTTGGACTGCGGCGTTCGTGACCAGTGCGGTGCTGTCGCTGGGTTGTGCGGGCGACGATGCGCCGCTTGATGGAGAGCCCGTCGGTTCCAGCGGCGAAACGGACGACGGAAGCTCCGGTTCCACGGGCACGGATCCGTCGGCGGGGCCGTCGACGGACCCCACGACGGACCCCACGATGGACCCGACCATCGACCCGAGCTCCGCGGACGAAACGGGCGGGTGTGGCGGGTGCCTCGATGACTCGGGTGCCTGTCAGCCCGGTACGGCCGACGACGAGTGTGGGGTGCTCGGCGAGATGTGTGCTCCGTGTGATGGGTCGATGGTGTGTGACGAGGGCACATGCGTCGAGCCACCGGCCTGCAGCCCCGACAACTGTGATGGGTGCTGTGACGGGGACAACTGTGTCGCTGGAGATGCGGACGCTGCGTGCGGTGCCGGAGGCGGTCAGTGCAGCGATTGTCCCGAAGGGGCGGCCTGCGTTGGCGGCATCTGCGACCTCCCGTGCGAGGACACCTGTGACGGGTGCTGCGACGGCGAGATCTGCGTCGAGGCCGACGACCAGTCCGCCGGCGAGTGTGGTGCCCAAGGCGCGGCGTGCCAAGGATGCGACGCTGGCTTCGAATGCAGCGCTGGAGAATGTGTCTCGACCACGTGCACGGCAACCTGCGACGGCTGCTGCGATGGCGAAACCTGCCTCGATGGAGATGTCATCAGCGATTGTGGTGCAGGCGGAGCGACCTGCCAGAGCTGCGGGACAAACCTGACTTGTGGCGACAGCGGCTGCGAGCCGGAACCCATGGCCCTTTGGGACATTGCCGTCGTGGATGGCATCGTGGCTCTGACGGACGCCGACGGCGATGCATGGGATTCGTTCAACGGCCTGCCTGACCCCTACGTCACCATGGAGGTGGTCGGGAGCTATGGCGAGACGCTGGTGAGCCATGACACGGTGTTTCCGGTCTGGGACGAGACTGTGCTCGTTGGGGTGAACTCCACTCAACTCGAGGGCGGGTTGGATGTCTCCGTGGTCGACTCCGACCTCGTTTTCGACACGACGATCGCAACGTGTGTCCCCGACGACATCCCCTACAACTCCGTGGTCACGTGGAGCTGCTCGACTGAGGACGACTACGAACTGTGGTCGGTCACGGCCTCGGTCATGCCCAGCGAGGGTTGAATCACCCGTCGTAGCCGACGCGGCGCTCGATCATCGCTTCGATGTCGCCGGGCAGAGCCGGCACCAAGCCTTCCTCGGGCGAGCTGGGCTCGGCGAACTCGATCTTCGAGCCGCCCGCGATCTGCTCGATCACACCCAGCGTGATCCCGGCGACCTTGTCCAACCCCACAGGGTCGATGCCTGAGGTCTCGTCTCCGGGCGCGTGATAGTCCCCGTGCACGCCGGTGAACATGAAGATCACAGGCATGCCGAGCTTGTAGAACGCCGCGTGGTCGCTTCGTGTCGTGACCGACCTGTCGAAGGTGATCGGCATGCCGCCCCAGCCCGCCGTCTCGAACAACGACATCCACTGTGGGCTGGAACCGACGCCGCCCACGAGCAGACCCGGGTCGGGCCGAAGTCGTCCGACCATGTCGATGTTGATCATGGCAACGGGCGTGCCGTCCTTCCATGGCGCGGCGCTTGGCGGGCTGGCTGCCAATGCGCGGGAGCCCAGCAGGCCGAGCTCCTCTCCGGCAAAGAGGGCGAACACAACGGTCCGCTCCGGAGGTGTCGCCCTGGACGCCAGCACGCGCGCGACCTCCAATACGACGGCGGTGCCGCTCGCGTTGTCGTCGGCCCCGTTACAAACGATGTCCTTCGAAACGCCGTCGACCGTGGCTCGGCAGTGCCCTCGCCCGTCTTCGTCGGTTCCGATGTGATCGTAGTGCGCCCCCAAGATCACGAACTCATCGGGCTTGGTGCCCACGATCTGTCCCAGGACGTTCGGCGCCTCGACTTCGCGGCTCTGCAGCTCCACGACGATCGTAGCCTCGGACAACATGTCGCCGGAGGCGGGCTCGAGGTTGCGCTCGATCTGCCCCTGAAGGGATGAGAGCTTGCGCCCGCGCAGCTTGAGGTGGGCATCGGCGTCGCGCCACTTCATCTGGACCACGGGGACGCCGGCGTCTCGGGCGGGCCGGGTGGTGGTGAGGTCGGGCAGTGCGTCCGCATCCCGGTCGACTTCGTCGACGAAGCTTCGCGGTCCTCTCACGGCGATGACGCCGACGGCTCCGGCATCGACGAGCCGAGCGATCTTGCTGCGAAGCCGCCCCGCGGAGAATGGAAACGAGGGCGCGGCGGAGTCCGCGTTGGGGGTGAACAGCATCGAGGCGAACGCGTCGGCGTCCAGCGGGCCCGCCGGGTCGTCGGGGACGGCGGTGAGGTGCTCGGGGAGCGTGGCGCCCCCGAGGAACGGCTCGACCAGCGCGGTGAGCTCCTTGCGGGTCTGCGCTTGAAGCTTGGAGAGGGCCGCAGTGTCGTTGGCTTCGCGCAGAGGTTTCGCCTGCGTCTCAAACCGCTCGCCGACAGAACGCACGCGGCCATACAGCGCGGCGCTGTCGGGGCGCCGGGGCGCATCCAACAGGACGACCGCGATCTTCCCCGACAGATCGATGCCAGCGAGGTCGTCGTAGGCGGCGGCGTCGTTGGCCACGGCGGCATACCCGGCAAAGACCACAGGTGCGGTCACGCTGGCACTCGCGCTCCCGGGCATGGGGCCAAACGACCCTTGGGCCGCAGGCGCGGTCTTGCCTTTGTGCGCGATGCTGAGCGTCGGAGGTGTGACCAGGTCGGCGCCGATGGCGATGCCAAAGCGGTGCCGAAAATCGTCACCGACGGGTTGAACCCCCGCCGCCGTGAGCTTTTCGATGACCACCGATGCGGCGCGGTCGATGTCCGGGTGCAGGCTGTAGCGGCCTCCCAACTCGTCCGAGGCCAGGGCTTCGATCGTCGCCATCATCTGCGAGGGCTCGATCGAAGCCATGGGGTCGCCGGAGGCTGCGGTGCCGGGGTCCGCGGGTGTAGGTCCCGTGGTTCGGCATGCCGTCAGCACGCACATGGCGAGGATCGCTGGGCCCAGTCGCATGGCCGGAGTACACCCCGTGTCGTCCCCGGCTACAAATCCGCGACTCCCCGCGGAGGACAGTGTGCTGCCTCACCTGTTCGCGGACTCGCGCGCTGGCGACCGTGGGTCCTGATGTTGACGCCTCTCGCTCGGGCAGCGTACCGTCCTCAAAGCGGCCGAACACCTGCCTTCGGGGGATTAGAGCAGGGTTCCAACTCACCACCGTGGTGCAGCCAGCGTGGTGCACCGAGGGCCTTTCGAGGCCCGGCGTCTCAGAAGAAGGTACGACATGAATCGACTTGCATTGTTTGGCTCTTGGAAGCGGCTTGGCGTCCAAGCGGGGCTCCTGGCGGGTTTGGGACTCGCGTTCGTTGGCGGTTCCGAAAAACCGGCACAAGCGGGTGCCGACTGTGTCGGTGACGAAGCGTGCTCGTTCAAGAAGCCGAACCTGCTCATCGTGCTCGACTACTCGTCGTCGATGAACGACGACTTCCAGCCCGGCCAGACCCGGTGGGAAGCTGCCGTCGAGGCGATCGAGAACGTCATCACCACGGACAACGGATTCTTCGATGAGTCGATGCACCTGGGCCTGATGCGGTTCGGTCACGACCCGGATCCCAACGCCGAGGGCACGGTCATCACAGTCGCTGGGCAGACGGACCCTTCGGGGATCACCGACGGCCAGGCGCTTGATGTCGGTTGGTACGATCAAGACGCCGACCCCACCGGGTACTACGAGTGCAACGGTGAGAACATCGTCAGCTTCCTCAACGCCGTGGAGCCGCCGCTGTGCGTTGGGCTCAACTGTGCGGGCATCGGTACGTGGACCCAGGGTGCCCTTCAGGCCTCTCGCGACTACATCGAGCAGACCCGCATCGACCACCCCGGAGACGTCGTTGTCGATGACGAGCGCGCGTACTTCGTCATGCTCATGACGGACGGCGTTTGGACCACCCAGGTGGGTCAAGCTCCGGTCAACGCGGGCGAGCAGGCAGCGTTCGACCCCGTTCCGGTCGGCGGCGACCTGTTCGGAACCGACAACGTGCCGGTCTACGTCGTTGCGTTCGGTGACGCGGTCGGCGAGAGCTTCGGCGACGACCTCGCCAACGCGGGCGGAACCCTGGCGGCGATCGACGCCGCTGCGGGCGAGCTCGTGCCGGCCCTCGAAACCGTCATCGACGACATCGAGGACACGGTCATCATCCCCGAGTGCACCGGCGGGCTTCCGCGCATCATGGTCATCCTCGATGCGTCGAGCTCCATGCTCAACACGGGCAACCCGCTCGACCCCGACAACTACGTCTCGGGCGCGATGGGCATGACCGGGTGGGACCAGGCACGAGAAGCACTCTCGGGTGACACCTCGATCTTCGATGTGCTCGTCCCGGGAGTGGGCAACCAGCCCGTGGAGGACCTCGTCCACCTCGGACTGACCGCGTTCGGCACCGAGACCGACGAGCAGCTGCTCGTCGACTACGGCCCGTGCATGAAGGACAACTTCGGTTGGGCGCTCGATCCGAACACCACATGTGGTGCCGGTTGTGCCGACCCCTGGGGCGGACCTCCGATCATCTGGACGCCGCAAGGCCCAGCCAGCGCCGGCTATCCCGGCTTCGACCAGGACACGTACAGCACCATGCCGGACTGCAACACCGGCATGTTCGACCTCGACGCCTGCACGGGCTCGGCCACCGCGACCCACACCGGTCTCGCCCTGGCCAACGCCAACGCCGAGGCCTACCGCCTGACGCCGCCCGCCCTGTACCCGGTCGACGAGAACACGCAGTTCTTCAACATCCTGATTACCGACGGTGCCTACAGCCTCAACGGCTGGTCCACCGACGAGCAGGTGTCTGCCGAGCTCACCGACATGGTCGCCAACGACAACACGACCACGTTCGTGATTGGCTTCGGTGATGATGAGCAGCTTGCGCCTCTCGAACTCGGCAACATGGCTTGCTGGGGCTCCGGCGGCACTGGCATCCCGTGTGCGGGCGGCAGCATCGACTACTTCACCGCGGGCAACCAGGCAGAGCTGGAAGCCGCGTTGGGGACCATCATCGAGCAGATCAACTTCGATCCGTGCTGCGGATTCAACGACTGCTCGTTCAACCCCGAGCCGACCACCGGTGAGCCCGACCCCGAGCCCGGAGACAGCAGCAGCGGTGGCGACACGGGCGCCGAGGGCAGCACCGGTCCTTCGATCACCGGCGGCTCGACCGGCAAAGGCGAGACCGGAGTCGATGCCAGCACGACCGACGACACGTCGGCCGATAGCTCCAGCAGTGCCGGCACGACCGACGACCCGACGACGGACCCGACCAACGACCCGACCAACGTGACCGGCGGCGACTCCGAAGGTGACGAGTCCAGCGGTGGCGACACCGCCGGCGCGCTCGACGATGACGGCTGTGGCTGCTCTGCCGGAAACGACGAAGGCTCCGGCTGGCTCGGCGGCATGTTGATGTTCGGCCTCTTCGGCCTGGTGCGGCGCCGCAAGTAGTCAGCTTCGGCTGCACCCAGCTGAGGAAAGGACGACGCCGTCGCGGGAAACCGCGGCGGCGTTTTTCGTTGCGGGATGGGGCGGACCGCCGACTCAAAGCTCGTCCGCGAGCGGCGCTACGATGCTTCGGAGTCTCTGGAACTCGTTGGACCACCGACGGAACGCGCGAGGGCTCATGCTTGTGCTGACGGGAAAGCTGTCAGCGGCGGCGAGGAGTTCGCCGAGCTGTGCCGGAAGCTGCGGTGGGATGGGATGGCCTTCCTTCGCGAGCACCTGGCTCTGTTGCAGTGCGTCGTGCGTGAGCCGGTAGACCGTCAACACGACCACGGATGCGTCGTCGTTGGACGCGTAGGGCGAATCGGTTTGGGCGATCGCACACACCACTGCGAACCCGGTGAGGAGCCCATGTTTAGCGAGGCCGCCCGCGTGCTCTTCGAGTCGCTGAGCCGCGGAGCCAAGCTCGGCGTCGAGGACTCGGAGGTCTTCTCGGAGTGCAGTGGTGCTCATGAGCGAGGCGCCTCAGGTTCCGCAGAAGGTCTGGAAACCATCGTCAAACGTCTCGGGCGCGGGCTCGGCAAACCGGCCGAGCCCCTCTCGAACCTCGAACGGACTGGTGATCGCCTCGAGTAGGTCTTGCACCGGGCCAAGGTCTCCGCCCACCGCGGCATCAAGCGCGCTTTCAACCAGATGGTTGCGCGGTATGTAGACGGGGTTGACCGCATCCATGCGGTCGGCCGCAGCGGAGCGTCCGCCGGGTTCGGCGTCGAGACGGGCGAGCCACCGAGCCGACCAGCCTTCGAACGCGTTGGCACGCGCGAGCCCGGCAAGTGGAGCCTCCCCTCGCGCGATCGAGGACAGGGACCGCATGGTGGTGGTGTAGTCGAGCTTCTGCGCTTCGAAGATCTCGAGCAGGTCTTTGGCGAGCACATCGTCCTCGTCCTGCGCTTCGATGATGCCGAGCTTGGCTCGCATGCCGCGAGTCCACGCCGCTTCGTAGCGCAGGCCAAATGCCTGGAGGGCTTCTTTGGCGTGCTTCATCGCGGTGTCGTCGTCGTCGTCGAGCAGCGGCAGCAACGTCTCGGCAAACCGGGCGAGGTTCCACTGCCCGATGCCGGGCTGGTTTCCGTAGGCGTAGCGGCCCTGTCGGTCGATCGAGCTGTAGACGGTGCCCGGGTCGTAGCGATCCATGAACGCGCAGGGTCCATAGTCGATGCTCTCGCCACTGAGCGCGACGTTGTCGGTGTTCATCACGCCGTGGATGAACCCCACCATCATCCACTGCGCGATGAGTTCGGCTTGCGTATCGACGACGGCATTGAGGAGGCCGACGGCCGGGTTGGGGGTCTCGGCCAGGTGCGGGTAGTGGCGCGCGATCGTGTAGTCCATCAGCTTGCGGGTGCTGGAGATGTCCTGCCGCGATGCAAAGAAGGCGAACGTACCCACCCGCAGGTGACTCGCAGCGATGCGGGCCAGCACGGCGCCGGGGAGGGGCTCTTCGCGGTAGACCGGCTCGCCGGTTGTGACGACGGCGAGGGAACGCGTGGTGGGGATGCCCAGCGCATGCATGCCTTCGCTGATGACGTACTCGCGAAGCATTGGGCCGAGCGAGGCCTTTCCATCTCCGCCGCGGGAGAACTCGGTGGGTCCGGAACCCTTGAGCTGTAGGTCGAAGCGCTTACCGCTGGGGTCCTGGAACTCGCCCAGCAGGAGTGCGCGTCCATCTCCGAGCTGCGGCGAGAATCCGCCGAACTGGTGTCCCGCGTAGAACTGGGCCAGCGGGGTCGCGCCTTCGGGGAGGGACTGCCCGGAGAAGATGCCCGCGCCCTCGTTGCGGAGCTGGTCGACGTCGAGGCCGAGCGACCGGGCCAGGGGCTCGTTGAGCAGCGCGAGCTTGGGCTCGGGAAAGGGGGCCGCGGTCGCGGGCAGGAAGAACCCGTCCATCTGGGCGGCGAACGTGTTGTCGAACGCGAACGGTGCGGGCATGGGGCTCGGGAACTCTAATGCACATCGCGCAGTCCCGTCACACGGCGCGATGGCCGTCTCGCGAACCTCCAGAAGTCTTGGCGTTCGATGATGGGCATCAAGTCACCTCGAGGTGCCGGAGAGGGCGACGACGATGCCCACGCCATAGGCGAAGAAGTAGTGCCAGCTCGCCCACCAGGGGATCGGAGGAGGCTGGTATGAAAACGAGCAGCTGGCGTGGCCAGGCTGGAGCAGCGCATCTGTAGCGAGGGCCATGATCAGGGACGCGACGACGACGGGCGCCGCATGGATCGCGACCAGCGGAGCCGGTACCTGAGTCGGCCGCCGCAGAGTCGGCCGGGCGAGCAGCCAGACCACCGCAAGCAAGACGACGAGTGTGTGCCCACTCGCCCACGGCGGTGGTGCCCCACACAGCCCGCGAATCGGGAATCCCAACCAGGTGCTCCATGCGAGCGAGCCGATCCAAAACACGCCGAGGCACACCAGAGTCCACGCCCCGATCCGGAGGTTATGGGGTCGAGGCTCACTCATCGGCACCGGGTTGGACACAGCGAGGCCGTGGAAGGTTCTTGTTCTTCACGCGGCTCAACGCTGCGCGTCGCCGTTCAGCGACGTGCTCGCCGGCCATCGTGTTTCGCCGGAAACAATCCGGAGAGCGCATCACCGACCACGCCGAACACCGCCTTGACCGCCGCCGATGCCCTCAGGTCCGGATGCGTCAGGAGCCACGCGGGGATCTTCAGTGTCGCCGCGTGCTCGCGGAACGACTCGAGCTCCACGAGTTCCGGATGTGCGGCGGCCAGCAGATGAGGAATCGCGCCAATCCCAACCCCAGCAGCGACCAGCCGATTCAAGGTCAGACGAGACGACGTCGCCACGGCGATGCGGGTGCTCTTGGCCTGCTCGCGCTCCCACCGACCCAGCGGACTCGCACTCAGCGGGGGTCCCAGCACAACCCAAGGTGCGCGCTCGGGATCCTTAGCGTGCTCCCGCGTTCCGTAAACCCCGCACCCGGCGGTGAACAGCTTGCGACCGACGAGCTGTCGCGGCGGTTGGTCCACCGAGGTGAGCGCGATGTCGGCTTCACCTTTGCGAATGCTCGAGCCGGTCGGCGAGACGTCGAGCACGATCTCGAGCTCGGGGTGCATCCGGGTGAGGGCGGCGAGCGGTTCGGTCAGCAGCGGCGCAAAGCCGTCGAGTGTGGTGAAGGTGAGCCGGCCGCGAATGCTCTCCTGAGTTTCGACCGCGTGTTGGCGGATGCTGGACAACGAGTGCTTGGTCTTGCGGGCCAGCTCGGCGAGCTCCTTGCCAACCCGGGTCACGCCCTCGCGCTGGGAGTAACAGACGGCGCCCATGGCCTGCTCCAGCGCGGTGATCCGACGGTAGAGGGTCGAGGGCGCGACACCCAGCTCGCGGCTTGCCGCACTCGCCGAGCCCAGTCGGTCCAGGCTCTCCAGGTGGCGAAGATCATCCCACGAAGGCTCCACTCCCTCCTGATGGCTGCTTCGCGGTGCCATGTCAGTTGCAAGCATGCGAGATTGAGTCGCAAAAGTGCAATGGAAACGGGCACGTTTCGCTCGTAGGCTGGCGCGATATGCGTAGGTTCTGTTTGGCGCTTCTCAGCCTGTCCCTCGGTGCATCGGCCTGCGACGGTGGCGACGGCTCGCCGCAGGCCGGTCCTGGGCAGGACGGGCAGTTCGACGATGGCGTTGCCCCGGGCGGAAAGGCGGACACGCAGGGCTTTGAGGACCGAGGCTACGAGGCCACTTGCATCCTCCGCCTGGCCAACACCGCACAGTTCGAGACGCTCGACGACGACGCTGGGGTTTGGTCTGTCTCGGCAGGAGAGATCATCGAGGCCCGCGCGGGCTCGGACGCAGAGCTGGGCACCGCGGACGACGTCGAGTTCGAGACGCTGGAGCAGCTCGACGACGTCGATTGGGTCGGCTACTTCGCGTTCCAGTCGATGTACGGATACGCGCAGGAGAGCGGCATCTGCCCCAAGCTGGGCGAGGAGTACGTGCACGCGGGCGAGCAGGAAGCGACCGAGCTCATCATCCGCCGCATCGGCGAGCGAATGATGCGGGAGTACGGGGAAGGGGCCCGGCCGTCCACGCGAGGATTGCATGCCAAGGGCCGCTGCCTTCAGGCGGAGGTGACCGTGGACAACAGCGAGCTGCCCGAAGAACTCCGCGTGGGCGTGTTTTCCGAGAACGTCACCTACCCGGCTTGGGTGCGCTTCAGCAACGGCGACCCGCATGTCCAGGCCGACAAGGAAGGCGACGTTCGGGCGATGGCGATCAAGCTGATGGAGGTTCCCGGAGACAAGCTCCTGGACGACGAGCGCGACGCGAAGACGCAAGACTTCCTGCTCAACCACACGCCTGCGGTCGCAACCGCGGACGTCATCCACTTCGCGGACGTCATCGACTTGGTGGAGGACGACCGCAACCCGGCCTTGGCGTTCCTGTCGTGGAACCCCTTCGACATCGAGGCCAGCAGCATCCTCTTGGCGATCGAGTCGATCACCAAGTCGATCGTGAACCCGCTGTCCACGCAGTATTGGAGCCAGACGCCCTACCGTCTCGGCCCTGAGAGCAGCGCGGTGAAGTACACGGCGCGGCCATGCGACGGCGAGCAGCCCGGGCCCGAGCTCGACGACGAGGACCCGAACCACTTCACCCCGTCGATGGAGCAGCACCTCGAAGCTGGCGACGTTTGTTACGAGTTCGGCATCCAGCGCCAAACCGATCCGCAGCGCATGCCGATCGAAGATGCGTCGATCGAGTGGAGTGCGTCGGAGTCGCCGTTCATCCCGGTCGCGCGCATCGTGTTCTCGGCCCAGGATTTCGCGTCGGAGGAGCAGGCCAACACCTGCCAGCATCTTTCCTTCACGCCGTGGCATGCCCTTCCCGCGCACCGTCCGCTCGGAAGCCTGAACCGGGCTCGGAAGACCGCCTACTCATCGATTTCGTCGGTGCGTCACGGGCTCAATGGCGTGCCACGCGTCGAGCCCATCGAGTAGGTTTCACGTGCCCCGGTCCGGGTTTGCTCACGCCCGGGCTACGAGCAGCCGGACGATGACGAATCGTGTGGCACGGGGCCACGTGGATTGTTATCGGTACCGTTATGTCAACGGACGCCGTGCAGCGGGGCCCCGAGCAGGCTGCTGAGCTCGCCCATCTCTCTGAGGGCGCCCGCGAGGTTGTTGCGGAGGAGATCGAAATACTCAGCCGCATCCAGGCCCGGCTCGAGCGCGATGCTTCGACGAAGCCGGATGCGATCGAGGACCTCGACGCGCAGATGATCGAACTCCGCGATGCGATCTCCGAAGCCAAGGAGGAGGACGTGGCGTCGCTCATCGACCAGATGCACCAGGTGGCGGCCCTCAGCCGCAAGCGGGGCAAAGGTCGAAGTGTGCCTATCGATCCGAAGAGTCCGTACTTCGGCCACCTGTGCCTCAAAGACTCGAAGACGGGCCGAGCCCGAGAGGTGCTCATTGGGCGTCACACGCTGCTGGACGATGGCGACGGGCTGTCGATTGTCGACTGGCGCAACGCACCGGTCAGCCGCCTGTACTACCGCTACGAGGAGCAGGACGAGTACGACGAGGAGTTCGGCGAGCGCAGCGTCGAGGGGCGCGTGATGAAGCGCCGAAGTCTCGCCGTCCAAGACAGCACGCTCCGCCGCATCGTCACTCCGCAAGGCTCGTTTGCCCGCGGCCAGCAGGGCCAATGGCGCGAGAGCAAGTTGTCCGACCGACCCTCGCTCGAGGGCGGCTCGGGGTCTGCCGCTCGGTTCGACAAGAAGCAGCTCGGCGTTCAGGGCGATGACGCCCAGCTTCGTGCCGACAAGCGCCTGCAAGAGATCACCGCGCTGATCGACAAGGAGCAGTTCGAGCTCATCACTCGGTCCGACTCCGGCATCGTCCTCATCCAGGGCGGCGCGGGCTCCGGCAAGACGACCGTGGCGTTGCACCGCGTCGCGTACCTATCGTTCCAGGACTCACGGCGGTTCAGCCCCCAGAAGATGCTGATCGTCGTCTTCAACGAGGCCTTGGTCGAGTACATCCGCCACGTGCTTCCTTCGCTCGGTGTCGAAGGGGTCACCGTGACCACCTACAGGCGATGGACCACTCAGCTGCTCGCCCGGATCAAGACCGGCCTCGAGCTCAAGCACGAGGTCGCGACACCGGATCCCGTCTCACGCTTCAAGAAGCACCCGATCTTCATGCGGATGCTCGAAGAGATCGTTGCGGAGCATGTCGACGACGTGGAGTCCGAGCTTCAGGAGCGCGTGGCGTCACGGCCTGGGGGGCATGAGGTCATCAAGGCGTGGCGGAGCTTTGCTCGGATGGCACCGCTGACTCAGGTCGAACGCATGCAGCAGTGGATGCACGACGGGGTCGGCTCCCGTCTCGACGCGAGCACCCGTACGCCCACGACCAGCATCCTTCGCGTGGCCAAGAGCACGATGCGGGACATCGTGGCCGACTGGATCGAAGCCAACAGCAACGGCGACCGAATTCGCAAAGCGGTGGCCACTCACGGCCCCGAGGCATTCAGCGAGAGCGACCTTCAAACCATCGTGAAGTGGTGCGCACGCAAGGCCGACCTCGACATCGATCCCGACGATCCCGATGCCAAGCCCGAGGACGTCGCGCTCGATCCCGAGGACGACGCTGCGATTCTCCGCTTGATGCAGCTCAAGTACGGCGGCCTCTTCGTCGGCAACAAGCGCTTCGAGTTCGAACACATCGTGCTCGATGAGGCGCAAGACCTGTGTCCCCTGGAGGTCCGGGTTCTGCTCGACACCGCCAGCAAGGGCAAGAGCGTCACCATCGCCGGAGACCGCGCGCAGAAGATGGTGTTCGACAACGGCTTCCAGGACTGGCCGCAGCTGCTCGAGGGCGCTGGTCTGCCGCACACCGCGATTCAGCCGCTGAAGATCACCTATCGCTCCACCCGGCAGGTGATGGAGCTGTCGCAACACGTGCTGGGCCACCTCCACAACCCGGAGGACCAGCTCATCGCGCGGGAGGGCGCTCCGGTTTCCTACTTCGACTTCACCGACACCGGGGAAGCGGTTGCGTTCTTGGGCGAGGCGTTGCGCTCGCTGATCGGCCGGGAGCCGACGGCTTCGGTCGCGCTCATCTCTCGCTACCCGCAGCAAGCCGAGACCTACTACGAGGCCCTTCGCGTGGCCGAGGTGCCCAAGCTCCGTCGTGTTCGTCGAGAGGACTTCGTATTCAGCGCGGGTATCGACGTCACCGACGTTCGCCAGGTGAAAGGCCTCGAGTTCGACTACGTGGTCCTGCTGGAGCCCAACCGCCAAAACTACCCGGACCACGACCAGGCACGGCACCTGATGCACATCGCCGTCACCCGAGCCGCGTATCAGCTGTGGATGGTCAATACGGGCGACCCCAGCCCGCTGCTGCCGAAGCTCGAGAGCGCGTTGTAGTCATGGAGGGGCCTTTCGGAAAGGCCCCTGCCGCTGCGGCCGGCAAAGCCGCCCTTCGCTCGACCCCAGACGGTCGCCCTGCCGGGCTCGTGCTCGCTCCGGTCTTCGTCTTCAAGGGGCCGTCACCGCTTGCGGTCGCGGGCGAGCCGAACGATTCCGATGATGAGGGCCGTCACCCCGGCGGCCGCGACCGCGCCACCGGTCGCCATCCATGCGGTGCCCTTACGGCGTTCGTCACCGATGAACGTGCTGCCCGGTGCCATGGTCGTGGAGTCGCCCGCGCTCGTGACCTGGTCCGTTGCGCGGGGTCCGAATCGTGAGCCCGCGATGAGGGCCGCGATGCCGCCGGAGAACAACACTCCGCCCGAGCCGATCCATACCGGGCTGGGGATCAGGTGGTCGCCTCTGGGCGCCTTGTCCCCGGTGAGATCCCGCGGCGGACCTTCATCCACGGGAGGCGGTGCCTCGGCCGGTGAGGGGACGGGATCCAGGTACGGGGACAGGCGCTCGCGCTCGTCTTGGAGGATCATCCGAATCTCGTCGTCGAGGTCCGAGGCGAGTGCGGCGTCGAGCAAGTTCGCGGCTTCGCGAATGGACGCTCGATCACCACCGCCGGAGAACTCCGAGAGCGTGGTGGTGACGATGAGCGAGAGCAGCGTCGTGCGGTAGGGCCACGTGCTCTCGTCAGGCTCGACGCCTTCGTACGCTTGGGTCCATGCCACCCGAGCGCCCGCGTAGTCTCCCGCGTCGAACAGCTCCTCTCCACTTCGGTGGAGTGTTTCCACGGGATCAGCAGGCCTGGACACCAACGCCACAGCTGCCGGGCCGAGTCGAGGCGGAGGCAGGGTGGTCGTACCGAGCAGAGCTTCGACGACCACAGCCGAGATGATGCGAAGCAACGGGTCGATGGTCTCAAAGGGCTCGCATCAGCTCCATGGGCAAATGCTCTCGTTGGACTCTCCACGCGAAACCTGGGAAAACAGGGAACGAGCCCCTGGTGGCGTCCCTAGCCACTCCGACTGGGCGCCTCGGGCGCATCCTCGTTGTCGCCGTCGATGAGCGTTCCTTCCACCGATCGACCTGCCGAACCGGTCACGCTCCCTGCGGTTGGAGACGTCGTCGCTCAGCGCTACCAGATCGAACGGTTCATCGCGCGCGGGGGGATGTCCCACGTGTTTGCCGCCCGCCATGCCGAGCTGGGGTCCGCGTTGGCGCTCAAGGTGCTCGACCCCCGGGTGTTCATGGGGGTCCGAGACGCGCGCCTACGCTTTGCCCGGGAGGCCCGCTTGGCCTCGCAGCTCAAGCACCCATCGATCGTCGAGGTCTTCGATGTCGGCGTCACCGAGGCCGGACTTCCGTTCATCGCAATGGAGTTGCTCGAGGGTGACTCCTTGTCGCAAGTGATGGCGGACCGCGGCCCGATGTCGTGGGCGGTCGCGCGGGAGATCGTGCTTCAGATTCTCGACGCTCTGCAGGTTGCCCACTCGGCCGGTGCGATCCACCGCGACGTCAAACCGGACAACTGCCTGGTCGTTCCGCAGACCCTCCATGTGAAGCTGCTGGACTTCGGGATCGCCCGGGTTCTTCACGAGACCCAGGTCACCGTGGCCGGGAGCGTGATGGGGACGCCTCACTACCTGTCCCCGGAGCAGGCTCGCGGAGCACAGACCGATGTGCGGACCGATGTGTACTCGGCCGGCGTCGTCCTGTACGAGATGCTCACCGGGCACTGCCCATTCGAGGACGGCACGACGTTCGAGATCGTTGGGGCTCATGTCCTCGAGCCGCCCCCGCCGCTGTCGTCTCGGATCGATGTCAGTCAGCTCCCCCCTGGCTTGCCCGCCCTGCTCGAGCAGGTTCTCGCCAAGGAGCCCGACGCGCGTCCACCCAACGCGGGCAGTTTTGCAGCCGAGCTACGCGCGCTCGACCGGGCTCCGGCGAGCCGGGCAAAACCGGCGATCTGGCTGGGCGCAGCGGCGGCGGCCTTCGTCATCGGGGTCTCGGCGGTCGGCGTCGCCAAGCTTCTGGTTGGGGACGCCTCTACGCTCGAACCCCTGACCGAGCCGCTCGCGACGCTTGCCGTGGTCGACGGCCCGGCGCCTGTACCGACGCATCCCGAAGCCGTAGCCGCCGCCCAGAAGATCGAGCCTGCAGAGCCTGCAGCGCCCGCGGAGCCGCCGATCTTGGAGGACCCTGTGATCGAGCCCGAGCCCGAGATTCTGGAGCCCAGCCTCGAGCTCGAGCCCGTCGAGACCCCAGCCCGACGAACGCCGAGCCGCAGGTGGCAGGTCGCGCGAAAGATCCGCAAAGCCGCGTCGAAGTGCGCCAAGTTTGCCCCGCCCGGGGGCGCGAAGGTTTCCCTACGAGCAACCGTAAAGGCAGGCGGCGCCATTGGGGGGGTCCAGCTTCGACCGCCCTACGCCGGATCGGTCCTTGGGCGCTGTGTCGCCAAAGCAGTCGGTGAGGCAAGAGTCGGGCGCGGGGCGGCGATCACATTCGACCAGCGCGTGTTGGTCGGCCGCTGATGCCTCTACACTGTAGCTGATGGCTCTGAGTCGCCGCCGCTTGCCGCTTGTCGGGGCCGTGATGCTGTGCGCATCCGCGTGCTTCGGCGAGTATGTGCCGGACGAGGCTTCGCAGAGCACGACACTTCCGACGACGGGGAGCTCGTCCGCGGAGAGCTCCGTCGCGTCCAGCTCTGGCGAACCGTTGTCGTGCGACCACGTTGATCTCCTGATTCTCACGGACGTCAGTGTTTCGATGGCTCCGTTCGCCAACGGAATCGTCGACGTTTTGCTCGCGCTGGGCACCGAGATCGAGGAGAGCCTTGCCGGCGTCGGCACCTACCGAATCGCGCTCGCGTACAACGCTCCTCCGATTGTGAATCAAGGTGCGTTCTCGGTTCCGGACGGCGGGGAAGGGTGCACGCAGGTCGGAGCCCTCGTTCGAGGCCGAGACGCATGTGTCGAGGAATTCGGTGGGCGTCCATTCCTGACCGAAGGCGACGACCTCGGCAGTGGGCTCACGTGTCTGGCGGACGGTGTGATCTCAGGGAATCTGAATGCCGCGTATGAGCGGCCCAGGATTCTCGATACGATGCTGGCGGTCCTCGGGGCCGACGAGGACCCCACGCTCGCGGCCTGCAACGAGGGGTTCTATGAGGCGCCCGCTCCGTTGGTCGTGATCGTGGTCGCCGATGCCGACGACGAAAGCGATGCGACGGTGCTCGAGGCTGTGACGCAGGCGGTTGCGACCCAGGACACCCCCAACCTTCGCAGCATTGGGGTCTTTGTCATCGGTGCGGATGCGTCGCAGTGCCCGACAGAAGACGAGAACGAGTGTGGTGCCGAGCCGGCGTGCCGGGTGCAAGAGTTCATCGACCGGGGGTTCATCAACACCGGGCTCGAGGGGAACGTGCGGCGGTTCAACATCTGCCGCAGCCTCGAGGAGGACATCGCCGACGTGGCCGGGGCGTTGCTCACCCAGCTCTCGGCCGTCGTCGTCGAAGTATGCGGGTAGTCCCTGCCGCCGGCGGCTCGCCACCGGGCTACGGAGCAAGCGTTAGCAGGCCGATGTGCGGGCCGACGGACGCCGCAACGGTCCCCGCATTCCACAGCAACAGGGTCTGGGCGCGGTCTTCGGGGGTCGCGGCGAGGGCCAGCGGGTGCTTGGTCTTGACGGCCCCGCTGGTGGCATCAACCTCGGCGACAGCCAGGTCATCGCCCACGACAGCCAGGGTGAACAGCGAGTCCCCACCGTGTGCGACCGGACCAAACGCGCCAATGGGGATCTTCCAAGCGTCGTCCCCCTCAGCCACGAGCTGGAGCTTGCCGCGCTCGTTGAGCGCCAGCGAAGATGTGTCGACGGCTGCTGGCGGCACCGGATCGATGGCTCGGCCGTAGCGCCACAGCACACAACCAGCCGGAGCCTGCGTGTCGCCAGTACGCAGGCGAACCTCGCTTCGCCCGCGGCAGCGTTCGATATCCAGGAGCGCAGCTTCTTGGCCGAACTGCAGGGCGAGCCGACCGCCAGGCGCACGAACCATGCTGCGGACATCGGCCGGTAAGGAGGCGGAGAACACCGTGCGGAGGTCGATGTCGAAGGCCCGCATCGAGTCCTCCTCGGCCAGGTACCGCACGCCGTCCTCGCCCATCGCAACGGTTGAGGCAGGTTCGAGGTACTCGCCGGAGAGTCGACCGACGGTGCGGATACACTCGCCGGCATCCTCGCTCGGCGAGTCCCCGCATGCGGCGGGCGTCAGGATCAGGAACCGCGCGTCGGCCAACGCGATCAGTACGTGTTCGCCGTCGGAGTCTGACGCGACCACGAGGGGGTCCTTCTTGCCCTGCTTGGGGAGCTCGGCCTTGAAGCGTTCGCTCCCGTCCAGTGCGGTCAGGCCGAGGACGGTGGCGTCCTGAACCACGACGACGGAGCCATCGGTCATTCCGAAGGCGCCGTCGTGCTCTCCCTCGAAGGTCCATGCTACCGCGCCGTCGGCGTAACCAACTACGGTGCTCGAGTAGGACGCGACAACGACAGAGCCGGCGAGCTGAAGGGAAGCCGGAGCCGCGTCGGCGCTGAGGACCCAGGAGGCGGCGGCGACGGGCGCGGGCCCAGCCTTGCTGCCGGGTTCTGCTTCGGCGGGCTTCGAGTCCGGGGCGGCTGCTGCAGCCGTCGCAGGTCGGGGCGAAGCCGTCGCCGCTGCAGGAGCTGGAGTCGGAGAGGAGGGGGCCCCGGCCGACCCCAGGTCGGGAAGCTCGGTTGGAGCGCTCAGGACACCAGCCGCGATGGCGCCGGCCCAACTCAGCGCCGCGACCACTCCCAGCGCGACGAACGGCAAGCCGGACTTCTTCGAGGTCTTGTCTCCGGGGATGATCGAGGACGGCGTCGGTTCGGACGGCGGGATCGGGATGGCGACGACCTGCGTCCCCCCGGGAATCGATGCGACCTGGGTGCCGCCCGAATGGGGCTCCTCGGTGGGCAGAACCCCGACCGGGTTGATCCCGGACACCAGGGTCTGCGCGTCCTGAAGAGGGTCGGCCATCGGTACCGCACCGAGACCGCGTGGCTTCGAAGAGCCCGGTTTTCGGCTCGGAAGCTCGAGACTGGAGAACACCGGCTCGAGTTTGCGCTGCGGATTGTGAACATCCGTGCGCGACTCCTCGATATCCAACAGCGGTGCACTGGGATCAAAAGCCAGCGGTTTGCGGGCTTTTGGCCGCGGAAGGGGCGGCGGCTTCGGGCTGCGACGGGGCGGTCCGCTCACGACTCCCCGACGATACTTTGAGCCTGGGTGTCTGCCAACGCCGAGGCGATATCGTGCTGCATAGGCAAGCCGTATCGCAGTGATTTCTCGGGCTGGGACGGTCTCTTCAGCTCTGCGGGGGTTCTTTGGCTCCCACGGGGCGGACGGCGGACTACGAGGGTCCGGGCAGTTGGCCGTATGTAGGCAACACAATCGATTGCTAGCCAAACGCGAACCACGCGAGCGTCCCCGCGATCGAGGCGTGCAGCAGGCTTGCGAGGGTGAGCCGGAGCGCGAAGCCAGGCTTCTGCGTCTTGTGCCGAAACATGCCGCGACCGAGCCAACCACCGGGTGCGCCTCCGAGCCACGAGAGGCGATGGAGGGTTCGCTCCGGGATTCGCCGAACGTTGGTCTTCTTCTTCGCGCGCGACTTGTCGACGCCGTACGCGATGAACGTCGCGATACTCGAGATCCCGACCACCGCGGCGTGACCGATGAGGAGCAATCGCGGCAGGTCCTGGCTCACCGATCGAGTGTACGTGATCGAGCTTGTTGGAGTGCGGCGCGCCCTCAGTGGAGGTCGAAGGTGAGCGTGCTGGGATCAATGCGGTCCATTCGCCAGATCGCCATGCGCAGCTTCTTCCGCTTCTTCACGTGCGGGTTGCGAAACTCCCACACGACCTTGCCCTCGGGCGTCACTTCGAAGACGTAGCCCGTGTCGGACTCGGTGATCAGCGTGTTGTTGTTGGGCAGCCGGATGTTGCTGCCGCGCATCTGGGAGTAGAAGCCCTCGGTCGGGCCATACGTCCACACGATGTCGTTGGTCGCGGGGTCGACCTCGACCACCTGGGAGCCACTCGACTTCGTACCGTTGTTGAACACCAGGATCGTCCCGGCGTCAGTGACCGTGGGGTGGTGCGGGAAGACCAGCTGCGAGGAACCCCAGGCCCAGAGGATCTCTTCGGTGTCGGGGTTGGCGATGATGATCGTGTGGGTGTTGCGGGGGGACAGCAACAGGTTGCCCTTGGCGAAGATCGGGTTCTTGTCCGCCAGTGAGCCGTCGAACACCTCGACGTGGTTCGAGTGCAAGATGTCGAACTCCCCCTTCTTGCGGTGCGGATTGGCGCGGCTGACCTTGCGCGCTGTCAGGGAGTCTCCGTCGCCCAGCAAGAATGCGTACGGTGACTTCTCGAGCAGTCCAAGCACCGAGATCTGACGGAGCTCCTCGCCATCGGGCGAGACCTCGATGACGACGTCATCCACAGTCGGAAGTTTGTCGTGGTACTTCGGCATCATCCGATTGGTTCGGGCGAGCACGAAGATGTGTCCGTCGGGACCGATATCCAGGTCGTGGTGGACGCGAGCTTTGTAGGTCCACAGGATCTTCGAATCCTTGTCGACCTTGAACATCTTCTCGTCCTTGATCAGGCCGATGATGCTGCCGTCGGGCAACAGGCTCACGTGCTGCCAACCGCCGCCCGTGGCCGGGTTGTCCCACTCGTACTGGACGACCCCTTTCATGTCGACGAGCTGGGCCCCGGTTTGCTTGCGTGACGCGTAGAAGTTGAGTCCGGGCTGCGTCTGCGCCTCGATGTTGACGATCACGCCCGAGTGGTCGACCTGCGCGTCCACGGTCCCGTCGACGTAGCCCATCGAAGACAGTTGCTTGACCGCATCGCGTTGTCGCTTCCCGCGGGCAGCCTTCTTGCCCGACTTCGACGCGGCGTTCCCTTTGCCGTGGGCCTCCTCGGTCTTGTCCTCCGGAGAGTTCTTCGTCACCGACACGACACCGGTTGCCCACAGCAATGCAGCGACGCCACCGATCAGCGCGACGCCGACACCCAACCCAATCAAGTTCGAACGCATGAGTCCAATCAAGTCCCCCGAAAGACGCTCTCGGGGAGGCGGGAGACTACCAGATCGGGTCGACGAGGCAACGGGTGGGCGGCGGGGCATCACCGCGGGTGTCCGTATCGAGAAACCCGGAGGGACAAGCGCTTGAACGCGGTCAGACGGTGGCCGAATCTTGACGCGTGGGGAAGAGCCAGGAAGCTGGCGTGGGTCCTTGGCCTCTCGGTTCTAGGCGCGACCCGGACTGGACGCCGCCGCATCCCGCGGATGGTTGGATAGGGGGCACATGTGCGGACGTCGGTGAAGTACGCTCCCGCCCAGACGGTACCGGCGCATCGAGTGTCGGCGTCCCCGCGTGACGCCCGATCTGGGCCGACACCTTGCGGTCCAGATCGGGGATACGTACAAATGTAGCTCGTGTCGGGTCCAACAAAAGGCTGCCGGTTTCAGTCCCGTTGCCCGATGTACCCGGTGTTTAGCTCGAAGTCGGTGCTCGCGGTCTACCAGACCCTCTACTGCAACGGCCGGTACCAGCGTTGCGCACGGTACGTCCTCGCGAACGACGGAAAGATGCCCGAGCCCGATCTGCTCCCTGACGGGGACCGCCTCGAATCCGGCTGAGGTCCGCAGGGCCCTACTTCTTGCGGGGCCGAGGGATGTTCAGCTGGTTGAGGCGGCTGCTCAGCGTCCGGCGTGAAATCCCCAGCTGCTTGGCGGCCCTCGTTTGGTTGCCGCCACAGTCGGCCAACGCCTGAATGATGCGCTGCCGTTCGTCTCCGCCACCTTCGACCGAGACGGGGGGAACTGCGACGGGTGGGGCGAAGCCTGCTGGGGGTGCCGCCGAGACTCGCCCCGGCGAGTATGTGTTGCCGACCGCGAGGTGCTCGGTCTGCACGATCCCGCCGGTGGACAAGAGTACGGCTCGGTTGATCGCGTTCTTGAGCTCGCGGATGTTTCCGGGCCACTCGTACGACTGCATCCAGGCTACGGCCTCGGCGGACAATAGCGGGACCGCGCCAAAGCCTGCGTCCCGTGCCGCTTCCGCGAGGAAGGTTCGGGCCAAGGGAACAACCTCGTCGGCCCGCTCCCGCAGTGGGGGGATCACCAACGAGATGCCGTTGAGTCGATAGAAGAGGTCTTCACGAAACCGACCGGCTGCGACGTCATCGGCCAAGTTGCGGTGCGTTGCCGAGATGAACCGGACATCGACCGGGGTCTGCTTGATGCTACCGACCCGGTGAACAGCGCGAAGCTCGAGTACCCGCAGGAGCTTCGCTTGTGCCGACAGAGGCATCTCGCCGATCTCGTCGAGGAAGAATGTACCGGTGTGCGCAGCCTCGATGAGGCCGGGCTTGGCCGCGACGGCCCCGGTGAAGGCGCCCTTCTCGTACCCGAACAGCTCGCTCTCGAAGAGGGTGTCGGTGAGCGATGCGCAGTTGATGCCCAAGAACGGCGACGATGCGCGCGGGGACATTCTGTGCAGGGTGGAGGCCATGACCTCCTTGCCAACGCCGGTCTCGCCGAGCAGGAGCACGTTGATTCTGCTCGAAGCCACACGACGTGCCAGGCGGTGAAGCCGACGCATCGAGTCGCTGGTGCCTTCGACTTTCTCGTCGGACAGCGGTGGATCGTCGCGGCCAGGCTGGCCACCGAGGACCTCGCGTTGAACGATGACGACCGTGGAGCCGAAGTCGATCGTCTCCCCCACGTTGATCGCGATGTCGACGTTGGAGGTGATCTTCTCGCCGCGAACGATGGTGCCGTTGGAGCTGCCGAGGTCGCGGACCATCAGCGTCTCGCCAAGCGTGATGGCGGCGTGGACCCGTGAGATCAGCGGGTCGGGGACCTGGATGTCGGCTGTTTCTGAGCGCCCCACCGTGATCCGCCCGCGGTCCGGGAGGGAGTGGGCGACCGGGTCACGGTCGCTGATGACGAGAAGTTTGAATCGACCAAGCTCAACCGAGAGGGAGCCTGGATCCATCGTCGGGAGTTCACGTCCGATCGGTTGATCTGCCATTCGAGCTGCGCCGAGCCAAAGTCGTACCATGATTGCCCCCTGTCCGCGTACGAGAGCCCACGCCGCGGTTGGCGACGTGGGCCCGGTGGTGTTCGAGATTTACAGGACGAAGGCCCAGAGCGTGTAGAGCACGCCCATCACGATGGCGAAGAAGCCAAGCGGGACTTGGAACTTCGAGAGCTTGAGCCGAAGCTCTTGGCCCTTGGCCAGCGCGGTCTCGTTCTTGCTGAGAACCCACTTGCTGATGAGTTTGAAGCCGAGGATGAAGCCGACTGCGATGTCTGCCACGCCGCTGAGGGTCCAGAAGATCCAGTTCAGCGGGGCGTCGCTCAGCATGCCCAGGTTGGTGACGGCGCCGATGATTTCCCAGACGCCCCAGAAGAACATCAACGCTCCGATCCAGCCCTCGTAGGGGGTGAGCTTGTCGATCAGCTCTTTCGCGTTTGGCTTTCGCGCGATGATGAATGCCGATGCCGCCAGGATTCCGCCACAAATGGTGATGATGCCGCCCATGTTTGCTTCCTTGTCTTCCGTTGAGATTGGTTGATGTCCCCGCTCGAAGGCGGCTACGCCCAGGAAGAGAGCAAGGCGCGTTCCCCCGCCGGCAGCCTAGGGATTTCGGTGACTTACTCGCGTTGCGCAAAGGGGGGGCGTGCTCCACTTGCGCAACCGTTTCCCGTGTTGGGCAACCTTGCCCATGTGCTGCCCAATCCGGCTCGGTGGCGCTACGGTGCCGGCCTTGGGCAGCGAGGACGTCACGCTGCGCGGTGACGAGACGACCCATCCGGAGCGTCTGGTCGACGGCGTACCCGCACAGCTCGAACGGTTCGGGCGCTTCGTCGTGCTCGAGCGGTTGGGTTCGGGAGGCGCGGGGTCCGTTCATCGCGCGTACGATCCGCAACTCGACCGGTCCGTCGCAATCAAGGTGTTGCACGCGCAAGGGCCCACGGTGCGATTGTTGGCGGAGGCGCGTGCCATGGCAAAGCTGCGGCACCCCAACGTTGTGCCGGTCTATGACGTGGGGGAAGCCGACGACCGCGTTTGGTTGGCGATGGAGTACGTCGAGGGCGGCACGCTGAGGACCTGGCTCGACGCAGCGCAGCGAAGCGAAGCCGAGATCCTTGCGGTGTTCACGAGGGCGGGAATGGGGCTCGTGGCTGCGCATGCCCAAGGCTTGGTCCATCGTGACTTCAAGCCGGACAACGTCCTGATGCATGCCGAGGACCGACCCGTGGTCACCGACTTTGGGCTGGCGGTGATGGGGGAGGCCGAGTTGGATGCCAGCGCGAGCGGCGATGGTCTCGACCCCGAGGCAACGATCTCGAGCCGCCTCGCGGGAACACCCGCGTACATGTCCCCGGAGCAGTTCTCCGGAGGGATGGTTGGGCCCGCCAGTGATCAGTTTTCGTTCGGCGTCGCGCTGTTCGAGGCGGTCTGTCACACGCGGCCGTTCCCAGGTTCGAGCGTGCAGGAAGTGTCTCGGCGAGTTCTGGACGGCGAGTTCGAGTTCCCTGCAGATCGTGCGTCGGCGTGGCTTCAGGCTGCGTTGGAGCGCATGCTGCATCGCGATCCCGGGTCGCGCTACCCAACGATGGCCGCGGCGGTCAAAGCCCTGGATCGCGAGCCGGTCCTGCAGCGGCGCAAGAGGTGGGCGGCCGTGGGCGTTACCGTTGTCGCCGCGGGGTTGGGCGGAGTCTTGATGCACGACGCTGGCCCGACGTGCGACTCCGGAGCGGGTCAGGTCGAGTCCAGCTGGAACCCAGAACGCCGGGCCGCGATCGAGACCGCAATCGCTTCTGCGGGTCTGGAAGGGTCCGCGGCGACGATGCCAGCGGTCTACGAGCAGCTCGACGCGTGGTCGGATCAGTGGCAGCACGCGATCGACGACGCATGCGAAGCCACGCATGTTCGAGGGGCACAGTCACCCGAACGACTCGACATCCGAACCCGTTGCTTCGACCGGGAACTCGGCCGCGTCGCGGCGCTGACCGAGGAACTCGAGACCGCGGATGCTCATGCCCTCAAGCGAGTCTATGACGCGGCGGCGAGTCTTCCCGACCCGGATGTGTGTGACGACCCCTTTGAGTCACACGTTCCATCTGCGGGGGAGAGCGAGGCGTGGCGCTGGCACGCGAAGGCGCGGGCACGCAGCGACCTGGGTCGTTACAGCAGCGGCTTGGAGGCGGTCGAGCAGGGGCTCGGTGTGCTCGGCGAGGATGCTCCCGCAACCCGGGCGGCGCTACGCGTCGTCGAGGGGGTGCTCTCCCGCCGAAGCGGGGACCACAAGCGCGCCGAGGCAGCCCTGCGAGACGCGGTCCTTACGGGTTCCGAAGACCCCAACCCCGCGACACTTGCGGATGCATGGCTGGAGCTCGCGATGCTCATCGGTGACGAGATGGCGCAGTCCGAGCGCGCGGATGGGATCTTGCTCGCTGCCGAGGCCGCCGTGCTCGCCGTGGACGAGCCGAGGTTCGACCGGAGACTGGCAACCATCCGAGGCTCCATTCTCGTTGAAGCGGGGCGCCACGCGGAGGGGCTGGAGTCCCTGGAGCGTGCTGTTGCGATGGCACAGGCGGACGGAGACCTCCTGGCGCGTTCGGTCACTCTCAACAACTACGGCAACGCTCTGTACGACGCGGGCCGCCCCAAGGATGCTCTGGCGGTGTTTGACGAGCTTCAGGAAATCGAGCTCCGGATTCGGCCGCCTGGGCACATGGCGTTTGTCCTCACTCATCAGAACCGAGCTCGCGCCCTGAGTAACCTGGGGCGTATCGAGGAGGCCGTGTCTTCGCTTCACGAGGCCATCGATGCAGGAACACAGGCCTATGGTGCCGATGCCCCGCAGCTGGGCGCGCTCTACCTAAACTTGGGGGTCGCCCAGCTCGAGCGCGGTGAGTTCGTTCCGGCACAGGACAACATCGAGCGTGCGCAGGCGGTGTGGAAGACGGTTCATCCGCCGTCTCATCGGTTCTTCGAGATCGCGGACATCAACCTGGGGATCATCGCGGGCCACACCGGCAGGCTCGAGCTCTCTCTGCGCTACTACCGTGACGCCAAGGAGCGGGCGGTCCAACGCGGCGGTGCCCGGGGCCACGGTGTCGCGGTGGTGATGGGCAACGAGGCGAACACTCTGTATTCGCTTGGCCGATTCGAGGCGGCGGCGGGTGTGCATCGGGAGTCGCTGTCGATCCTCGAAGAGGTCTCCGGGGGCGACAACCCCGGGCTGGGCTATCCACTCGTCGGCCTGGCGCGTGACCTGATCGAGCTCGGCGAACTCGACGAAGCGGTGGATGTGGCCGAGCGTGCCCGAACGCTTCGGGAAGCCAACCAAGTGGGGCCCGCGGAGATGTACATCACGTACATCGTGCTGGCCGAGGCCTTGGCTCGGCGATCGCCATCGGACCTCGAGCAGGCGCGGGAGTGGGCCCGGGCGGCCGCCAAAGCGTTCGAAAAAACTGACCGACTCGCTGAGGATGCTGGCGAACTTCGCATGTTCGAATCCGCGTACGGTCCACTCTGAGATCCGGTACATCCCGATCTTTTTGTGCCGTGGAGCCCGAAACGAACCTAGCAAACCTGCCGATCCGGCCGTCTGGGGGGTCGTGTGTTCCCTCCCGTTCAGGTAGATTGGGCGCGGGGATGGGAAGTGGAGATCGAGACGGGTTGGAGCAATGCACAAGAAAGTCTGGATAGCTATTGTCCTCGGAACGTTCGCTTTGCCAGCGACCGCAAGTGCCGGGGGGCTGAACCTCGAGAACCCTGATCCCTCCTGGGACGAGGGTCCGCCGCGCGGAGCGTATGTCTGGCTGACGGACGACCAGATGGACGCCACGCCGGAGATCCCGGACGTCCAGTTCGGCGGCAACCACATCCTGTATCTCAACCGCTGTCAGGGCGGCCTGACGATTTCTGCCGGTGGGCAGAACGACTCGATCAACAACCAGTCGACCGTAGGCGGGGGTACGTTTCCCGAGTACGCCTATGGTGACGCGAGTTGGAACGAGCTGGTCGCGAAGACCCGCACGATGTTCGAGCCGTACGCGATCACCATCACCGATGAGGATCCGTCTCCGGCGCCGCACGACGAGGCGATCGTCTGCGGTACCCCGGGGGTCATCGGCATGCCCAACGGCGTGGGCGGTGTGGCTCCCTTCTCGTGTGGCCAGATCCCCAACGCGATCACGTTCACCTTTGCCGGCGTGTACGGCGGGGATGTGGACCAGATGGTGGCAACGGTCGGCCAGGAAGCCGCGCACGCGTGGGGCCTCGAGCACCTGCTCGCCTGCAACGATCCGATGACGTACCTGAACAGCCCGTGGAGCGACGAAGGCTCCTGCTGGCCCAAGGAGTTTCGGGACCAAGACACGCAGTGCGGCGAGTACTCGCCCCGTTCGTGCGACTGCGGTGGCAGCACCCAGAACTCGCACCAGCACATCCTCGACATGTTCGGCGCGGGCATTCCGGACACGCAGTCTCCGCTGGCGGCGATCATCTCGCCGGCAGATGGCGCGGCCTTCCCCGTGGGGGCGACGTTCCCGATCGAGGTCGACGTCAGCGATGACCAGTCGATCGCGAACGTCACCTTGTTCGCCAACGGCAGCTCCTTGAGCTCCGACGTTTCCTCTCCCTACGGTCCATTCCCAGCGGAGAACACGCCCGAAGGCATCTACGAGATGTACATTGAGGCCGAGGACGGGGCTGGCAACGTCACGGTCAGCGAGACCATCACGATCCACGTCAACGCCAATGGCGAGCCACCTGCGACCACTGGGGGCGACAGCGCCGGAGGAAGCGACGGCGACACCGCTGGCGGTAGCGACAGTGACAGCGATAGCGGTGGAGAGGGTGGAAGCGATAGCGCTGGCGAGGGCGGTGGCGAGGGTGGAGACGACGGTGGTGTCCTCCCCGATTCCGGCGGCAGCGGACTTCCCCCGGGCTACGGCCTGGGCAACGAGACCGCCGACGGGTGTGCATGCACAGCCGACGGTTCCGGCGGCAATCGCTGGGGGCTGTTGTTGATGGGCGTGATGTTCGGCGTGGGACTCCGCTCCCGCCGCCGACGCTGACGCATCATTCCTTCTGGACTCAACCCAAGGCGGCCGGTCTCTTCGGAGACGGCCGCTTCTTCGTGGTTTGGCTGCGGGCTGCGGGCCGTTGCTACCGCCGCTTGGCGGCCCAGGCGCTTGCGATGCCGGACAGTGACGGCAACACCAACGTCGCTCCAAGTGCTGCGAGCACGATGCCCAGCACCGCGACTGCGCCAATGCCTCGGACGCCTGCCGAGTCGGCCACCATGAACGCTGCGAAGCCGATCGCCGTTGTCGCCATCGCAGCCATGATGGCGCTCCCGGTCTCCATCAGCGAGTTCAGTAGACCGTCTGTCTCGCCCTTGGTGCGGCGGATCTTGTCGGTCAGATAGACCCCGTTGTCCACGCCGATACCCAGGATCGCCGGGAGGATCGGCAAGTTGAACAGCGTGAACTCCAGGCCGATCGTCGCCATCATGCCGACCAGCCACAGCAGCGCGAGCGCGAGCGGCAACAGCGTGAGGATGGCTTGGCGGGCCGAGCGGACCTGCCAGTAGACCAGGAGCGCGACGAGAGCGGCGGCCATGCCGAGCACGACCGGAGCTTCTTCTCGAAGCATGAGGAACATCGCGGCGTACACAGTGGTCTCGCCGACGAACAGGTCGTGGGTCTCGAGATACGTGACGGTCTCTTCTCGGAACTCGACGCCCTTGCGCATGTCGGCGGCGTCGAACGAGGGATACGCGAACACGCCATAGGCACCGGATTCGGTGCGCACTGCGTGGAGCAGCTCTGTTGGAAGGTCATCGATGCCAAAGGGCCGGGCCGACAGCATCCGCAACAGGTTGGTGGCATCTTCCTTGTCGATGCGGGCCGAGTCGTTCTCGCTCCCGGGCGGAGCGTCGTCGTCCCAGTCGTCGCCGCTCTCGTCTTCGCCTTCGTTCTCTTCCCACTCGCTGCCGTCGAAGTCGTCGCCGGCGGCCTTGCGCGACCGGGCGAGGAGGTCGGTCGCATCTACTTCCGCGGACTTCGCCAGCGATTCGATCGTGGAGGGCTCCAGCAGCGTGACGATCTTCTGCTCGCGAGCACTGGCGTCGATGCTTGGCGGGGGCAGCAAGTCTGGAGCCCCGAAGAGTTCGGCGACGACGGATTCCTTGCCGTCGGCCAGACGCGCCTCTCGGGCGGACCGCGCCTCGTCGAGGGTGGCCCGCGTGTCCTCGAGGGTGTCGCGCACGAGGATACCGGCGTGAATGTCCCGGCCGAAGATGGTCGAGATCAGGGCGACGTCGCCTTCGGACTGTTGCCGCGAGTAGTCGGACTGAAGCTCGCGGCCGTTGTAGGCGAAGCCAACGTCGGGCGCCTTGTAGATGGAGACCAAGGTGAGCGCCCCAAGGATCCCCAAGACCACGCCCGGGCGAGCCAGGAGAACCGCAGAGAGGACTCCCCGGCGGAGGCGAGGGGGCTTGGCGCGCTTGATACCCACCAGGCAGCTCAACGCCGGCAGCACGGTGACCATGGCAGCCAGGCATAGCGCGACGCCCATGGCCGAGATGACGCCGAACTCGGCGAATGCCGGGAACTCGGACGTCGCCATGATCGTGAAGGCGCCGACCGTGGTGCTCGAGGCAACCAGCAGCGGGACGACCAGGTTGCGGAACGCGAGCCGAATCGCTTCGTCGTTGTCGTGGTTTCTGCGCTCTTTTCGTGCGCGCAAGAAGAAGTGGATGCCCGCGTCGATTCCCGCCCCCATGACGACCGTCGAGATCATCGATGTCATGACGTTGAGGTCGCCGATGATCACGTAGGTCGCAGCAAGCGACCACACAACACCGAACGTCAGCGGAACGAGGAGAATCAGGACGGCGCGAGCGGAACGGAACAACGCGTACAGGACGAGCATGACCCCGAAGAGCGCGGCGGCGCCGGCTCGGATGGTGTCGCGCTGGACGATCGCGTGTTCGTCGGCCTTGTTGGTGTACGGCCCGACGAGGTTGACGGTGACGGCATCGGCCCAAGGGGCGCCATCACGCTTCAGAACCTCGTCCGCCGCAGCCCGCATCTCGTCGGTAATCTGCTTGCAGAACGCCAGGCTGGATGCAGGCTGGGTTGGCCGCAGCAGCATGACGTTGGCGTCGATGCCCTCGCGTTCGTAGAGGTCCTCGAAGCCCGTGCGTGCGAGGGACTCCTTGCGCTTGGCTTCGATGAACTGCTCGAGTTCCTCCTTTGCGCCTTCCTTTGGCTTGGTCAGGCAGAGGTCAGGGTCGGCCGCGCAGGTCTCCGCGTGCAGCCACGCATCGATCAGCTCACGGAGTTGGTCCAGTTCGGCGTCCGAGAGGTAGTACAGCGCGTGGTCGAGGAAGAAGTCGCTCGGTAGCCGGTAGTCGACGTCCTTGAGAAGCGCGTGTCCTCGGAGATGCTCGGCGAGCGCGTCGCTGTAGGCGCGTCGGGCCTGAGGATCGCCCTTGACCACGACGTTGACGCTGCCCGTGCTGCCGAAGGTCTCCTCGATCTCCTCGAGCGCGATGACGACCTCGTGATCACGGGGAAGCAGGCGCCGGAGGTCGCTGTCGACCTGCAGCTTGGCCGCGACAATCGCCGCGAACGCAGTGATGAGCGTCGCGACAACGAGAATCGCGCGGTGCCGCCTGAGGACCCAGTCGATCCAGCGGTCCCGGAGTGGAGGCGTCCCGGCCAAACGGCCGCAACTCTTGCACGATTCGGCGCCCCGAGGCCACCGGAACCGACCGCTCTGTGCGGCCGGTCAAAGGCGCCGTCGGCGACGTCTCAGGACCCCAAGAACGCCGAGGCACAGCCACCCGGCTTGGTGCCCATCCGGGGCTCCTCGCACCGAGGAGGTGCATGCGCAGCCCGCACGGTCCGAGTCCTCCGAGCCGCCCTCCGTCTCCGTGAGTTCCCCCCCGGTGTCGCCGCCGGTCGTGCCGGGCATCTCGGGCTCGACGCTCGGGTCGAAGAAGCCGCAGATCTCGACCGGCTCGCCGAACGGCTCGTCGCTGTCGTCGCCGTCATCGCCGAACACGAGGAACGTTCCTTCGGCGTGGTCGATCCACGGGGTGTTGGTTTGTGGGCCGGCGACGCCTCGGATCAACAGCGGCTGACCGACGGCGTCCGAAGGCGGATCGAAGTTGATTTCGAAGGAGCCCGCTCGGGTGAGCGTGGCGAGAGTCTGCCACGCGGCGTCATCGTCATCGCCGCCAAGCTCGATGAGCGATGCCCACTGCAAGACGACGTCTGTGGTCCCCGAAGCACAACCGCGAATCGGAAATGGCGAGCCCGGCCGAAGCTGCACCCCGTCGAGGGAGGGCGTGCGCAGGCCAACCGTGGCGGGACCGGTGTCGACACCGTCCGAGACCCGGACCACGCCGCGTCGCTCGCTCCACAGGTTGAGCGGCGGCTCGTACGTGTATCCGCGAACCACGTAGTTGCCCGCCGGGACGTCAGCGGTATCGAAGTCGAGCCCGCCTTGCGTCGCTTCGCAGGTGATCGGGATGCGCTGCGCGGACGCGTTCATCGGGAACACGCAGTCCTGTAGATCGTCGCGCCGCTCGAGAATGTCGTCGTCCGAGGGCATCGCTTCGATGCTGCCGCGGGCGAGCGCATCCTCGGCTTCGGCCACGGTGACCCAGTTGGGGAGGTTCTGCAGCTCGGGGTGGATGTCTTCGCACACGAGGAAAAACTGCAGCCGACGCGAGTCCTCGGGCTCGTCATCGGTCACCATGAAATCCTCGCGCGGTAAACCGATGTCGAGGTGGAAGACCGCATCCACGCTTCGGTTGACCTCCGCGATGCATGCCGCGAGCGGGTAGATCGGAGGCGTCCGCTGACCAGCGCCGTTGGATGCAGACGCGATCTGCGGCGCCAGTACACCGAGCGCGATCAGCATCGTCTTTCGCATGCTCCTCACCCTCCCGCGCACGGGCATGGTGTGCAAGAGGCGGCCGCCGCACTCATGGCCGCGATATGTGAGGGCGGCTGCGCCCCGGCTCTTGGAAGTCCGGTGAGGACGAAGACCCCCGTGAACGCAATGTTGATCGTCGGCATCGTTCAGCGCGGGCGGTGCTGGGTGCCAACGCCCGAGGTGATGAAGACCGCCGTGGTCTCGGCGTCGGCATCGGCGGTGTGCCAGACGCCGGGGTCGTTGACGACATACTCACCGGGTCTCAGCGTGGTTCGCCGTTCCTGGCCCTCGATCTCCTGCACGATCGTCAGTTCTCCGGCCGTGCACAGCACGACTTCGGAGCCCTCAGGGTGCATCTCCCAGGTGTCCCAAGAGGCGGTGAACGTGTGCATGGAGACGAGTCGGCCCTCGGCGCCATCACTGCCATGTCGCTGTCCGTACGCCTCGTACCACTGCATGCCTCCACCGAACTGTGGTTGTACGACCGCTGTCGCGCCCACGCCGAGGTGCAGGGGGTTGTCGTCGAGTCTGCGACCGTGGCTCACCTTCGTAAGGTACCAGCCGCCCGGCCCGGCCTGGTAGACTCGCACGGTGGTGGGTCGCATTTCGCTGCTGATGACGGCGGCGCTGGTTTTTCCAGGTTGCCAGAGCGAGCCGTTTGGATGCGAGTCCAACGAGCAGTGTCAGGTCGACGCCGCAGCGGGTGTCTGTGAGGCGAACGGGTACTGCAGCTTCTCCGACCCGGAATGCGAGTCCGGCCGTCGCTACAGCAATTTGGCGGGCGGCGGGTTGGCCGGCCTGTGCGTCAACACCCCGGCGGAGACGACCGGGCCCGCACCGAGCTCCGGCTCGGGGACGACCAGCTCTTCGGGTTCTTCCTCGACAGCGGATGCTACGTCGACGACCGCGGGGTCCACAGACACGGGAACGACGACTGGTTTGGATTCGAGCAGCACGGGGGAGCCGGATATTGACGACGGCCTTGTCGTGTACGTGTCCTTCGACGACCCGCCGACCGACGAAGGAGTCATTCCCGGTGACCCGAGTCACCTCGTGGCGTCCTGCGACAACAACGCATCGGCTTGTCCATTGTTCGTCCCCGGGATGGTCGGGATGGCGGGCCAGTTCGACGGGGTCGACGACGTCATCAGCGTCGATGACGACATCCGACTGCGTTTCCAAGAGTCGATGTCGATGTGTCTCTGGACGCGCCGGACGGGGCCGTTCGTGACCGAATACGCGTTGCTGGCCGGAAAGGCGTTCGGCGATGACAGCTCGAACAGCTACGAGTTCTACCTGGCCAACCCGAGTGAAGAGACCCTGACGTATGACGTCATCTTCAGCACGGACTCCGCGCCCGCCTCGGGGTGGCAGTCGGCGGAGGCGACCAACGACTGGACCCACGTGTGCGGGATCTGGGACGGCGAAGCTTGGCGGCTCTTCATCAATGGCGGTGAATCTGGCTTCGAACCGCTCGCCTCGGCTCCCATCTACGACGAGCGCCCGTTCCAGATCGGCGCCGACATCGAGTCGGGTACTGCCACGCACTTCTTCCCCGGGGAGATCGACGAGGTCCGCCTCTATGAGCGTGCGCTGTCCGCCAGCGAGGTCATGACCCTGGCGAGCGAAGGCTGACCGCCTCCGGCCTTGCTATCGTCGCGCTGCGTGCCCGACTCCACTCCCGCATCCGACTCCGACTTCGAGCTGCTCCAAGCTTGGAGAGAAGGAGACGTGCAGTCCGGAGAGGATCTATTCGCGCGCCACTTTGAGGGGCTGTGCCGCTTCTTTCGCAACAAGATCAGCGACGGCGTGGACGACCTCATCCAGCGGACGTTCCTCCTGCTGGTCGAGCGGCGCGACCAGTTCGAAGGGCGCTCTTCGTTTCGCACCTATCTCTTCGTCGTCGCGCGCAACGAACTCTATCGGGAGTTGGGCACACGACGGCGAGCGGCTGAGAAGCTCGACCCGCTCGTGGTCTCGGTCGCCGAAATCTCTCCAAGTCCGCCGTCGGTGATGGCACGGAAACGCGAAGAACGAGCGTTGTTGGAAGCCCTTCGCCGTATCCCGCTGGAGCACCAGGTCACCTTGGAACTCTACTTCTGGGAGAACATGACAGCCGGAGCCATCGGGGAGGTCTTGGACGTTCCAGAAGGGACGGTACGAACCCGGATTCGTCGAGCGAGAGCCCTACTCGCCCAGCAGCTCGAGAGCCTCGAGGCGGGAGGGGCTCCACTCGAGACGACCGAGGCGAACATCGAGCAGTGGGCGAGGTCGGTCAAGAAAGTGGTCGAGTCGTCGTGAGCGAGTCGGACTCCGACGACGGGCTGAAACAACGCTTCGGATCGGGGCCCAGCCAAGACGACCTCGAGGCCCGGCACTGGCGGGGATCCGTCGCCGAGCGCTTGTTCGGGCGCGGCGGTGCGCCCGTGTCGATCGGGCGGTTTCGGGTCCTCTCCCGGGTGGGCTCAGGTGGGGCCGGGGTCGTCTACTCCGCGTGGGATCCCAAGCTGGAGCGACGGGTCGCGGTCAAGGTGCTTCGTGGCGCGCATGACCCCCGCGAAGTGGAACGCGAAGCGAAACTGCTGGCGAAGCTGAGTCACCCCAACGTCGTCGCGGTCTACGACGTCGGTGAGCACGACGGTGGCGCGTTCCTTGCGATGGAGTTCGTCGACGGCAAGACGCTGCTGGAGCATGACGCGGGAGAGTGGGAGGACGTGCTGGCGCTCCTGGTCCAAGCCGCCGCCGGGCTGCAGGCCGCGCACGATGTCGGCGTTGTGCACGGCGACGTGAAACCGTCGAACATTCTCGTGGGTACCGACGGGCGGCTTCGTGTCACCGACTTCGGGACCGCGCACGCCGGCGAGGGGCAGCTCCTCGGAGCAACCCCCGCGTACATGGCTCCAGAGCAAGCGCGGGGCGAAGCCGCAACGGTGTTGAGCGACCAGTTCTCACTGTGCGCGACGGCGTTCGAGCAGTTCTATGGCGTGCGCCCGTTTCCCGGGGGGTCGGCGGACGAGGTTCGCGCTGCGTTGCTGGAGGGTCGCCGCCGGGAGCCGCCCACCCCCGGGAGGATCCCTCGATGGTTGCGAGAATCGCTCGAGCGCGGATTGTCGCTCGAACCCGCGCAACGGCACGCTGACCTTGCCGCGCTGCTCGCCGCTTGGCGACGTGGCTCCCGCTCCAATCGCGGCACATTGACCGTCGGGGTCCTCGCGCTTGCCACCGTCGCCGCCGCTGCCGTCTCGCAGTCGGGGGCGGAGGTTGATCCATGCGCAGAGGCACAGGACCGCATCGCGTCTTTGTGGAGCCCGCAACGGCGACGGACACTTTCGGACACTTTCAAATCACACGGCCAGGCGTTTGCGGAGCGGACATGGACACGCGTCGAGTCTGAGATCGACGGACACGTTGAGGAACTCCAAGGCGTGCTGACCCAGGCCTGCGCCCTGCCCAACGAAGAAGCCTCGCTGAGGCGGCGACTCTGCGTCGAGAGGCGGATCATCGAAGTCGGTGCCCTGCTCGACGTCTTGGAGACCGACGAGCCGGCGGTGGTGGAGGAGTCGGTGCTGGCGCTCGAGTTGCTCACCGATCCCCAAGGGTGTGTCCTCGATGCGCGCCCGCTCGGCGTCCCGGATGAGAAGGAGCGCACAGTGGTGCTGGAGCAGGTCGCGCGGGCACGGGCGCTTCGGGGCGTGGGCAAGCTCGAGGATTCGCTCGTCACTCTCAGACGCGCCCGTCGCCAGGCCCACGAACTCCGCGACCCGGCGGTGACGGCTCGGATTCTGCTGGAGCTCGGCGACACGCTCGTCCTGCTGGAGGGGGTTTCCGAAGACACGCCCACGCTTGCCACGCTGGAGGCTGCCTTGCTGGCCGCCGACGCCGCGGATGCGCCGCACCTCACCGCGCAGGCGCTCCTTTCGCTGGCGAATGCGAACCACCGCGCGACGCGATTCGACGAAGCGTTGCTGTGGCTCGATCGGTTGGACGCGCACCTGCAGGGGTTCGAAGCTCCGCGGTTGAAGGGACGTGCGGCAATCCTGCGGGCGTTGGTCGGGACGATGGTCGGCGGTTGGGAGGACGGCGTTGCGACCCGCGACGCCCTGGAGAGCCTCCGCGGATCCGGCGTTCGTGACACGTGGCTTGCGCTTGGTCTCAACAACCTGGGGGAGGTCGAGTTCGAGCGGCGCGATGACGCATCGGCCGAGCTGCACTACAGGCAAGCGCTCGAGATCTGGAACGAGGTCCTTGGCCCGTCCCATCCCACCACGGCCGGCGCACGCGGTAACCTTGGCGAGATCGCGTTGTTGCACGGCGACTTCGATGCCGCACTCGAGCACTTCCTCTACGCCCTCGAGATTCGGAGTGCCGCGTGGGGGCCCGACTCCTATTGGGTTGCCCACACCAGAGCCCATGTCGCGGACGTTCACCGGCTTGCCGGGCGCGCAGACGAGGCCGAGGCGATCTACCGGGACGTGCTCACCTTCACCCAGCGCGAGCTCCCGTTGCCCGACAGTGAGCTCTTCTTCGCCCTAGACACCGGGGTCGACCAGCTCCAGCCGTGGGCGCTACACGGACTAGCACTGCTCGAGCTCCAGCGCGGGGATGCCGAGGCTGCCCTCGCGTGGGCGAGCCAGGTCGACCCGAACGCTCAGGTCCGCGCTGAGCGGCATCCCGATCTCTCGGCTCGGTTCGACGTGAAGGCGCTTGCTCTCGTGGAGTTGGACCGGCTCGAGGAAGCCGCCTCCGTCCTCGACCGGTTCGAGCCCACCTGGAAACAGGCTTACGCCAACGGGGTCTACAAGGGGATCTACGGTCCTCTCGCTCGAGCGGAGTGGGTGCTCCACGGACCACGACCGCAGGATGCATGCGAGGCGCTTGTTCCGACCCGAGCCATCGACGATCCGGGGGTTCCCGCCGCCGACAAGCGACGCCTGGATACAGCCCTGAAATCGTGCGCGATGTCACAGGTTCGCTGAACCGCGGGGTTTTCTCGTCGTCGGGGCAATCGTTCGCAGGGGCTGCCTCTCTACCGGGGCATGCAGAAACATTCGCTCCTTGGAATCATCGTCTCGGCGCTTGCTCTCGTCACGGCGCCGGCGTGCGTCATTTCGGCGACGGACAGCGACGACGACGACATGGGGAGTGGCTCGACGTCCGGTCCAGCCTCGTCGGCATCTGGCGGAACCGACGACCCCACCGACGATTCGGATGACTCGGAAAGCAACGGCGAGGCCGAGAGCAGTTCATCGGGCGCGGATGAGAGCTCCGGCGGTGGCTCGGACCCGACCGAGGGCGGAGCCGCAGGTCCCGAGGAGGGGCCGTGGGTCTACATCGACCAGGGCGCGACAGAGAATGACTGCACGTTCCTCGAGAACCCCTCGCAGGGTGCTGGCGACTTCGTGGTGGAGAATCCCGGGGATGGCACGTTCCGGATCATCCCCGGAGATGACACCGATCCATTCGAATGCGAGCTTTCCGACGGAGGCAACTTCGAGTGCGATGAGCGCTACGCCGAGAGCATCACGCAGGCCGGGGTCGATGCGAGCCTGGACGTGCTGATCTCCGCCGACGGTACGACCACAAGCAACGAGATGGATGGCGTCCAGCGAGGACGGATCGTCTGTGAAGGAGCCGCGTGTGGTGCCGCGGAAGCGCTTCTGAAGACGACGCTGCCGTGCACCTTCGTCGTTCCCTTCACCGCCACACGATAGCGCGCACTTCAGGGCGACGAAGAAGCGCGAGCCTAACGGAGGGTCCACGATCGGCTCTGCCGAATTCTTGGCGGACAAGTGGACAGTTTTCCATCCCGGCTACGGCTTGATGGCGTCCAGAATCGGAAGCATCGCTTTCAGCACGTGGCGCTTGACGACGCCGGCGCCATCGGCCGAAAGATGAATGCCGTCATGGGCTCGGACGCGCATCATCTTTGGCTTCGCGTCTTCCGAGACCTGAACCATCATCTTGTCCAGATAGGCACCTTCGGCGTCGGTCAGGAGGTCCCAGGTGTCGATGAACAGCGCGTTGCGTCGCAGCGCCATCTCGGCGCGAAAGATCGTGTTGACGACCTTGCAACGGTTGCGGAACTTCTCCGGCCGCATGATCGGCAGGCCAACCCAAAACAGCTGCTGGCCGTCGGGGGCAAACGTGTCCGCGAGTGCGTTGACCCGCCGGGCGTACTCTTCCCTCCACCCTTCTTCGCCCCAGCGAATCCACTCGCCTTTGCCTTGGTAGAGGCCCTGCACGTCGTTGCCCCCGAACATCAGCAACGTTGCGTCGGGCTTTCGCTCTTCCACCAGACGCGTGGACTCCTTGGTCCAGTTGAAGAAGTCCGGGCGCGCCATGCCCGAACTGCTCCGCCCGCGCCTCACCACGTCGTGGCCGTGGGTCTTGCGGAGCGTCCGCTCCAGGAACATGCCGAATCCTCCGGCGATCATCGAATCGCCCGCGAGAAGAACCTTCGGCCCCCCCGGCGCCTCGTCTTCAGCCCGTGCTTCACGGCTCAGGGAGGCTCCGGCGAGGGAGACGGCGCCGATGGAGAATGCTCGTCGAGTGAGTGCCATGGGGCTTCTAGAGCTTGGACGTACGAGCGTTTGAGGGCATTTCCCCGACCCGGACAAACGGGCTGTTTTCAAACGCCAGCGCTCTGCCTATCGTGTAGGGGTGTGTGTCTGCAACGGCGCACCTTACGCACGAGGCAGACCATGGCAGAGGACCAAACCCAAAAGTTCATTGAGCATCTCGTCACCAACAGCCGAGTGATGCTGTTCATGAAGGGGAACAAGATTTTCCCGCAGTGCGGGTTCTCGGCCGCCGTCGTCGAGGTGCTCAAGAAGCACGGTGTCCCGTTCGAGTCGTTCAACGTCATGTCGGACATGAAGGTCCGCGACGGCATCAAAGAGTACAGCGAGTGGCCGACCATCCCGCAGCTGTACGTCGACGGTGAGTTCGTGGGCGGATGCGACATCGTCCGCGAGATGGACGCTTCGGGAGAGCTGACCGACCTCTTTGCGAAGTCCCAACCCGCCGAGGCTTGAGGCTGTTCCATGGCCCGGGGGGAGCTGCTTGTTGCCGCCGGGCTCGTGCTGCTGACGACCGGGTGGGCGGTCCAAGCCGGCGGGTGCAGAGCGACTAGCCGTGACCTCCGCGGGGATTGCGAGGCGGTCGCTGCTCATCTGACCGATGTCGGGGATGCGCTCGCGGCCGAGCATTGGGATGCCGAGCACGATGTCGAGGCCGTCAAGCGCGACCTACGAGAGCGGCTGGAGCCGGCGCAGGCCGACAAGGCCATCGACATCCTGGTGAAGGGTTGGAGCGCGGACCAGCAGGCGGAGCTCGGCCGGGTTCGCAGCGAGATGAGCGTACTGGCTGGCCAACTCGTGCCCGCGTGCGTCGAGGAGCTGCGGGGCTCGCCAGATCGGGAGCGAGTCGTCTCCTGCTTGATCGCGGCATCGGACGCCTCCGAGATCAGCGCGTGCGGAGAGTTCGGTTTTCTGCGTCCGAGCTAGCGTTTGTCCCGCTGGCGCATCGAATCCGGTTGGGATGCGGCCGAAGTGCAACCGCGGCGTGTTGGGCCTCGCTTGTAGCTCGCTAGACCGGTGGACTATGGTCCGCAGATGCAAAGCTTGCCCCTGCGTCTGAGTCTCGCCGTGTCCCTTGCCGCCTGCGCGATCGGATGTGGGGATGATGGGGGATCTGGCGATACCGACGCGGACACCGACGCAAGCAGCACTGGCGCGACCACAAACCCGGTGAGTACGTCCAGCTCGTCGACCGACCCGACAACACCGGCCTCGACTTCGACGACCGATCCCTCCACAACCGCGGCGGACAGCGGCAGCACCGGCGATCCGTCCGAGAGCGGCAGCGACGCCACGGGCGAGACCAGCACCGGCGCATGCCAGGTCTGGGAGGTCACCTACGACCTCGCCGGCAGCGAGTTCGAAATCAGCGGCACAGCCGGGGGTGGTGCCGGAGATCAGGTCAACGTTCTACAGGAGCCCTACGACGCCGGCGGCAACATTGGGCCCGGCACCTTCGTGCTCCGCTTTGAGGACATCGACGGTACACCCGGCGGCCTGGCGACCATGCACACCTACGAAATGGTTCTGAACTTCGTCGTGGGGGGCGCCGTCACGGTGACCACGAACATCCAGGGGCAAGCCGGTCCCGAAGAGTGCGGCATCACCCAAGGATTGCTGAACGCGGGCACGGTGGCTTGGGCGCCTCCGCTGATCTCGGACTACGTGACCACCGGAGAGGTGCTCTGTGAAGGCGCCCTGTGCTCGCTCGGAGGCTTGCCCAACGGCGAGCCCGTCGACATGGGGGCCACGACCAACCAGCCGGTCACGGACTTTGTCTTCGAAGACGACCTCAGCGGGTTCTCGATGGCTGAGCTGGTGGTCGCGATGGACGACATGTCCACCAACTCCTGGTCCTATACGGGCACCGAGACGGGACGCGAGCTGGTCGACGCCCCGGACTGTCTCTGCCAATAGCTCGAGGCGCCTACAAGCTCAGCATGCGCTGAATCAGGGACAACAGCTGCTCGCCCACCTGTTGCAGCGACGCGGACCGCAGCGTCGCGAGCTCGACGTTGTACTGCGTGCGGCGGTCCTTGGAGAACGCGCCCTTTTTGTCGACCTCGAGCATGATCTGGAAGTTGGTGCCGAGGTACTGCATGTGGAGGTTGACGCAGTCGATGTTCCACTGTGTTCGCCACTGGGCGGGGGGCTCGAACCGGGCCTTGAACTCTTGACCGAGTGGCTTGCTCTCGAGCGTGTCGACCCGAAGATCGAGGGCACCCATCGCATCGCGAATCTTCTCGACGTCGATGTTGTGCATGTTGATCGGGACCTCGACTTCGACGTCGTAGGCCCACGCGATGTCGACGCAGCCACGGATCTCCCAGTGCACGTCCTTGCTGGAGATCGAGGTGGACTGAGGGATCCGCAGCTCGAAGGGCATGGGAACGCGGTCGTTCTTCTTGGCCTTCCACGGTCCCTTCTTCACCAGCACGCGGTCCCAGACATGGCCCTTCTTGGCGCCCTTGCGGTGGACCTCGACGAGCTCGATGGTGATCTCGTCGATGGTCTCGTTGTCGGTGGCTGTGAACTCGGCGAAGCCCTTGATCGTGCTGTCGTTGCTGAAGTCGTCGCCGGGCAGGGCGATCATGAAGACGCCGTTGTCGTTGGACCCCTGGCGACGGTAGGTCATCGCCCCGTCGGCGCCCGAAGGCTGGGCAGACGCCACGACGGGCGGGGTGCTGTACGAAACGGCCGCTTGCTGTTTGCGCGCCTCGATCAGGGCCTTGAGATCTGCGGGCAGCTCCCCCATGACCGTCGCGCCTTGCTGAGCGCCGCCGCTCCAGGCCACAGCCAGTGGCATGTGCCCGACGAAGACCTGCTGACCGGGTGCGAGCTGAACCGGCTGTTGCCCAACGGGGTGTCCGTTGATCCAGGTGCCGTTGCTCGATCCCATGTCGCGGATCAGTGCGACGCCGTTCTCCAGGTACACCTCGCAGTGCCTACGGGAGACCGTGGCGTGCTGAACGCAGATGGAAGAACTTTGCTCGTCGCGCCCAACGATGTGTCGGGGACTGTTGGCGTCGAGCGACGCCGTCGAGGAACCAATCTGCAGCGAAACCACGGTCATCGAAAAACGACGGTAACACGCTGCCCGGAGTCGAGGCATCAGAAGCTGGCGCGAGGAGTAGGCGTCGTCTATGTCGTGGGTTCCGCTCTTGCGGAGGTCGTGTCCCGCCCGGTACCCGTCGGCGGGATCGAGGCCCGCAGCGGTCTATGCTGACACCAGTTGTTGGGAGTGTCGGTGGTCCACATCCGAGGGCCGCGGCCTTGCGAAGAAGCAAGCCCTACCGCGTCGTTTCGAGCGGTCGGAGTCGCCGGGAAGACCCGGTTTCAAGCTCGGGTCCGCGACGAAGGACCCTGAGGCCGAGTCGCGCGGGCTGCGGGTTTCACCCTAGGCATTCTCGTGGAGCGGGTCGGTTCCGCTCCGCGGGGGGCGATGGGGGGCGGTTGCGCGTGGGGACCAATGTGCTACTCGAAACCACATCGGAGCCTCTGACCAATGCCAACAGCATGTGTTCTATACGCAGGGAGTGAATTCGCGGAATCTGGGCGGGCGGTGCAGCAGTACCTGAAGGGCCGGAACTACACGGTGTCCCTACAGGACATCACCGACGCCGCGACATTCGACCGCATCAACACGCCACCTGGTGGTTGCGACGTGTCCGTTTGGCTCTCGCATGGAGGCTGGGACGGACCCCTCATCTGGGAAGACCCCAACGCTGGCGGTGGTTGGCATCAGATCGATCCGGTCGAGACGCCGGGCGATTGGAAGAAGCTCAAGCAGTTCATGACTAAGTTCATGAAGCCGGGTGGCTTGGTTGTGACGCACGCGTGTCACTCCGCCGGCTCGAACAAGTGGGAGAGCAAAGAGGGCCCCCTGGGGGAGCGCTGGGCACAGCAGCTCGCGCGCGACATGAGCCTGTACACGACCGGCGTCTTGGGAAGCACCGCATCGGCCAACTACAAGTGGGCTGTCGAGTTCGTGCGCTACTCGCTCGACGGTGGACGTTACGCGTACCAAGCCGCGCACGCCTACGCGCCGGGGGGCGAACGCGACATGAAGTGGAAAGGCTGGTCCGGCCGCTGAGTCGTCCCGTCTTCCACGAAAAAGGGCAGCCCGCAACGGCTGCCCTTTTTTGGTGTCGGGAGTTGACGTCAGCCGCAGACGCTCGCGTAGTCGTCGCAGCAGTCGCCGTACTCGGCACAGCTGTCGTCGCACCAGCAGCTGTCAGCCATGCCGCCGCAGCGATCGCTGCACGAAGCACCGTCGTCACCGCCGCTGTCGTCACCACCCGAGTCGTCTCCGCCGCTGTCATCACCACCCGAGTCGTCTCCGCCGCCGGCGTCGGTCCATTCGCAGTAGTTGGTCCAGTCGTGTGTCGCCTCGACGTCGTTGTGGTTGGGAAGGTCGCCTTGCGGGCAGTTCTCGTCGTTGCTGTACGCAACCCAGCTCTGTGGGGCGAACGCTTCGAACTCGGCGTACTCGCCGTCCACTGCCTTGAAGACGAGCGGCTCGAGGCACGCTTCGGCGTCCTCTTGGCGCTGCGCGTTGACGGCCATGATGGTGTCGTACATCGCGTCGGTGCTGCCGAGCCAGCAGCAGGTCTTGGACTGGGAGTACTCGAGCTCGGCGAAGATGTAGTCGTCCGCGATGCGGTACATCGCATCGACGTCGGCCTGGGTCATGTCGAACTCTTGCGCCCCCAGTGCGTAGAGCTCCTGGAACGCCTCCTCACGCTTGGTGCGAGCCGAGCAGGACGCGGGCTTGTCCCGTAGGTGCTCACGCTTGGTCTCGAGGATCTCGAGCAATGCGCCAAGCTTCTCCTCCGGAGAGACCTCGCCCAGGAGGCCTTGCAGCGTGCCGATGCGGGCCGCCATGGCTTCGTGGTCGCGGTCGTCGATCCATGAGGCCTCGTCGGCGGCCATCCAGGTGTTGGTCCAGTAGCCGCCCATGTTCTTGGCGACGCGGAAGCGCTTGAGCCCGCCGTTGTTCTCGGCGTACCCGGGGCCACCGCCCGTGTTGGTGGTCAGGCGAAGCTTGCTGCTGACAGCGTCGAGAAGGCGCGGCTGGCTCGGGGGAAGGTTGCCTTCGACCAGCCGAGCGTCGGTCTTGCCGCCTTCGAGTTTGTCGACCTCGATGACGAACATCGTGTGACCCACACCCTGTGCTTGCCAGCGGTGGAGGTTGACGTCGCCTTCCCGCAGCGCGTCGGGCTGAAGGTTGAAGGTGTTGCGGCTGTCGGCGAGGTGCGGTGAGCCGGTGAAGATCAGCATCAGCCGGATGAACCGACCGGCGCGCTTGTTGAGGTGGAGCTCGTCGAGCCAGGCACCGGTGCGTGCGCCCTCGAAGACAAAGTCTTGGTCGTCGCCGTTCTGAACACCACGGTTGCGGAGCGTGCCGTCCTGCGGCCAGTCGTCCAGGGCGTCGCTGCCCATGTCGGAGTAGTCCTGGAACTGCGAGAAGCTCGGCATGTTGTTCCAGTTGCCGCTGGAAGTGCGAATGCCGAAGTGCCCGAAGTGGACGGCTTCCCCGTTGTCGTACGCCGTGACGAAGAACGGGAGCTCGTACCAAGCCGCGAACGAAGCGCGCATGGTCAACGCCACGTCGGCGCAATCGAGCTTGGCGGCCTCGAGCGTCTTGCCCCACGGCGTCGTGATCGCGAACGACTCGTTGTAGTGGCCGTCGATCGTGTCCAGCGACTCGACCCACAGCGCGTACTTCTCGTCCCAGTTGAGTCCACTGTCAGCTCCCCACGCCATGCCGGCTTCACGGGCGGCGGGGGTGTCGGTGTCTTCCCATTGGTTGGTGACCGCCCAAACTTGGGTGTCGGCGTAGTTGCCGTCGACCGGGAGTGCTGCGAGTCCGGCTCCGTCAGCCTTGCCGAGGGCTCCACCGACCCCGAGCTCGTCGCCGATCTCTTCGTCGGCTCCACCGTCGCTATCGCAAGCGCTTCCGAGGGATGCTGCGACCGCGAGTGCGCCGAGCCAGCGCATGCCTAGACCAATGTTCTTCCCCACGGCCCAAGCGTAGGGGGGTAGGAGGTGTCTGACAAGGTAGGATATCGCGAGATAGGGCACACGCAGGCTTTGAGGAGCGCGCTTTCGCGCCGGCCGATGTTGCTCGGCGGCTCAGCCCGTGTTTCGGTGCTGCCATGACCCTGTCCCGCGAAGAAACCGCGACTGCCTATGCGCGGCACCAGGCGCTGCACGAAGGTCGGCGCTGGACCGACCTCGCCGACCTGTTCCGGGAGGACGGCACCTACGAGGAGCCGTTCTTCGGTCGTATCGAGGGGCGTGAGGCGATCCGGGAGTTTCTGCGGGCCAGCATGCGCGGGCTCGACGAGTGGACCTTTCCGATTCAGTGGGTTGTCGTGGGTGAGGGTCGGGTCGTGACCCAGTGGTTCAACCGCCTCCCCAAGCTGCGGCGCGATGGCTCACCGTTCCAGTTCACCGGGATCACGAACCTCCTGTATGGCGACGACGGGATGATCGTGTCTCAAGACGACACGTACGATCGGGTCGCGGCTGCGCGGGTTCTGTCGGAGGCGCAGTCCTCGGTGCTGGAGCGTCTCAATGGCGCGGTGATTCGTGCCGGGTCGCCGATGGTTGCGTTGGCCAAACGCATGACCGGCTACGGCTGAGTCGGCGAATCACTGAGCGGGACATAGCGGACGCGGGCGAAGATCCACCACAGCAGGATTCCCGCGACGATGGCCAGCCCCACCGCGAGCCCGGTCCACAGGCCTCGAAGTCCCCAGCCGAGTCCGAAGGTCAGCGCGATCCCAAGCGGTAGGCCGAGCGCGTAGTAGGCGACCAGGTTGAAGACCGCCGCGGGGCGGGTGGATCCGACACCCCGCAGGATCGCGCCGCCCACAACCTGAATGCCGTCGAAGACCTGAAACGCGCCCGCGATCGGGAGGATGCTGGCTGCGAGGGCGATGACCGCTATGTCCTCGGTGTACAGGTAGGGAAGGACGTTGCGAGTGAAGACAAAGAGCATCGCGCTGGCAACCATGATGCCCGCGCCCATCATCAGGGACAGACGGGCCGCGTGTTGGGCTCGTTTGGGTTGTCCCGCGCCGACCAGGTTTCCCACCCTCGTGGCGACGCCGAGAGAGAGACCCATGGGCACCATGAAGGTGAGCGAGGCCAGGTTGAGCGCAATCGTGTGCGCGGCGAGTTCGGCTTCACCCAGGCGCCCCGCGAGCAGGGTGCTCACCTGAAACGCCCAGCCTTCGAGCATGTATTGCAGCCCGATCGGGAGTCCGAGCTTGATGATCGTCCAGACGCCCGAAGGCGACATGGACTGGAGCGTGGGTCGCTCCCAAGCTCCTTCGTGCAGGCGAGCGATCAGAATCCAGGCGAGCAGAGCGACAAGCGTGAACGTCCGGGTCGCGGCCGTCGCTCGGGCCGCACCAACGAGGCCCTGTGCGTCGAAGCCCAGGTGTCCGAAGATCAGCGCCCAGTTGGCCGCCACGTTGAACACGTTGGCCACCACCATCACCCACAGCGCGGGCATGACGATGCCGCGTGACTGCAGGTACTGCCGCAGCGTCAGGAACAGCAGGAAGGGGATCATGCTGTAGAGCTGCGTCGTGACGTAGACGTCGGCCGCAGCGGCCAGCTCGGGCGCCTGACCAAACGCGAGCATCACCGACTCTGTTTGCGCCCACGCCCACCACAGCGGCGGGATCAGCAACGCGACCAGCAGGAAGCCAGAGTGAAGGGTCTGCCCCACCTTGCGGTTGTCTCCGCCTCCGTGGGCCTGCGACATGATCGGGTCCATGCCCCAGATCAGCCCCATGCCGAAGATCATCGTGCCGTAGATCCACAGGTGCCCCAGCGCGACCGCATCGAGGGCATGCGTGCTGACCCGGCCGACCATCATCGTATCGACGACGCCCAGCAACATCGCGGCCAGCTGGGTTCCTGCCGCGGGGAGGCCGAGAGCGAGCAGGGCGCGGAGTTCTCCGCGCTTGTTGAGGTCCCCGCTCACGCGCGGAGCTTTAGCACTATTGGGGAGGGGTCGAGGGGAAAGGCGGGCTGGTGTTGGAGGGCCGCGATCGAGTCAGCGTCCGGTCGTGCAGACGCCCACGTCTTCGTACCCCTGCGGGGCTTCACCCGCTGCATGGAACGCGACGCAGGACTGTCCGTCGATGCACGGCGCATCGGCGTCTTTCGATCCGAGGTCGCACACACTCGTGCAACACGACTCTGAGCCTTCTGGGCACGACGCGTCTGCAGGCACACACAACGCCCCGCTCACGCAGGCGGTGTTGAAGGCAGCACAGGGCTCGCCCGGAAGGATGTCCCCCTCCGTCGTGCAGGTCCACGTCTCAGCGATCGGGCTACACGTCTGGCCGGCGCCGCAGTCTTCGAGCAGGGGATCGCACACCGATTGGCACAGGGGAATGATCTCGTCGACGAGGCAGGTGGCACCCTCGGTCTGGTCGCAGACCGGTTCGTCGAAGGAGCCGCTGCACAGCTCCACGCACACGCCCTCGAGCGTCGCTTCGTTGGAGCCTAGGCAAATGGCCCCGACATCACACGTATCGAAGCCCGATACGAAGCTCTCCTGCGCAGTGCAGGGCTCGCCGACACCGCGCGGATCCTCATCCAGCGACACGCACCGCGCTGCGTTCCATATGGCTCCGCCGTCGTTGGCCCATGGCATGCATTTCTCACCGTTGGCACAATCCTGATTCCAGACACTGCACTCGATCGTGATTCCGCCACCATCGGGGTCTTCGAGGAAGCCGCCGTTGGACCCGCCGTAGATAGCGCTGGAACTGACCTGGGTGGTGCTCGTGTCGTCCCCTGCCTCGGTCTGGCCGCCGAACGTGGTCGAGCCGGTGGGGGATGTCGTCGTGGCGCCGTGGCCGGACGAGGAGCCTTCCGTCGCGTCCGAGCCTGACGCCGTCATCGACGTGGCGTCTAGACCTCCGGTGTTTGATGTGCCGACGGCCGGCCCGCATCCAAGTGCCAACCCGATGAGGGCGATCGCGGCCGACGCGACTCGGTGGCGCTGCCCGCAAAATGGACAGGTCACGTCGCCTCCGTGGAGGAGTCGTCCGCATGACGAGCACGGTGTCATCATCACTTCACGGTTGTGCACACGCCCACGTCTTCGTAGCCGGGGTATGCACGTCCGTCCTCGTAGAAAGGGATGCAGGTTTGGCCATCGGCGCACTCGAGGTCGGGCGCCCCGGCGGAGAGGTCGCAGAGGCTCGCGCAGCAGCCGGCCGACCCTTCGGGACACAGTGCGTCCGCAGGGGTGCACACGCCCGCGGAGGTGCATGCGTTGGCGTCGTCGCAGGGCTCGCCAAGCGGGACGTCGCCTTCGGGAGTGCATTCCCAGGGTCCGGTAGCGGGCGCACATGCATAGCCCTCGTCGCAGCCGTCCACGAAGGGGTCGCAGACCGGGAGGCACAGCGGCCGGACCCCGTCGGCCCCAACGCATGTCCCGTTGGCGGTGTCGTCGCAAACCGGTGCCTCGGGAGAGCCGCTGCACATCTCGACGCAGACGCCTTCGAGGAGCTCCAGATCGGATCCCACGCATAGGGCCGACCTCTCGCAGGTGTCGATGCCAGAAACAAAGCTGCCCTCCGCGGTGCATGGCTCACCCACGTCACCCGGCTCATCCGCGAGAGGTGTGCATCGAGTCGCGTTCCACGACGCCCCGCCGTCGTTGGCCCACGGCATGCACTTCTCGTCCTTCGGGCAGTCTTGCTCCCAGACGCTGCACTCGATCTCGCTGCCCAGGTCAGGAGAGCCGTAGATGAACCCCGCGCTGGTGCCGGTCGTGTAGGCATCGTCGCCGGCGTCGAGCTGGCCGGTCATCGTGGTCGAGCCGGCTGGGCCGGAGTCTGTCGTTGACTCATCCGTGAGCGTGGTCGCCTCGCTGGGTCCTGTGCTGGATTCAGTCCCCGTCGCATCCGTGCCCGTGGACCCCGCGACGGACCCACATCCCACCAGCGCCAAACCCAGCAGGCCGATTGCCATCGAGGTTGCCCGATGGCCTTGCCCACAGAACGGACAAGAGCCCTCTCCGGAGCGAATCAGCCGACTACACCTCGGAGTTGCACGCCGCCGCGTAGCGTAACGTCGTAAAGCACCGGAAGAACGCCCTGTTTGGGGGTCTAAGAAGCGGTTTCGCAGCCAGCCTCTTCGACCAACAGGAACGAACTTCCGG
>Ga0316204_10001958_pt1 | contig 50814 bp, 46 predicted proteins | sample 6monrhotite_MG_2_FD_205661 | JGI IMG/M metagenome (GOLD analysis project Ga0316204, IMG submission 205661) | Microbial mat bacterial communities from mineral coupon in-situ incubated in ocean water Damariscotta River, Maine, United States -... | ecosystem: Environmental > Aquatic > Marine >... | reverse complement strand
AGACTGCGTACCCCAGGGGGAGGTGAAGGAACGCCGTCCTGATGTACAAGTTATGAGATGAGGGTTAACCGGTGATATCCGATTTGAATCCGGTATGTGTCTTAATGTTACTGAATTGCTTTGGTATGTAACTGGGCATTTACAATCAGGTGCGGAAAGCTTCAGTTCGACAACAAGTTATTGACGGCGTCTATCAGGTCTTCTGGCGCAAATGGCTTTCTAATAACAGGGTAGTTGCCAACGGCAACGATGCTGCCTTCTTTGTCATACCCGGTGGCGATCAGAATCCTGATGCCGGGATGGGTGCCTGATACCCAATTCGCCAGCTCGTAGCCGTTTATGCCACCTGGCATAATGACATCACTGACAAGGACATCAATTTCGGGGTGTGTGGCGATAAGCTGCTTGGCCTCTTCACCGCTGCCGGCCTGAAGAACCAAATGATTCGCAGTTTCGAGAATATGTGCGATAACTTTTCGCACACTGTCGTCGTCTTCTGTCACCAGGACCGTCAGTTTGTCTTGTACTGGAAGTGTCCTGGCGCTTGTCGATATGTCTTGTATCTCTTGATTATTAAGCGTCGCGTTCATGCGCACATACGGAAAATACATCTCGGCAATAGTTCCTTTGCCGGGGGTGCTTTCCAGATGAAAATCACCCATCGATTGACGCGCAAAGCCCTGTACCGTGCTCAGGCCAAGTCCGGTACCGTGTCCGTATGTTTTTGTTGTAAAAAACGGCTCGCAGGCGGCGTTCAATATTTCCTGGGTCATGCCTTGGCCATTGTCGTGAACCCGCACGGCGACATATTTCCCCGGAGTCAGGGCCGTGTACCTATCGGAATTACGTTTTGAAACTGTCACGACATGGCTTGAAATTTTAATTTCACCCCCATCGGGCATGGCATCCTGTGCATTCAATAGCAAATTCAACAGGGCACCATCGAATTGAAGTTTATCGACGAACAGACCGATTTGGGCACCGACGCCGGTATGGACAACCTTGATGTCTTCACGCAGGGTTCGGGAAGCCAGCGCGACCACACCTTCGATCAGGTCATCGAGTCCCTGATTGCCGGGGGCCAGGGAGCTTTTGCGAGAATAGGCCAGTAAACGACTGGTCAGATCCGCGCCATCCTTTGCCGCCGACAGGGTATCAGACAACAGCGAGGTCAGGGCCACGTCACCGGATATCGCGCGTTCTTGCTCCAACAAGCGCAAGTTGCCAATGATGATCGTCAGGAGATTATTGAAATCATGTGCGATACCGCCGGTAAGTTGACCAACGGCCTCCATCTTCAAGGATTGGCGCAATTGCTGTTCGATCATCACCTGGTCGGATATATCGGAAATCAGGGCCACGAAGCCAAGCCTGTTGCCCTGGGTGTCGCGAACGGGGCTGCCAACCATTTTTCCGGGAAACTGTTCACCCGACTTGCGCTGGTAGGGAACAAAAAATTCGCTTTCTTCCATCGTCACGTCGGGGTCTCGAATTGCTTTCCCTATTTTTTCGTAATCTTCGAGGGCGGCGAATAGGGTTTGGGTGGTGGAGCCAATCACTTCTTCGGCTTTATAGCCAAAAATCTTCTCGAAACCTGGATTAACGGCGATTATTTCCCGTGACATATTGGTGAACAAAAGGGCGTTGGGAATGCCATTGACAATGGTTTCAAACAAAATTCGTTGGCGTTCGCTTTCAATCACTTCCTGTCTTACAGACGTAATATCCCGGCCGGTACCAATGTAGCCTATAAATTCGCCGTCGGCGTCGAACCGGGGCGTGCCATTGATGGCGAAGTGAATTTCTTTGCCATCATCTCCGACGCCTGTGTATCGAAAGTTGCGAAATTCCCGTTGATTGTCCAAATCGTCGAAATGACGTTGCCAATTTGTGTCTTCAGGGGCTGGATTGGCGAATTCTTTTCGGGTTCTTCCGATAACGTTTTCGGCGGAAAGAGCACGCGGGGATTTAAATTGATGGGACAAGTAAGTGAATCTTGAATTTGCGTCGGTTTCCCATACCCAGTCAGATGCCAGGTCCGCCAGTGTCCGAAATCGCTCTTCACTTTTTCGCAGTCTTTGCTCGCGCATCATCTGGTTAGAGGTGTCCCTGAGGATGACGGTCAGAACAGTTCCTTGCTGCCTGTCTTCACGGACAATACTTGCTTCAGCGGGAAACAGTGATCCAGATTTATGGCGACCGGATATGCCAATCCCGCCCCGCATGGGGGCATTTATTTGTTCTGAAAGGATAAAGTTCTCGATGTGTTTCCGGTGACGTTCGATGCTCAATTCGGGAATCAGGGTATCTATCGTTTTGCCAACAATTTCGCTTTGGGCGTAACCAAAAGTTTTTTCGGCGGCCTTATTGAATAAAATCACATTTTGACTGGTATCTATGGAAATGATGGCTTCCGGGGCCATTTCGACAATAAGTTCGAAGCTTGCCTTGGTTTCAAGTGCTTCTATTTCAAGTGATTTACGAAGCGTGATGTCCCGGCAAATATGTATGAACTGAGAGTTCGGGTCTTCACTGTCCACGGGTGACAGGGTGAACGAGGTCCAGGTGTTGTTTGATCCGTCCCAAACATTTAAATCAGCAATGACAGAGCGATCGCGAATTGCCGAACACACGGGGCAGTCGCTATGGGATAGTGAGCGAGGGTGAAAAGTATCGTGGCAATTTTGGCCTATGAGATCGCGGTTCACACTGCCCTGGATTTTCCTGGCCGTCATGTTGCTTTCGTAAATAGTCCCATCCGCATCGACGACAACCGTCGGCATAGGCAAATTGTCGAACATTGCCGCATTACGGGCCAATGCTCGCGAAGGTTCAACGAACATGGTCTGGGCGATGACGACGAACAAAAGCCAACGGGAAAACAGGTTCAGCAAATGCCCGGCGACGATCGGGATCTCATCCACTTGAATATACAGTGTGAACATATATTCAGCGATTATCGTTAACAGGATCGACAGGCAGACCAGGTAAACAAGCCTCCGATCCAAGTGCCGTTGCCGGAAACAGATATGAGCCATGGCGATCAGGAGAAGGCCAATAATTACATATTCACTGAAAATTTTAAAAGTCGTTAGGCCCGGCCCCTCGACATAAGCTGTTGGGAAATATCCAAGCCACACCCAGGCAACCAAAAATACGGTGGTGCTGCCAAAGACAATGTTCAGTGTTTTCCTGCGAACCGTTCGGGTCAAAAATAGCGGTGCTAATACCAGCAGGATCGCTTCGAAGTATCGGGCGGCGATCCACAGTTGGGTCGCAGGATTGGCGTCGAATTCCGACAACAGGCCGACCCCTTTGAATGACAGGGTATGCGCCAGGTCGACACAGGCGATCCACCCGTACCCAAGACCCAGGAACAATAAAAAATGGTTTCTATTGTAGCGGTAAGAATACCAGACCATCACGAACATGGTCAGGGCGATGGCCCCAAGGGTAAGTTCTGCCAGGGTATGAAACAAAGGCATGTTGTGGAACGAAACACTGAAAATCAGTATGGAAACAAGGCTCGGCAAGACCCAGAAATGGCTCAGGGAATGCCGCGAAAGACGCATAACTGGACGAGGGGCGTTTGCTTCTTGGTTGCCGTTAATACGCATTCTCCCCTCCTTCCTTCGTGCAGATTTGCATGACCTTTAGAGAGCGCGGCGTTTGCCAGCAAGGTACAATCCTGGTGCAATGGGTGCCGGTCACAAAGGTGGGCAATGCTCTCCCCAAAGAGCAAACTGGAAGTGAAATTCCAACATATGTGTAAGCGCAATGTGACCGTACGATGATGTTTTGTAAATGTTGTCATTGTGTGTTGATAGTATGATTTTGAATTGTTTACTTAAAACTGTTCTATGTTAGTGTGATTGAGTTCACATCTTATGATGGTATTTATTGCGTTGACTTGAGTGAAGTGTAAGCTGGATTGTTTATGCGTTCAGAACGCCAATTATGTATCAAGGCGATTTTTTTCCCGAGCAGCCATGGGAACAATGCGGGGGTAGCGGGGAGGATATGTCTCCAGTTAAAGAAGATGTACTTATCGTTGATGACGATCCCAGATTGTGCCGACTGCTGGAGCGTTACCTCGTTCGAGAAGGGTATGAAACGGCATCTGCTCATACGTGTGCCCATGCCCGGGAGCAGATAGCGAAAAACACGCCATCGCTGATTTTGCTTGATATCATTTTGCCTGACGGCGACGGCTTGGCTTTTTTGCGCGAATTGCGAGGCGAGGGTGCCATTCCGGTTATTCTGCTGACCGGCAAAGGTGACGTCATTGACAGGGTCGTGGGGCTGGAACTGGGCGCTGATGATTACATTACCAAGCCGTTTGAAGAACGTGAACTTTTGGCACGAATAAGGACCGTATTGCGCCGGGCTTCCCCAGCGCCATCTCTGGAACAAACGACGACTTCCTCCATCTTGACATTCGCGGGCTGGAGCCTGGATACAGAAGCGCAGGAATTGACCTCGCCGGGTGACGTGTCGGTTCCCTTGACCACATACGAATTTCGGATGTTGCAGGCCTTGGCCGAGGCCGCGCCAAGGATTTTGGCGCGCGACCGGATTCTTGATGTTGTTGCCGGTCGGGATGCCATGCCGCTGGATCGCAGTGTCGACGTTCTGATCGCCAAATTGCGTAAAAAAATAGAAATCGAACCATCGTCACCACAGCTTATAAAAACCGTTCGTGGTTCCGGGTACAAAATATCCGTCCCTGTGAAAAAACACTGAAGCCGTTTGTGAGCTCATGACCGCAATAGTCATTGCGGATGATGTCTTCAACATCCTGAACATGATTTCCGTGTTATTGGGCTAAATCGTCCACGGTGTCATTGAGACATCGACGGATACCACCACGTCATCATGATGTCGGCGGATCAATCTTTGGAAAACATGGTGCAAAACCTGCGTGAGGCAATTGTCTGATTCTTTCTTGAAGCTTCACGACAGAGTCATCGAAGGCGGGCTTAAACAAGCGACTGAAGTGATCGATGCGGGAAAATGATCGTACGATTGCGACAAGGTGTCATGACCCAAGCCAAGATTCTAAGGTCTGATTTACGACCGCTGCCCCAAAAATAATAAAGGGCCAGAGGATGTTCTAAATCCCTCTGGCCCTTTATGTAATTGGCTCCGGCAGCAGGACTCGAACCTGCGACAAGCTGATTAACAGTCAGCTGCTCTACCAACTGAGCTATGCCGGATCAGTGCCCCGTCTTAGGGGTATCTGGAGGCGCGGACCGGATTCGAACCGGTGTTCACGGCTTTGCAGGCCGCTGCGTAGCCACTCCGCCACCGCGCCGCTCAGCAGAGGAGGGGGAACTTAGACTTTCGAATACCCCCGGTCAAGTGAAGTTGAAGCCGTCCGGCAAGCTTTTTTAATGCCCCCTGATCAGGCGAAGAACCCTGTTCATTTCCGGGCGCTTAGCCTATATATTGTTGCTCATACTGCAGACACAGGAGTCATCATGGATTTTGCCGTTGCCCGTCACAACATGGTGGAAAGCCAGATACGCCCAAACCGGGTGACTGACCCCTATATTATTGAAGCCATCGCCAAACTTCCCAGGGAGTCTTTCGTTCCCAAGTCTTTGGTCGGTGTTGCCTATGTTGATGAGGCAATTCCCATCGGGGCCGGTCGGTATATGATGGAGCCCATGGTTCTGGCGCGTCTGTTGCAAGCGGCCGAAGTCCACGAGGACGACATCGCCCTGCTGGTCGGGTGTGGCAGCGGTTATGAGGCGGCGATCCTGTCTTGGTTGGCGAGTGCTGTCGTTGCGTTGGAAAGCGACAGCGAACTTGCAATACGGGCGTCCGATATCATGGCCGAGATTAGTATCGACACCGTCGCCGTGGTCGAGGGGGAATTGGGCTTGGGATTCGCCCGTCAGGCACCTTATGACGTTATTGTTATCAATGGTGCTGTCGCCGAAATCCCCGCTACCATTTCCGAGCAACTGTCCGAAGGCGGGCGTTTGGTTGCTGTCGTCGGTGAAGGCCCCATGGGCAAGGCCACACGGGTGACGAAAAATAACGGAGTATTGTCGTCGCGGGTTATCTTCGACGCCGGGACCCCGAATTTAGCCGGATTTGAGGCACTTTCATCATTTTCATTCTAATTGTGATCAACTGATACAGGAACTTTATTTTATGCTCGCGATTGTCCTGCAATTCCGAAATGTCGTTTCCTCCAGCCTTGTGGCTGCTGGGCTTGTTGTCGCCGGCGGGGGGGCGCAAGACTTGAAAGCGGAAACTCTGGAAGAGGCATTGGTTGCTGCCTATACGTCGAACCCTACATTGGCGGCGGGCCGGGCCTTTCTACGTTCCGTCGATGAAGGTGTGCCGCAGGCTTTGTCGGGATGGCGTCCGTCGCTGTCGGCGACAGCTGAGTCCGGGGTGTCGAGCATCGAAAGCTCGACGGCGGCAGACCGACATCAGCAACGTCGGCCTCATGTTGCCAGTTTGTCGCTCAGGCAGTCCCTGTACAATGGTGGACGGGTTCCCGCTGCGATCAGCAGAGCAGAAAACACCGTTATCGCGGAACGGGCTAGTCTGCAAAGCATCGAGCAGTCGGTGCTGTTAAATGCGGTAAATGTGTATACCAGCGTCTATCGGGCGGAAGCCATTCTTTCCCTTAACGTTCACAATGAACAGGTTTTGAACCGTCAACTTGAAGCAACCAGGGACCGGTTCGAAGTTGGTGAAATTACCCGTACGGACGTTCACCAGGCGGAAGCTCGCCTGGCGCGTGCCACAGCGGACCGTATTCAGGCCGAAGGTGATATCGTCGCCGCCCGTGCCGCGTATCGCAATGTTATCGGCAAATTCCCGGAAAACCTGGTGGCACCGACCTCGCTTCAAGATTTGCCAAGTGGTGTCGAGGCAGCGGTCAGTATTGCAATTGATAAAAATCCGGAAGTGATCAGCGCTGAATTTTCCGAGCGTGCGGCGCAGGATGGTATTTCCAGCGTGCGGGGTGAATTGCTGCCCTCTGTCGACTTTACCGGAACGGCCAGCAAGTCGCTGAACGCGTCGGGCGAAAGCACACGGGTTGATACATATTCTGCCAAGGTCACGCTGTCGGTGCCGTTGTATCAGTCAGGCGCTGTATATTCGCGGTTGCGCCAGGCCCGTCATACGGCCAGCAGGCAACGGCGCCTTGTTGAACAGGCCCGGCGCGACGCCATTGAAACGGCGACCCAGGCATGGGAATCCTTGCAGACCAGTCGGGCCCGCATCGAATCCTTCCAGTCCCAGATCCGGGCTGCTGAAGTCGCCCTTGAAGGGGTTCAGCGCGAGGCCGCAGTCGGTTCGCGCACGGTGCTCGATGTTCTTGATGCTGAACAGGAATTGCTCGACGCCAAGGTCAGTATTGTCAGTGCCGAACGGGACGAGATTGTCGCCAGGTTTAACTTGAAGAACGCGATTGGCGAACTGACGGCGAAGAATTTGGGCTTGCCTGTCGATGTCTATGATTCGGAAAACAACCTGGGCAAGGTTCGTTCGCAATGGTTCGGTGGCGAAGTGGAAAACGAAAGCAAATAAATGTTCGGGGGGAAAGTAACGGAAAATAAAGAACTTTTCCCGAATATCACTGATAGATAATAGCTTTCCATAAACGGATGGCGTTCATCCGGGTTCTGAATTAACCTTGGATGGAATCAAGAGGGGATTCTAGGCGGGTGCTTTTTAAATGAGCGAAGAAGAAGGCAAGACAGACACGGGATCGGAGGATTCAGGCGCTGAACCTTCGATGGAGGATATTCTTGCCTCTATTCGACGGATCCTGTCTGAAGAAGAGGCTGAGGAAGGTCAAAGCGGCGGCGAAGAAGCTCCTGCGCCTGAAGCCGATCCTGAACCGGAAGAAGAGATGGACATGGCTGCGGCCATGGAGCAACCGGAAGAGCCCGAAGAAGAAATGGACATGGCTGCGGCCATGGAGCAACCGGAAGAGCCCGAAGAAGAAATGGACATGGCTGCGGCCATGGAGCAACCGGAAGAACCCGAGGAAGAAATGGACATGGCTGCGGCCATGGAAGAACCGGAGCCCGAGCCCGAGCCCGAAGAACTTGATATCGTTATGGAGGATATGGAACCGGAGCCCGAACCGGAACCGGAGCCCGCACCCATTGTGGCAGCACCACCACCTCCGCCTCCTGCGCCGGCACCGGCGATGGTTGAGCCCGACGATGTTCTTGAATTGACCGAAGCCATGATCACGGCCCCGAGTTCCCTTGTTTCAGGGAACACGGCGCAAGTTTCGACCGACGTATTGTCAGACCTTGCCCGTGCGATTCTGGATCGTCGCGAAATGGGGCTTGGCGACAAGGACTTGACGCTGGAAAGCATGGTACGCGAAATGTTGCGCCCACTCCTGCGCGAATGGCTGGACCGTAATTTGCCATTCCTGATCGAACGCCTGGTCAAGAAAGAAATCGATAAAATGGTCAACAGGGCCGAAAATCAGGACGACTAAGGCCACGTAGATTTGAGAAATTGCACCGGGTGGCTTAACAGCTGCCCGGTTTTTTTGTTTCTTCACGCCGGTGGCAATGGTATTCACCAACGGCTTTCTTACTAGATATCAAAATGGAACGAGTGCAGACGATGCTGGAGAAAACCTACAACCCGGACGGGGTCGAGGAAAAACATTACAAGGCCTGGGAACAAAATGGCGCTTTCGCTTGCGGCGCGCGACCCGAGGCCGACACCTACACCATCGTCATTCCGCCGCCCAATGTGACGGGCAGCCTGCACATGGGCCATGCGCTCAATAACACCCTGCAAGACATCATGGTCCGCTATCAGCGCATGAAGGGTCTGGATGTTTTATGGCAACCGGGCACTGATCATGCCGGTATCGCCACGCAAATCCTGGTCGAACGCCAGCTCGAGGCTGCGAATATAAGCCGCCATGACCTGGGGCGTGACAAATTCATCGAGAAGGTCTGGGAATGGAAGGCCAAGTCCGGCGGTACCATCACCGGGCAACTGCGCCGCTTGGGGGCATCGTGTGACTGGTCTCGCGAACGCTTCACCATGGATGATGGTTTATCGGCTGCCGTGCGCAAGGTATTTGTCGACCTGCACAAACAGGGCCTGATGTATCGTGACCAGCGTTTGGTCAATTGGGATCCGATGATGCACACGGCCATTTCCGACCTGGAAGTGGAACAGCGCGAAATCAACGGTAAGATGTGGTACTTCAAGTACCCGGTCGATGGCGAGGAGGGTACCTTCATCACCGTCGGTACGACCCGCCCGGAAACCATGCTGGGTGATACCGGTGTCGCCGTTCACCCGGAAGATGAACGCTACAAGGACCTGATCGGTAAATTCTGTGTGTTGCCTATTGTGGGCCGTAAAATTCCCATCGTGGCCGATGAATATGCCGATCCTGAAAAAGGCTCAGGCGCTGTCAAAATTACCCCGGCCCACGATTTCAACGATTTCGAGGTTGGTCGGCGGCAGGATCTGGACGTTATCAATATTCTGGACCGCAACGCCTGTATCAACGAAAACGCGCCCGACCACTATAAAGGCATCGATCGTTTCGAAGCCCGTGATGCCATCGTCAAGGAAATCGAAGGCCTGGGGCTGCTTGAAAAAATCGAAGAAAACCTGATGACGGTGCCCTACGGTGACCGCTCAGGTGTTGTGATCGAGCCGTGGTTGACCGATCAGTGGTTTGTCGATGCGCCGACCCTGGCAAAACCGGCCATCGAAGCTGTCGAACAAGGCAAAACCAAGTTCGTCCCGGCCAATTGGGATAAAACCTATTTTGAATGGATGCGTAACATCCAGCCCTGGTGTGTATCGCGGCAAATCTGGTGGGGTCATCAGATCCCCGCGTGGTATGGACCGGACGGTGAGATTTTCGTCGAAATGGACGAAGACGCAGCTCAGGTCGCCGCCGATACCCATTACGGCAAAACGGTCGAACTGGTGCGCGATGAAGACGTGCTCGATACCTGGTTCTCGTCGGCGCTGTGGCCGTTTTCTACCCTGGGTTGGCCCGAAAAGACACCTGAGGTCGATCGCTATTATCCGACCGATGTGCTGGTCACCGGCTTTGATATCATTTTCTTCTGGGTCGCCCGGATGATGATGATGGGCCTGCATTTCATGGACGAGGTGCCTTTTCACACGGTCTACATTCACGCCTTGGTGCGTGACGAAAAAGGCCAGAAGATGTCCAAGTCCAAAGGCAACGTCATGGACCCGTTGGATATGGTCGACAAGTTCGGCGCCGATGCTCTGCGTTTCACCTTAACGGCGTTTGCCGCCCAAGGCCGCGATGTCAAAATGAGCGAGTCCCGGGTCGAAGGCTATCGCAACTTCTGCACCAAGCTATGGAACGCCGCCCGCTTTACCGAAATGAACGAATGCCACTATGACCCGGCATTCGACCCAAAAACCTGCACGCAAACCCTGAACCGCTGGATTGTCGGCAAAACGGCGGAAGCCGCCAGAGACGCCAAAATTGCCGTCGAAGCCTACCGCTTCAACGACATGGCGGGTGCTTTGTATCAGTTCACATGGGGCACGTTCTGTGACTGGCACCTTGAATTTGCCAAACCCGTCTTCCAGGGCGATGACGAGATCGCCAAGGCTGAAACCCGCGCGACGACGGCGTGGGTGCTTGATCAACTGTTGCACCTGTTGCACCCGATCATGCCGTTCATCACCGAAGAGCTTTGGGAAAAAATGTTCGACGCCCGTGGTGGCCAATTGATCACTTCGCCTTGGCCCGACCTGGACGACAGCCTGATAGACGCCGATGCCGCCGCCGAAATGGATTGGGTGGTTCGTCTGATCAACCAGATCCGGGGTGTACGATCCGAAATGAATGTCACTCCCGGGGCCAAGGTTCCCATGTTGCTAAAAGATGCCAGCGAGTCGACCAAGGCACGGCTTGAAACCCATCGTGGCCTGATCTCCAGTCTGGCCCGCCTGGAAAGCGCCCAGGTGCTCGACGGCGACGTGCCGAAAGGCTCCGTCATGGATATTATCGACGAAGCCTCCATCGTCCTGCCCTTGGCCGGTGTTCTTGATATCGAGGCTGAAACAGCCCGTCTGGACAAGGAAATCAAGCGCCTGGAATTGGAAATCTTCAAGCACGACAAGAAGCTTGCCAATAAGGGCTTTACCGACAAAGCCCCGGCGGACGTGGTCGCCACTGAACGGGAACGACGCGAAGAAGAAACCCAAATGTTGGTCAAAGTCAACGAAGCGATGGAACGGCTAAAGGCGCTTTAAGGCGCGTTCTTCCCACTGTTTTCTGCCAAAAACCACTGGATCAGATCGTTGCCTATCGTGTTGCGTTCCTGTTGTTGAGGCAGGAACAGGCGAAGGCTCTTGCCCGATGGCACGGATTGCTCGAACGGGGCTACCAGACGTCCATCGGACAAGGCATCTGCGACAAGGATTTTGTGCCCCATCAGCACGCCCGCGCCATCAATGGCGGCCTGTACTGCAAGGCTGTACAGGGTATATCTGGGGCCGAGAGCAGGGTCGATGTCCATTTGATCCGCGCTCATCAGCCAGCGTCCCCAATCATTTCCCCATGTTGCATCGTGTAACAGAACGTGGCTGGCAAGATCGGCTGGATTTCTCAGCGGTATCATTCCAGCAAGCAGTGCCGGACTGCACACCGGGAGCATCATGTCTGTTGCCAGTTCGATGCCGCTGACCGCAGTGCCTGCCTCGCCCAGGAACAGCGACAGGTCATATAGCTCGCGGTTCAAATTCGGGGGGTCCTCAAGCGCCGAAATCGAAAACTCGACATCGGGCAGGGCTTTGTACAAGCGCGGCAATCGTGGTGTCAGCCAAAGTTGGGCAATGGCGGGCAGAGCGGCAATGTTGACCTTGTCGCTACCGGTGCGTTGCTTGAGCGAGCCGACTGCCGCGCCAAGGCTATCGAACGCCAAGACCAGTTCGGGCAAAGCCGCCCGTGCTTGTTCCGTCAATAAAACACCGTGCCCGTGTCTTTGAAACAAGTCCCGCCCGAACCACGTCTCGAGGGATTTAACCTGTTGCGAGACGGCACCGGCGGTGACGCCAAGTTCTTCTGCGGCGGCGGTGAAACTCTCGTGACGGGCCGCTACCTCGAAAGCGCGAAGCGCGTTTAGCCGGGGGAGCGATTGACGTGGTGATTTTAGGGACAAAACGAGCCTCAGTTTTTCTAAGTCTGGGGCCTAGATTAACTGGTTTGCTTCCTACGTTCCAACCAATTAAAGCTGAACCACAGACCTTAAGGGTTCAACATTGACGTTTCAGGAGTATCCAGGATGCTTATAGATTCCATTGCCGCCAAAACCTGGCTACCCGAAAATTGCCGAGCGGTCATCGCCGAACTTGAAGAGCGTCTGGTCGAAGGTTCTTTCGCCGATATCGAGGCCCGTGTTATGGGGTTGATCGACGATCATGAACGCCACATGGACGTCGAGACCATTGGCCTGAACGCCGGGACCAATGTCATGAACCCCCGCGCTGCGGCGCTGATGGCGCGATCGCTGGGTAATCGACCGAGTCTGGGGTTTCCCGGTGACAAGTACGAAATGGGCATGGAGTATGCCGAACAGCTGGAAATTACAGCTGAATCCCTGGTCAAGCGGTTGTTCGATGCGCCTTATGCCGAAATACGTGTTGGCTCGGGGGCTTTAGGTAATTTGTATGCCTTCATGGCGACCTGCAAACCCGGCGATCATATCATGGCGTTTCCCGGTGAAATGGGCGGCCACGTGACCCATCACGGAGCCGGTTGCGCCGGGTTGTACGGCCTGAACGTGCATCCTGTGCCCTATGACGCGACCGCCATGACGATTGATCTGGATCGCCTGCGTAACGATGCAAGGCGGATCAAACCAAAGTTGATCACCGTGGCGGGGTCCTTGTGTTTGTATGCGTACCCGGTAAAAGAAGTCCGTGCCATCGCCGATGAAGTGGGGGCCTATGTGCTTTATGACGCGGCCCATATGGGGGGGCTGATTGCCGGCAAGCGGTTCCAGTCGCCGTTAAGCGAAGGCGCGCACCTGATGACCATGTCGACCTACAAGGCATTTGGTGGGCCTCCGTCGGGGTTGATCATGACCACGGAAGCGGAGTTGGCGCAAAAGCTTGATGCCATCGCCTTTCCGGGCATGACGGCGAATTTCGACCTGGGCAAAACTGCGGCACTGATTATGTCGGTGCTGGATCAACTGGAATACGGTACCGCCTATGCCGATGCCTGCATTGCAAATGCCCAGGCGCTGGGTGCGGCGCTGCAAGCAGAGGGGTTTGCGGTCCACAGTGCGCCGGGCCGAGAGTTGACCGACAGTCATCATCTGGCGATGCTGGCGGCCCCGTTCGGCGGAGGGCAGACGGCATCGCAGCACCTAGCGCAGGCAAACATCCTGCTGTGTGGCATCGGATTGCCAATTGATCCGGTCGAAGGCGATATGAACGGCATTCGCATCGGCAGTCAGGAAATCACCCGTCAGGGCATGGACGCGGGCGTTATGGCCGAAATAGCCGGTTTCATGTCTCGCGTATGGCTACAGGGTGAAGCCCCCGAAACCGTTCGCGCCGACGTGCTGGAATACCGCCGAAGGTACCCAGGTTTCGCGTTTATCCGCTAAAGCTTTCGCCTGACTGTAAAATCATTTCAAGGCGCTTCAAGGCGATGATATAGTTTTTCTATGCTTAACCTTTTCGCCATCGGTATTGCAGGCCTTCTTTCTGTCGTTTCGCCGGTATCGGCGGACGAGACAGACTATTATGATGGCCCAATTTTCGATGCCCATGTTCATTATGACGAATGGAACTGGGATAAAGTGCCCGTCAAGGATGTGCTTTCCAAATGGAAGGCCGCCGGGGTCACACATTCATTGGTTTCTTCCACGCCCGATACGGGAACTCTGAAACTTCTTGAGGCGGCGCCGGGGCGCGTGGTGCCATTCTTCCGGCCCTACCAGAAATTCACCCACAAGGGGTCCTGGTACAAACGGCCGGAACTCATTCCTCATACGGAAGAAAGTCTGGGAAAGCGTGTGTACGCGGGCTTGGGGGAAATACACATTATCCGGCCCGCGCACGTACATACGCCAACGGTGCACCGGCATCTGGAAATCGCCATGGACCGGGGATTGTATGTTCAGCCCCATCTGGACGCGGATGCTCTTGAAGAGCTTCTGAAAGCCTGGCCACGGATGAAAATCATCTGGGCCCATGCGGGTTATGATGCGTCCGCCCAAACGGTCGGGGCAATCATGGATACCTATCCCAATGTTCTGGCGGACCTGTCATTGCGTGCCGAGGATTTAAGGGGCGAGCAGGGGCTTGATCCGGCGTGGCGAGACCTGATGATCCGCCACGCGGACCGTTTTATGGTTGGCACTGATACCTTTCGCGACCGGGACTGGTTTGAATACGAAGCATTGGTCGCGGATCACCGCATGTGGCTGTCGCTCCTGCCCCGGGAAATCGCCGAAAAAATAGCCCACAAGAACGCCTACGATATATTCGGGGCCGGTAATTTCTGATTTTCAAATGCGCAATATTTGTGCGGGGAGAGAAGAACAGCGTTAGTTGGCGTGGCCGGGTGACAGGATATAGCGGCCGTCACTGAACCCTTCGAAGAATTCGTCCGCATTGGGGTGTGACACCGGTTCGCCGCTTTCGTCGGGCAGCAGGTTTTGCTCCGACACATAGGCGATGTAGCTGGATTCTGCATTTTCCGCCATCAGGTGATAAAAGGGCTGGTCCTTATGGGGGCGAATCTCTTCGGGAATTGCCAACCACCATTCTTCGTCGTTGTCGAACTCGGGGTCGACATCAAAAATGACGCCGCGGAACGGATAAACACGGTGGCAGACCACATCTCCGATGCGGTATTTAGCGGTGCGGATGTTGTATTCGTTATGTTTCATGTCTCTAATCTGGGCCTAGATTTTCGTTTTCGCAAGTCCCGCAAGCCATTGATCAGCGCAATTTTTTTGAATACTCTTGCATGTGCCTGAAAACAAACCCATTTACAGGCCAGTCTCATTCCATAATCCAGTGTTCCAAATCAAAGGGAGTTCTTAAAATGACCTATCATTTCACCAAAACGGTGGATCAGTCCTTCGACGATGCCATTGAAACCGTGACCGCTCATTTGAAGGAAAAGGGTTTTGGTGTATTGACGACAATTGACGTTCAAAAGGCCATGAAGGAAAAAATCGACAAGGAAATCAACCCCTACACCATTCTTGGCTCATGCAATCCGGGCTATGCCTACAAGGCTTTGCAGCATGAAAACAAGATTGGCACCATGTTGCCGTGCAATGTGGTCGTGCAGCAACTTGATGATGGAACCGTTGAAGTTTCCGCTGTCGATCCCGTTGCCTCCATGCAGGGAATCGAAAACCCAAACCTGGGCGAACTGGCTATGGAAGTACGCGGTTTGCTGAAAAGCGTCATCGACGGGCTTTAATCATCAGTCAAGGGTTGTGTGTTAGCGTCGTTTCATAGGATTTTTTGAAACGTCGAGTGGATTTTTTCGTGAACGTGGTGAATAACAAAAAATTGCATATTCCCCAGGCTCCAGCTGGTCCGCAAGTCGAGTTGCCGGATCACGAAGAGAGTAACCCGCCGCTCGACGAAAGTTCCGACCCGTCGCCCGAACAGCGTGCGGATTTTGTCGTCAAACGGTTGGAGCAGTTTATCCGCGAAGGCCGAACCCTGGCCGAGGGCATGAACCTGAAACAATGGCAGGACATGGCCCGGTTCGAAATTGCCAATGCGGTGCAGGCGGCGGAAAATGTGCATCATGAAAAAGGAATTGTCAGCAAGCGGTTGCTGTTTACGGTCGCCGCATCGCTGGTAACCATCGGTTTTTGGGGCACATTGTTCGCTTTTAACAAAGTCGAATATCTGGTCGTCGCCATTATTTTTGGCCTGACGGGAATTGTTCTGCTGGCCATTGTCGGCGAATGGCGGTTTATGAAGTATTTTCGCCGCCATCAGGCCCGCCAGCGTCAGCAGGCTATCTACCGGGTCGAAGACCTGACCCGTCGCATCAAGCGCATGGAAAAAGAGCTCAAATCCGAATCCAAGGCACTGCAAAGCAAACTGAAACGACAGTTTGACCGGGCCCGTGAAGATATCCTGAACAACATCGAAGACAGCAACTCCGAACAATAGTCTTCCCGCACCCTGAAAAAGCGCTTTCAACCCGGCATGGGGAACCTTATGTTGCCCATGACATACGCAATTTTTTCCGGGGACTTATAATCATGCCTGTACTTCGCTCAAAAACTTCCACTCATGGCCGCAACATGGCCGGCGCACGCGGGTTGTGGCGCGCAACAGGCATGACCGATGACGATTTTGGAAAGCCGATCATCGCCGTGGTCAATTCCTTCACCCAGTTCGTGCCGGGGCATGTGCACTTAAAAGACCTGGGCCAGATGGTCGCCCGCGATATCGAGGCTGCCGGTGGCGTCGCCAAGGAATTCAACACCATCGCCGTCGATGACGGCATCGCCATGGGTCACGATGGCATGCTCTATTCGCTGCCCAGTCGGGAATTGATTGCTGATTCCGTTGAATACATGGTCAACGCCCACTGTGCCGATGCCATAGTCTGTATATCCAATTGCGACAAGATCACACCGGGCATGCTGATGGCCGCCATGCGTTTGAATATACCCGCCATTTTCATTTCCGGCGGGCCCATGGAAGCGGGCAAGATGGTGGTTGATGGCAAGGAAAAGTCCGTCAACCTGGTTGATGCCATGATCCAGGGCGCCAATCCGGACGTTTCGGACGAAGACGCGCTTGAATTCGAACGCTCCAGTTGCCCGACGTGCGGGTCGTGTTCGGGCATGTTTACGGCAAATTCCATGAACTGTCTGGTCGAAGCGCTGGGTTTGGGATTGCCGGGTAACGGCTCGCTGCTGGCCACCCATGCCGACCGGGAAGCCTTGTTTCATCAGGCAGGCAAGCTGATCGTCGACATCACCAAGCGCTATTACCATGAAAATGACGAAAGTGTGTTGCCGCGTTCCATGGGCTGCGTCAAAGGCTTTGAAAATGCCATGACCGTGGATATCGCCATGGGCGGATCGACCAATACAGTGCTGCATTTACTGGCCATTGCCCATGAAGCGGAATGCGACTTCACCTTGAAGGATATGGACGGGTTGAGCCGCAAGGTTCCCAACATCTGCAAGGTCGCACCGTCGCATCCGGACTTTCATATGGAAGACGTGCACCGGGCCGGTGGCATCATCGCCATCATGGGAGAGTTGGACCGGGCAGGGTTGATTAACCGCGATGTGCCGACCGCTCACGGCGGACTGATCGGCGATGTCATCGACCGCTTTGACGTGACACGGACCAATTCCGAAGAAGTGAAGTCCTTTTACATGGATGCTCCCGGTGGTGTGCGCACCACCGAAGCCTTCAGCCAGTCCAAAAAATACAGCAGCCTGGACCTGGACCGCGAGAACGGTTGCGTTCGCGATGTCGATCATCCCTACAGCGTCGAAGGCGGATTGGCCGTGTTGTATGGTAATATCGCCGTGGACGGCTGCGTGGTTAAAACCGCCGGTGTCGATGAAAGCTGCTTCAGTTTCTCAGGAAAAGCAGTCGTTATGGCAAGCCAGGACGAAGCCATCGCGCGCATCCTTGGTGGTGAAATTGTCGCGGGTGACGTGGTGGTTATCCGCTACGAAGGACCCAAGGGCGGGCCGGGCATGCAGGAAATGTTGTACCCGACCAGCTATCTTAAATCCTTGGGGCTTGGCAAAGAGTGCGCGTTGCTTACCGATGGTCGTTTTTCAGGTGCCACATCGGGCCTCAGCGTCGGTCACGTTTCGCCCGAAGCTGCCGCCGGTGGCGCCATAGGCCTGATCGAAGACGGTGATATTATCGAGTTCAATATTGCAGGGCGTTCCGTCAATGTGATGGTATCTGACGAAGAGTTGGCCAAGCGCCGTGCCGCCATGGACGCCAAAGGGAAAGACGGCTGGAAACCCGGCAAACGCGAGCGCAAGGTCACTCCAGCCCTGCGTGCCTACGCGGCCATGGCCACATCCGCCGACAAAGGCGCCGTCCGCGATGTCAGTCAGGTCGAATAGGACCCTGGCTGGGAGACGCACTGACCATTGAAAGCGATAGTGACCTCGACGTCCTTCGCTAATTTTCAGCCGCTATTTGACTTACAAAAGATCGAGACCTAAACGTCCAGTTCGCACCAGATCGGTGTGTGGTCCGAAGGCTTTTCCCAGCCGCGCGGGGTTCGGTCGATGTCGCAGGTGACAAGTTTATCAGCGGCTTGTGGGCTTAACATCAGGTGATCGATCAACACGCCGTGGTCCTTGGGCCAGCCACCGGCCATATAGCCCCACCAGGAATAGCGGCCAGTTTCGGCTGTCGTGGCACGGAATGCATCTGTTAGTCCCAGATGCATTATTTTGCGAAGGGCTGCGCGTGATTCGGGTTGGAACAGGGCATCGTTTTCAAAGGCCTTGGGGCTGTGCACATCGCCGTCCAACTGGATAACGTTGTAATCGCCACCCAGAACAAAAACGTCCTCGCCCTTTAAAAGCTCTTTGGTGTGTTCGTACAAGCGTTCCAGCCAGGCTAGTTTGTAGTCAAATTTTTCACCGGGTACGGGGTTGCCATTGGGCAGGTAGATGGATGCCACACGCATGTTGCCCGTAAAGGCTTCAAGGTACCGGGCCTGTTCGTCGGCAGGGTCGCCGGGCAGGGCGGTCAATTCCACATCGATGGGTGTTTTTGACAGGATGGCGACGCCATTATAGCTTTTTTGCCCGACCACGGCGACGTTGTAACCCAGGTCTTCGATTTCCGTACGCGGGAAATTTTCTTCGATACACTTAAGCTCTTGCAGCAAAACGATGTCGGGGCCGAATTCCTTCAACCATTTGCTCAGGTGTTCGAGCCTTGCTTTAACGGAATTGACGTTCCAACTTGCGATACGGGTCATGGGGACTCTCTAACAAAGTGCACAAAAAAAAGGCCCACGGTGGTGGGCCTTTCTGTCTAGCATATTCATCACTCTAGATGGCAAATGATGACCCGCAGCCGCACGTCGATGATGCGTTGGGGTTCTTCATGGCGAAGTAGGACCCGATCAGGTCTTCAACGAAATCCAGTTCCGATCCCTTCAGGTAATCCAGGGACATTTCGTCGATGACAACCGCGATGTTGCTTTTTTCGAACAGCAAATCATCTTTGTTGGTCTGGTCATCCAGGCTAAAGCCATATTGAAAGCCGGAACAACCGCCGCCAGAAACCGATACGCGCAAACGCATACCATCTTTTTCTTCTGCTGCAACCAGGGCAGAGATTCGCTTGGCGGCATTGTCTGAAATGCTGATCTGGTCAGTGCTTGGGGCGCTATCAGGCATCGAATTGTTCCATTATTTTAACGTCGAATGAAGATCTTATACCATAGTCATTTAGTGTGGGATTGTCGATTGTCAAAGGATGAAAAAGGGATGCACCCAAAAGGGTCGCATATTTCTGCTGTTCTCCGTTGCTCAAAAGCCTTGCGACCTTTATCTTCCGGGCCATGAAAACACTCCGCACTCCGGCCGACCCTTTGGCGTCTTATGCCTGCCATCCCGCTGAAAGTCGCGGTCGCTTGTATGACGAGCCCGCAAGCCCGACCAGGACCTGTTTCCAGCGGGACCGGGATCGCATTATCCATTGCGGCGCCTTTCGGAGACTGGAATATAAAACCCAGGTCTTCGTCAATCACGAGGGCGATTTTTTTCGTACCCGCCTGACTCATAGCCTGGAAGTTTCGCAAATTACCCGGTCCTTGTGTCGGGCATTGCGCTTGAACGAAGATTTGGGCGAAACCCTGGCCCTGGCTCATGATCTGGGGCACCCGCCGTTCGGCCATGCTGGTGAAGACGCCCTGAAAGAAATGCTGGCTCCTTACGGCGGCTTTGATCATAACGCCCAATCCCTCAGGGTGATTACGTTGCTTGAAGAACGCTATGCCGACTTTCTGGGGCTTAATCTGACATGGGAAACCCTGGAAGGTGTGGTCAAACACAATGGCCCCTTGTTGCAGTCCGGCCAAAGCAGTGACACCTTGCCCCGCGGCATTTCTGAATATATCGATAAAGACAGCCTGGATCTGGGCGGTTTTGCCGGGCCTGAGGCACAGATCGCTGCCGTATCGGACGATGTGGCCTACAATAATCACGATATCGACGATGGCTTGCGCGCCGGTCTGTTCACTATTGAAGACCTGGCCGATGTGCCTCTCGCGGGGCCGGTCTTTGCCGAAGTCAAAAAAGCCTATCCTGATCTTGATCTGTCGCGCGCAATTCACGAGGCGGTTCGTCGTATGATCGGCGATATGGTCAACGACATTCTGGCCGAAACCAGCCGCCGGCTGGCCGATCTGGGGCCAAAAACACCTGAGGATATTCGCAACCACGACAAGCCAATCGCTGGATTTTCAGAAAAAATGCGGGCAAATGACGCAGCATTGAAGAAATTCCTGTTCGAAAACATGTACCGGCATTACAAGCTCAATCGGATGTCGTCCAAGGCGAAACGGGTGGTACGAGAATTGTTTCAGTTGCTGGTTTCCGAACCGGGATGTCTACCCGGCGAATGGCGGGCTAAAACAGACGGTCCCAATACCGAAGTCACGGCGCAGGCGGTGGCGGATTATATTGCCGGAATGACCGACCGCTACGCCATGGATGAATACAAAAAATTGTTTGATGTACAGGCCCGCATTTCATGAACTTGTTTGAGCTATTTAGCGACGCCGTTGATGGTGTTGTCCAATCTTTGATCGACGATGGCGTGCTGCCCGAGGGTATCGATACGTCGCGCATCGGTGTTGAGCCGCCACGTGACGCCTCGCATGGCGATATCACGACCAATGCCGCCATGCTGCTGGCGAAACCGGCAGGCCTGAAACCCCGGGATCTGGCGGCGCAGTTGCTTGAGCGTATATTGCTCTTGCCGTCGGTCAGTTCTGCCGAAATTGCCGGTCCCGGATTTATCAATATTCGGCTCGAGGACAGTTTTTGGCATCAGCGACTGAATGATGTCCTGAACGCAGGCGTGGCTTATGGGGATTCATCCGCCGGCGGTGCCCAAAAGGTCAACGTGGAATACGTTTCGGCCAATCCAACAGGCCCCCTGCACGTGGGGCATGGGCGCGGTGCCGTGGTTGGTGATGCGCTCGCTTCGCTGCTGGCCAAAGCCGGTTATGATGTGACGCGCGAATATTACATCAATGATGCCGGGGCGCAGATCGAAACTCTGGCAAGGTCCCTGTATTTCCGTTATCGCCAGGCCCTTGGTGAAAAAGTCGGTGATATGCCCGAAGGGCTTTATCCTGGCGATTACCTGGTGCCAACAGCCGAACAACTGGTCAAAAGTGACGGCGACAAATGGAAAGATGCGCCAGAGCAAGATTGGCTGGAACCGCTATCCCTGTTCGCTATTGATGCCATGATGGCGTTGATTAGAAGTGACCTTGCTTCGCTTGGCGTCAAACATGATGTTTTCACATCCGAACGCGCACTGGTCGCAAGGGGCGGCGTTGAGGCGGCCATGGACGGGTTAGTTCAGCGTGGCCTGATCTATGAAGGGGTTCTTGAGCCCCCGAAGGGACGAAAACCCGACGATTGGGAACCGCGTGAACAGACATTGTTCAAATCGTCGGAATTTGGTGACGATATCGATCGGCCGGTTAAAAAATCCGATGGTTCGTGGACCTATTTTGCGTCCGACATGGCCAACCATGAAGACAAACACCGGCGTGGTTTCAATATCATGATCGATATTTGGGGCGCCGATCACGGAGGCTATGTCAAACGCATGGCAGCTGCTGTTACAGCACTTAGTGAAGGCGTTGGTGAACTGGACGTTAAACTGTGCCAGATGGTCAACCTTTTGGAAGACGGCAAGCCGGTGAAGATGTCCAAACGGGCGGGCACTTTTGTGACCATGCGCGATGTCATCGACAAGGTTGGCAAGGATGTCGTGCGTTTCATCATGTTAACTCGTAAAAACGATGCGCAGCTTGAATTTGACCTGACCAAGGTCACTGAACAATCCCGTGATAATCCGGTGTTTTATGTTCAATACGCCCATGCCCGGTCCTGTTCGGTCTTGCGTCATGCCGCCGAAATCTTCGGGGCCGATCAACTTAGTCCTGAAAAACTGGCGTTGGCACCGTTGGATAAACTCTCGGCACCGGCGGAACTGGCCCTGATCAAGATGATGGCCGGTTGGCCCCGGCTGGTCGAAAGCGCTGCTTTGGCCCATGAGCCGCACCGCGTTGCCTATTACCTGGGGGAATTGGCCGCCGAACTGCATGGTTTGTGGAACAAAGGCAACGAAGATGCGTCGTTGCGTTTCATCCTGCCCGACGACCCAAAAATGACCTTGGCGCGATTGGCCCTTGTCAAAGGGGCGGCATTCGTGATCGCATCAGGATTAGCGGTTATTGGAGTCGTTCCCCTTGAGGAAATGCGCTGATGAGCCCTTCAGACCAATCATCAATTGATAACGACAGCGATGACATCATACCTGATCGTTCCGAAGCGCTGGAATTTGAACCGGTCGTAAGAAGCCGTCCGAAACGTCGATTTGGCTTGATTGTGACATTGCTTGTCCTGGCCGGTGGCAGTGCTGGGGCTGGCTGGTATTTTTATGGTGACACTTTGTTGGCCGGGGGCGATGGTGAAATACCAATCGTTCGGGCCGCCGACGGGCCGGTCAAGGTGCGACCGGATAATCCTGGCGGCATGGCCATTCCCGATCGCGACAAGCTGGTTTACGAACGGCTTAGAGGCTCTGAAGAAGAGCTGCGGGTGGAACGCTTATTGCCAAGACCGGAGGCGCCATTGGCTCCGCCGGCACCGGAAACTGAAGTGGTCAAACCCATAGAACCTGCGCCCATTGAAAAGCAGGTGTCCAAGCCTATCGTCAACCCGGCATCGATCCCCAAAATCGAAGACGCGGTCAAGATTACGCAAGCTCCTGCGCCAACCGTATCACCGCCGCCACCCAAGGCACCCAGCACCGTGTCCGCCGCTCCGGCCAAGGTTTACCGAATCCAGCTCGCTGCAGTACGGTCAAAAGATGCCGCCGACAGCGAATGGGCACGCCTGAAAAAGAAAAACGGCGACTTGCTGAATGCCCTGACCCTGAACGTGATCAAGGTCGACCTGGGTGCCGATAAGGGAATTTTCTATCGACTGCAGGCGGGGCCACTGTCGACGGAAGTGACCGCGAAACAACTTTGCGCGAAACTTTCGGGCCGCAAGATCGGCTGTCTGATCGTCCGGCCGGGAGGCTAAGGTGAGCGAAAGCGCGCCTCTGGCGGCGATATTTGGTTGCCAGGGACCGCAACTCGACGCGCAGGAAACTCGGTTCTTCAGAGACGCTGACCCTTTCGGGTTTATTCTTTTTCAACGTAATTGCGACAATCCAGAACAGGTGCGTCAACTGGTCAATGATCTGCGAGACAGCGTTGGTCGGGCCGATGCTCCGGTTTTGATAGATCAGGAAGGCGGCCGGGTTCAACGCCTGAAGCCACCTCATTGGCGAGATGCCCCGCCAGCAGCCAGGTTCGCGGCCTTAGCCGAGATCAACCCTGATAGAGCGATAGAAGCAGCCCGCCTAAATGCCAGGCTGATCGCCAGCGATTTGATGGATCTGGGTATTACGGTTGATTGCACACCGGTTCTGGATGTGCCGCAAGATAATGCCGACCCGATCATCGGCGACCGCGCTTATGGGGCCGATCCGGCGATGATTGCGGCGCTGGCGGGGGCCGTTTGCGAGGGGCTTCTGGAAGGTGGTGTTCTTCCCGTCATCAAGCATATTCCTGGCCATGGCCGTGCAGATGTCGATAGTCATCTGGCGCTTCCGGTTGTCGCGACACCGCTGACGGAACTGGAACGGTCAGATTTTGCACCTTTTGTTGCACTGGCCCATATACCATGGGCGATGACGGCTCATGTTGTGTACACGCAGATCGATACAGCCAATCCGGCGACAACATCGGCCAAGGTTATTGATGTCATTCGCCGTGAAATCGGTTTTACTGGTGTCCTGTTGTCCGATGACCTGTCCATGCAGGCGCTGGCGGGGGGGATGGCGCAGCGTGTACGGGGCTCTCTTGCCGCTGGCTGTGATATCGTTTTGCACTGTAACGGGGAAATGGATGAAATGGCGGCGATTGCGGAGGCTTGTGCAGGTCTTGGCGATGCTGCCATCGCCAGGATCGAAAAAGCTGAATTGGCGCGCCTGGAAAATGTCAGGCCCTTGCAGGAAACCACGGGCCAGGCTGTCGAAAGACTGAACATGATGCTTGAAGGGAAGGTAGCGGTTTGAACGTAGGCGATCTGATGTTTACCGTATCCGTCTGGACGATTCCGGTGCTGGTCGGTGTGACTTTTCATGAGGCAGCCCATGGATGGGCCGCCTGGAAACTGGGCGACGATACCGCCTATCGGCTGGGACGGGTGACCTTTAACCCGTTACGTCATATCGATCCGTTTGGCACATTGTTCTTGCCGGCTATGCTGTTATTGGTTTCGGGTGGCACGGCGATGCTTGGTTTTGCCAAGCCGGTACCCGTTAATTTCAGGGGCTTGCGGCGTCCGCGTGGCGATATGGTGTTGGTTGCGCTTGCCGGGCCGGGGGCGAACATTTTGTTAGCGCTCGTGGCGGCCCTGCTTTTCCACGCGGTCAAGTACCTTCCATCCGATATTGCATTGTGGACAGCCCATAATTTAAGAAATGCAATTTTGCTGAACGTTATTCTGGCGGTGTTTAATATGCTGCCGATCCCGCCGTTGGATGGTGGACGGGTGGCGGTTGGCCTGTTGCCTAATTTTCTGGCATTGCCGTTGGCGCGCTTGGAACGAATTGGTATCTTTATCGTGCTTGGGGCCATATTCGTTTTGCCGTGGATCGGTGGAAAAATCGGCCTGAATTTGAATGTCTTTCATGTTCTGATCGGTGAACCGGCGAACTATATGGTATATCTCATCATGAAAATCGCCGGAGTAGGCTAAGTGGAAGATATGGGAGAATTTGACGAATCCCCGGTGACAGCCCCCCCAGACGGTACCGGGTTTGTCGTCGATGTTGACGGTTTTGAAGGTCCGATCGACGTACTGTTGATCATGGCCCGCAATCAGAAAGTCGATATCACCCAGATATCAATTGTCCAGTTGGCCGATCAGTATCTTGCCTTCGTGGCCGAAGCACGACGCACTAATCTAGAGCTTGCCGCCGATTATCTGGTGATGGCGGCGTGGTTGGCATATTTGAAATCCCGGTTGCTTTTGCCTGATCTTGATGGCGAGGATGAGCCCAGCGGCGAGGAAATGGCCTCGGCATTGGCGTTTCAATTGCAGCGCCTGGAAGCCATGCAACAGGCGGGGGCGCGCCTTCAGGCACGCGATACCCTTGGAAAGGACTTTTTCCCCCGTGGCATGCCTGAAAAGTTTGTCGTTACTGCCAATACAATCTACGAAGTTTCATTATTCGATCTTCTGAAATGTTATGGCGAGCAGAAAAAGAACAAATCGGACGGCATTTTGCACATCGAAGCCTGGGATATTTATAGCGTCGACGATGCGCTGGAACGCCTGTCCCAAGTGATCGGAAACTTGCCTGATTGGGAAACGTTGATGAAATTCCTGCCAGCAGGACTCGAACAGGGCATGACGTACCGATCAGCCGTCGCGTCAACTTTTACTGCAACCCTGGAAATGGCACGCGAAGGGAAGTTGCGACTGCGTCAGCACGAACCATTCGCGCCAATATTTATTCGTAGCAGGGCAGACGATATTGCAGCGCGACCCGCACCGGAATCCGAGCAGGATGGCGACAACGATAATCAGCAAGACGAGTAATACGCGCAAATGAATGACACACTTGAACACAATCTCAGGCTGCTTGAAGCGACCCTGTTTGCTTCGGGCGAACCGTTGTCACAGAAAGCCCTGGCCCTCCGGTTGCCAGAAGAGGCCGATGTCAAAGCATTGCTCGAAAAATTGAAAAGTGATTATGCCAGCCGGGGGATACACCTAGTGCAGGCCGGTGGTTCCTGGGCCTTCCGCACAGCAGGAGATTTGCGTCCCGTTCTGGATCGGGAAATCGAGGTTGCCCGCAAACTTGGCCGCGCCACGGTGGAAACCCTTGCAATCATTGCCTACCATCAGCCCGTAACACGCGCTGAAATCGAAGAAGTCAGGGGCGTGTCCTTAAGCAAGGGGACACTGGATATTCTTTTCGAACAAGGTTGGGTACATCCCCGGGGGCGACGCAAAACGCCGGGTCGTCCGGTGACGTGGGGCACAACTGATGCCTTTCTTGATCATTTTGGACTTGAGACGATCAAGGATTTACCGGGCATGGACGAACTGAAGGCGGCCGGTTTGCTTGATACCCGTCCGGCAATCGATGCGTATAGCGTGAAAGGCGATCTTGTTGATGCTGTCGATCAGGAAGACACCGATAGCAATCAGGAAGATAGTATCCTGCCCGAAGCCTCTCATCTGCTCGATCCCGAAGAAGATTTTGACGATAAGCCCTTGGATCCAAACGATGATTAAGGCCGTTTAGGTCTTCCGTCGAATGGTCACCGGATTACGTTGCCCTCGCATTGGGTTTCTGCCATTATCCGCGCTCCTGAATATAGACGTACAAGAGAGTTTAAGAATATGGGTGCATTCAGCATTTGGCATTGGCTAATTGTTTTGGTTGTCGTTCTGGTCCTGTTTGGCGGCAAAGGCAAAATTTCTGCCCTTATGGGTGATTTCGGCAAAGGCTTGAAGTCGTTCAAAAAAGGCATGAAGGAAGAAGAAGGCGCTGCCGATGAGGCCGGGTCGGAAGAAGCACCGAAGGTGTTAAGGACTGACGAGACTGAAACTGCCGCTAAGACCGCGCAGAAAGAAGACAAAGCCGCTAACGGTTAAGCTTTACTGCGGGAGGCGAGGGGGTTTTTGGGTCCCGCGCATCTCAAATATTGTCTTTAGTCTTGAATAAATTGTCTCTTTTTTCATTCCAGGATCGCTAATCGCCATGTTCGACATCGGCTGGCAAGAACTATTTATCGTCGCAATTCTGGCCCTGATCGTGGTCGGACCGAAGGAATTGCCGCGCGTATTGCGAACTGTTATGGGGGTCGTGCGCAAAGCCCGAATGATGGCCCGTGATTTCCAGGACGGTCTCGACGATGTGGTGCGCGAGGCTGATCTTGACGATATGAAAAAACAGATCGGTAGCATGACTGACGGGGACCTGGCCAAGACCGTGGAAGACGCCCTTGACCCGAATGGCGACATAGCCAAAGACCTGGATATGACCGAAGTTCAGGACAGTATAGGCAAAATGGCAACGGATAGTTCGAAGACGGAACAAATCGATTCCACCGGTTCCGGTGATTCGCCCGAAGGCATTCCAAAAGCCGACGCCGATGCTGACGTGCCGCCGACCCCCGTCGTCGCCGATGACAAGAAGGGTGGGTGATCGTCGTGGCTAATCAGGCAGACCTGAACGAAAGCAAGGCACCATTGCTTGAGCATCTGATCGAGCTTAGAACCCGGCTTGGCTATTCCCTGGCCTCGGTCCTGGTTCTGTTTTTTGTCTGTTACTACTTCGCCCCGTCAATTTACGATTTTTTGGTGCAACCGTTGGCCGACGTGCTGCACGGTATGGGGGGCAATCGTCGGCTGATCTTTACGGCCCTGCACGAAGCTTTTTTCACGTATATCAAAGTCGCTTTTTTTGCGGCTTTGTTCCTGGCGTTTCCGTTCATTGCAATGCAGTTTTGGTTGTTTGTTGCGCCGGGCTTATACAAAAGTGAAAAACGCGCCATGCTGCCGTTTTTGATCGCAACACCGATCCTGTTTTTTATGGGCGGTGCGCTGGTCTATTACTTCATCTTCCCCTTGGCCTGGAAATTTTTCCTGGGCTTTGAATCCGTTGGTGGTGCAGGCGCATTGCCGATCCAGTTGGAAGCCAAGGTTGATGAATATCTGTCGCTGGTGATGCGCCTGATATTTGCCTTTGGCTTGTGTTTTGAATTGCCCGTGTTGATGACTTTGTTGGGCCGTGCCGGTATAATTACCGCGAAAGGCATGCGGGAAAAGCGTCGTTATGCTATCGTGTTAGCCTTCATCGCCGCCGCTATTCTGACACCACCGGACGTGATTTCTCAAGTCGGTCTGGCCTTGCCGACGATCCTGCTTTATGAAATTTCGATCTTCTCGGTCGTGCTGATCGAGCGCGGACGCGCGAAGGAATCCGGAAGCGAAGACGAAGATCCGGACGAGACCGAAGATGAGGAAGATAAGGACGAGACCACAAAAACCTGACCTTCCGGTCACGAAACTACCAACTTAAGAGAACCCGATCATGTTTGATATAAAGTGGATTCGCGAAAACCCTGAAGCATTCGATGCCGGGTTGGCGCGACGCAAACTCGAGCCTTTGTCGGCGTGCCTGATTGGGCTGGACAAAGACCGTCGCGCGGCCGAAACGCGGGCGCAGGAAATTCAGGCCGAACGCAACAAATTGTCCAGGGAAATTGGCCAGGCAAAGGCCCGTGGCGAAGATGCGTCGGCGGTTATTGAACGGGTTTCGCAATCCAAGGAAGAACAGGCCGTTGCCGAAGAGCAGGCCCGTGTAGCCAGCGAAGAGCTGACCACTGCCCTGATGTCGATCCCTAATCTGCCTGCCGCAGATGTGCCCGACGGTAACAGTGAAGATGACAACGAGGAGATGCGTGTCTGGGGGACCCCCGGCACCTTTGATTACGCACCAAAGGAACATTTCGAGTTGGGCGAAGCCCTGGGCCTGATGGATTTTGAAACGGCCGCAAAAATGTCCGGTGCCCGGTTCGTAATTCTAAGTGGTGCCCTGGCGCGCATGGAACGTGCGCTGGCGTCTTTCATGCTGGATTTACATACAACCGAACACGCCCTGACGGAAATTAACCCGCCGGCCCTGGTGCGCGATAGCGCGCTTTATGGCACCGGGCAGTTACCGAAGTTCGGTGACGATCTGTTCAAAACCGATGATGGGTATTGGATGATCCCGACCGCCGAGGTTCCGCTGACCAACCTGGTGTCAGGCGATATCCTCGATGATGAAACCCTGCCCAGGCGCTATACGGCCATGACCTGGTGTTTCAGGTCTGAAGCGGGATCGGCGGGCAAGGATACCCGCGGCATGATCCGCCAGCACCAGTTTACCAAGGTCGAAATGGTATCAGTGACGACGCCCGAGCAATCCGACGGTGAACTGGAGCGCATGACAGCTTGCGCTGAAGAAGTGTTGAAACGACTGGAACTGCCCTACCGGGTCGTCAAGTTGTGTACGGGTGATATCGGGTTTGGCGCATTGCGCACGTATGACATTGAAGTCTGGTTGCCGGGGCAGGATCGCTACCGGGAAATTTCAAGTTGTTCCAGTTGCGGCGATTTTCAGGCCCGGCGCATGAATACCCGGTGTCGGCCCAAGGCTGAAAAGGCGACCCGGTTCGTCCACACCCTAAACGGATCAGGGCTCGCCGTCGGCCGCACGCTTGTCGCCATTTTAGAAAACTACCAGCAGGCCGATGGCTCCATCGTTATCCCTGAGGCCTTACGTCCCTATATGGGCGGGTTGGAGGTTATAGCTGCCCATGCGTGAACGTGTCCCCGATTTGTCAAAGGCTCGCGTGTTGCTGTCAAACGATGATGGCATCCATGCGCCGGGCCTGAAGGCGCTGGAAAGCGTCATGCGCCGATTAGCCGGTGAAGTCTGGGTGGTCGCACCTGAAACTGAACAAAGTGCCGCCAGCCATTCGCTGACCCTGCGCCAGCCGCTGCGTATTCGAAAACTTTCAGCCAGACGCTTTGCCGTCAATGGTACACCCACAGACAGCGTCTTGTTGGGGGTTAATCAGGCCATGAAAGATAACCCGCCCGATCTGGTTATATCCGGTATCAACAGGGGCGGTAATCTGGGTGAAGATGTCAGCTATTCCGGCACCGTGGCGGCAGCGCTGGAAGCGACCCTGCTGGGCTTTCCTGCCATTGCGTTAAGCCAGTTTACCCGCGATCAGCATCCGACCAAATGGTCGACGGCGGAACATTGGCTTGAACAGGTGCTTGAAGGTCTGGTTGGTTTGTCATTTCCTGAAAACGTCATGATGAACGTCAACTTCCCCGATGTTCCGGTTAATGCCGTTACTGGCATCGAGGTGACACGGCAGGGAAAACGAAAAATTGGCGGCGATCTGACGCCCGGCGTTGATCCCCGCGGCGAAACCTATTTTTGGGTTGGTCCGCAACGAAACGAAGAGCGTTACCGCAAAGGCACTGATCTGGAAGCGACGAGCCGTGGGGCGGTTTCGGTTACGCCGTTATCTGTCGATATGACCCATACGGGAATGCTCAAAAAACTTAAAGGAGTTTTCTAGGTGTCGCTGGATGAGGGGCGTGCGCAACTGATCCTTGAGTTACGTCGTGGCGGAACCATCGACAAAGTCGTCATGGATGCCATGGAGGCCGTGCCCAGAGAATTGTTCGTGCCGGCGGCTATTCGCGACAAGGCCTATGAAAACATTGCCTTACCCATTGGTCATCATCAGACAATTTCACAGCCTCAGACCGTTGGCCTGATGACCCAGGCATTGGATGTGGGCGATCGCATGAAGGTTCTGGAAATTGGCACAGGTTCGGGCTACCAGTCGGCTGTGTTGGCTCCCTTGTGCCGCCGCCTGTACACTATTGAACGCTTCAAGGAACTGCTCGATAAGGCAGAAGAACGCTTCACCCAATTGCGCCTGACCAATATCACAACCCGCTGTGGCGATGGTAGCAAGGGGTGGGTCGAACAGGCGCCGTTTGATCGTATTATTATCACCGCCGCCGCTCACGACATTCCACCGCTTCTTGTTGAGCAGTTGGCGATTGGCGGGGTCATGGTGGTACCGGTGAATGACGGGCGGAATGAAAACGATCAGCGCTTGTTGAGGGTGATTCGTCGCCTGGATGGCGTTGAAACCGAAGAGCTGGGGATCACCCGGTTCGTGCCATTGGTCGAAGGTGATCGGCCCTGACGTTAACAGCGCAATTGCAGTAATTGCCAGCCTTGGCGATAATCAGGCGATGATTCGCACATTGATCCATATGCGTAATTGGCTGACCCTGTCGTTGGTCTTGCCGTTGACTGCCTGTGGTTGGGCCGAATGGCCGCCGGCGGAAGACGGTGCATCGCGAAATGGCAGGCCGGTGCTTTCCCGTAACACAGCCGCCGTGTTCATCGCCGCCGATGCGGTGATTGTCGGTAAAGGCGATACGATTTACAGCATATCCCGCCGTCACAAGGTGTCTGTTCGCGGCGTTATTGAAGCTAATAACCTGGCCCCGCCTTACTTTTTGAATGTCGGGCAGCGGCTGGTGTTGCCGCGGCGGCCCGTTTACATCATAAAACGCGGAGATACGTTAAGTCAGATTGCCCGGGCCCATAATGTAAATATGTATGATCTGGCGCGGATAAATCGTCTGGCGCCGCCCTATTTGATTCACGTCAACCAGCGCCTGTTGCTTCCCGGTCTGGGAACGGAAACCGCCGCCGTTAAATCGACGGTGTCGGTACAGCCCAAACCGCCCCCACCCAAGCGTGGATCGATTACCGTGACCGCGCCAAGAAAGACAGCTAAGGCAGTTACGGCACCGCCGCCAACGTCAGGCAAGGGATTCCTGTGGCCGGTCAGGGGGCGTGTTATTTCCCGTTTCGGCGGTAAATCCAAGGGTTTGCAAAACGATGGAATCAATATTCAGGCAAATCGTGGCGATCCGGTGCGGGCAGTCGAACACGGCGTCGTCGCATACGCCGGAAACGAACTCAGGGGGTTTGGCAATCTTTTGCTGATCAAACATTCAGGCGGCTGGGTTACGGCCTACGCCCATAACGACGTGTTGATGGTCAAGCGCGGTGATAAAATCATCAAGGGCCAGAAAATAGCCAAAGTCGGTTCCACCGGAAGCGTTACATCGCCGCAATTGCATTTTGAATTGCGTCAGGGAAAGCAGGCTGTCGACCCCTTGAAACATCTTCCAGAACCGAATGCCTGATCAGGCTTTCAGGCGGTGTTCGTACAGCATGTGGTAATGGGGCTCACAGGCATCTGCCAGGTCCGATTGAGACGGCGTCAGTGTGGATTCTGTATGTTTGTAGGGGCCAAAACCGCTCGAAGCCTCAACATTGTGATACCAGTGCGCACCCCAAATGCCATCGCTGTCGCGGGGGCCCGTGGGCCAGTCTAGCATCGCTTCATCGAACGGCACGCCAATGGTATTGCAAAATGAACTCAGCATTCCCCGTGGGTTCGTTAGAACATCCCGTGCGTCCAGCACCACCGGGCGAATGCCTGACCTTGCGTGCAAATAGCTGTATATTTCGCCTTGTTGCACCATTCCAATATCATCAAGGGTGATGTGGTCACGTTTGGCGGCGTATGAGGCAATGACCTGGGCGGGGTTTCGGATCAAGAAGCAATTGACGACATCATCCATCCAGTCCCGCGCCATGCTGTCCAGCAGGTGGTGGGTCATGTGTTTTTGATAGTAGATCTCTTTTTTGCCAGGGATAGGGCCCGTCAATTCCGCCGTGACGGACCGCCAGTCGCAATCCATATCGGCGATGATCTCGCGGCACATGGGATGATCAATCCCGGTTTCTTTCAGATAACAGCCATAAAGCGGTTCGTCACACACAACCGCGTCGGCACGATTTTCCCAGGCCCGCATCATGGCCGTTGAAATATTTCTGGGGCCCGACCACATGGCGATGCGTACAGTGCTCATCAGGTGTGTTCGCGGGCGATTAATTTGCCGTAAAGGTCTTGCAGGCGTGCCGTCATAAGGCCGCGGTTTCCATCGCCGATAATCCGCCCGTCGATTTCCCGGACGGGGGAAAGGCCTGCGAATGTACCTGTGACGAAGGATTCGTCAGCGCCATAGACCTCGGTTAGGCTGAAGTTCTTTTCAAAAACCGGAATGGCATTATCGCGGCACAAGGAAATGATATTGCCGCGGGTAATCCCAGGCAGGCAATAATCTCCGCTCGACGTCCACACTTCGCCGCGATGAACGATAAAGAAGTGGGTTGAATTGCAGGTGGCAACAAACCCTTGCGGGTCCAGCATGAGGGCCTCGTCGGCACCAGCCTTGGTCGCCTGAATGCAGGCGGTGATGCAGTTTAACTTGCTGTGGCTGTTCAATTTCGGGTCTTGCACATCGGGCCGCCCCCGCCTGACATGCACGGTGAACAAGCTGATGCCGTTTTCGGACGTTGATTTAAGCGGCGTTTTGTATTCTGCAATAATGACGATGGTGGCGTCACCTGCGCTGGCCCGAGGGTCTTGATAGGGTGTTGATTTAGGTCCGCGCGTCACCATCAGGCGAATGTGGACATTCGACACCATGGCGTTAGCTTCGACCGTGCGCGTGATTTCAGCATGCAATTTTTCGGCCGGCATGCCGATATCAAGGTCAATGGCTTTTGCATTCTCGTACAGGCGAGTGAGGTGTTGGTCGATGAATGCAAGGCTTCCCTCGTGCAGTCGGATGCCTTCCCAGACACCGTCGCCCAGAATAAATCCCGCGTCAAACACCGAAACGACAGCCTTGTCGCGTGGCAATAAGTCGCCGTTGATGTAGATCAGTATGTTCGAATTTCGAGGGTCCTGATCGTAGTCGTGGGTGCCTTGGGCCATGCGTAATTAAGTCCTTTGGTCGGTCAGTCCAGTTGCTTGCCCAGCTTGCCGGCAAGGTCCTGGATAAATTGCCAGGCGATGCGCCCGGAACGTGATCCGCGGGTTACCGCCCATTCGTTGGCCTGGGCGTGTAATTCATCCTGGGGCATGACAAGGCCGTAGTGTTCAACATAGCCTTCAATAATATTGAAATAGGTATTTTGATCACAGTTGTGGAAGCCAAGCCACAGCCCGAAACGGTCGGACAGGGAAACCTTCTCTTCAATCGCTTCGGAAGGATTGATGGCGGTTGATCGTTCGTTTTCGATCATGTCGCGGGGCATCAGGTGACGGCGGTTGGACGTTGCGTAAAATATGACGTTGTCCGGTCGTCCTTCGATTCCGCCTTCGAGCACTGCCTTTAGGGACTTGTACGCACTGTCATCGCCATCGAATGACAAATCATCGCAAAACAAGATGCAATACCTGTCCGTTGCCCGCAGGATGGTCAATAGATGGGGCAGGGAGGGGATATCCTCCCTGTGGATTTCGACCAAGGCCAAGGGGGATTCGATTTCGCCGTTAACCTTGGCGTGAACGGCCTTTACCAGCGAACTTTTGCCGGTGCCCCGCGCGCCCCATAACAAGGCGTTGTTGGCAGGCAGGCCCCGGGCGAAGTTCGTCGTGTTTTCCAACAAAATGTCGCTTTGATGTCCGATTCCCTTAAGCAGTCCATAGTCAATTCGATTGACCCTGGTAATCGGCTCAAGCCACGCACCTTCAGCCCGCCAGACGAACGCATCGGCCGTATCCAGGTGATTGTTGGTGGATACAGGCGGTGACAGTCTTTCCAAAGCTTCAGCGATGCGATTGAGCAGCGGAGTGAGGTCTTGATCGGCCATGGTGATGAAATTTCCGGCAAGAGGACTTAATAAATTTAACAGAAGCTTTGTATGGCAGGTGGATAGCGGTTGCAAGTCGCGTCGGGACCGTTATAGTCCGCTTTCTTGCCGGTATCCGGTACAATCGAACGCATTTTGTTATTTCAGGAGTCTGTATTGATGTTCATTTCTCCCGCCTATGCTCAGGCCGCCGGTGGCGCCGGTGGCGGCCTTGAGGCACTGTTTCCGTTAGTTCTGATCTTTGTCGTTTTCTATTTCTTGCTGATCAGGCCGCAACAGAAAAAAGCCAAAGAGCATAAAGCGATGCTGGAAGCCGTTCGGCGGGGTGACAAGGTTGTCACCGGCGGCGGTATTGTTGGTGCAGTGACCAAGGTGATCGACGACAATGAAGTCATGGTCGAAATTGCCGAAGGCGTCAAAGTTCGCGTTCAACGGGGCATGATTGCAGCCATTCTGTCGAAGACCGAACCAGTCAAAGGCGACAAAAGCAAAGAAAAATCAAAGGACGACGACGGTGAAGAGGGCAAGGCCAAACCTAAAGCCAGGGCCAAGGCCAAACCCAAGGGCAAAAGCAAAGCCAAAAAAAGTGATAATGAAAACGATGCCGAAGATGTAGCCGAAGATGTAGCCGAAGATGTCGCTGAAGATGCCGCCGAAGACGTAGCCGAAGAGAGTGCGCCCGCCACGGACAAGGAAAGCTCGACCGGTAATGGTGTTTCCAAGCTCAAAGGCCTGCTGGGGCGTAAATAAGAACCAATAAAAAAGGCCGGAATACCGTCATGATCTACTTCGCCAAGTGGAAAATCTTTTCAATTCTCGGAATCTGCCTGTTCGGTTTGATTTTCGCGGCACCGAATTTTTTATCCTCGCAGCAAGCTGCATCTTTACCGTCGTGGGTGCCATCCAAGCAATTCAGTCTTGGTCTTGACTTGCAGGGCGGTTCGCATTTGTTGCTTGAAGTTCAAGTCGATACCGTGATCAGGGAACGTTTGGATGCGCTTGTCGATTCAATGCGTACCGAACTTCGCAAGGCTCGTGTTCAGTATGGAAGTTTGGGGACGACGGCAACCGGGGCGACGGTAACGATTAAAAAACCTGCCGACGTAGACACGGCCCGCACATTGCTTCGAAATTTGGATGGCGACACGACGGTTACCGTATCGGACCAAGGCCGGATTGACCTTACGCTGACTGAACAGGCTATCCGCGACCGCAGGACTGCAGCAATCGAACAGTCTATTGAAATTGTCCGTCGCAGGATCGATGAAACGGGCGTGCGCGAACCGACCATTCAACGTCAGGGCGATGACCGTATCTTGGTGCAGTTGCCGGGTATTGATGATCCTGAGCGCGTAAAACGTTTGCTTGGAAAAACCGCAAAACTGGCATTCCACATGGTCGATCAACGCCCCAGATCTGAAGCCGCAGGCGGGACGACTCCTCCGGGGTCCGTGCGCGTGCCATCAGCTGATGAATTTGGTCCCGATGGCCGTCCGCGGGAATATCTGCTGAAGAAACGCGTTCTTGTCAGTGGTGATACGTTGATCGACGGACAGGCAACTTTTCAAGATAACCAGCCGGTTGTCAGCTTTCGCTTCGATACCATCGGTTCAAAGCGCTTTGGCAAGGCTACGACAGAAAATGTCGGTCAGCTTTTCGCCATCGTGCTGGATGGAAAAGTTATTAGCGCACCAAGAATTCGTGAGCCGATCCTGGGGGGAAGCGGCGTCATCTCGGGTAACTTTACGGTCCAGTCGGCGCAGGACCTTGCCTTGCTGCTCAGGGCCGGTGCCTTGCCTGCCCCTTTGTCAATTCTCGAAGAACGCTCAGTCGGGCCAGGTTTGGGAGCCGATTCAATCGCGGCGGGAAAAATCGCCAGTATCGTCGGCATGATCCTGGTCGTGGTGTTTATGGTCGTCGTCTATGGCCGCTTCGGGGTAATGGCCGATATCGCGCTAATTTTTAATATTATTTTGATCGTTGCGGGCCTCTCTATTTTGCAGGCGACGCTGACCCTGCCGGGGATTGCCGGGATCGTATTGACCATTGGTATGGCGGTGGACGCCAATGTCTTGGTGTTTGAGCGAATTCGGGAAGAGACCCGAGCCGGTCGCACTCCTATTTCTTCGGTGGACGCTGGCTATTCTCGGGCCATCAGGACAATTATTGATGCCAATGTGACGACACTGATCGCAGCCATCTTGCTGTATCAATTTGGTTCAGGTCCGGTCCGTGGGTTTGCCGTTACGCTGGCCATTGGCATTGTCACATCGATGTTTACTGCGATCATGCTGACGCGCCTGTTGGTTGCCACCTGGCTGCGCCGCACCCGACCTGACACGTTACCGATTTAGGATATCTGACATGCGTGGAATTAACCTGATACCAGCCGATACAAACCTGAACTTCATGAGTTTGAAGAAAGTCTTTTTTGTCATTTCGGCGATCATCGTTCTTGGCTCCATCGGCCTTTATACTGCCAACGGATTGAATTACGGCATTGATTTCAAGGGCGGTATTCTGATGGAAATCAAGACGACCGATGGCCCTGCTGACATTGGAAGCATGCGTGGAAAACTTTCCGGCCTTGGGCTTGGTGATGTCAGCCTGCAGGAATTCGGCGCACCCAATGAAATAATGATTACCGTTCAGGCTCAAGAAGGGGGGGCCAGTGCACAGGCTACCGCTATTGAAAGCATCAAAAACGCGCTGGGCGAAAAAATCGAATACAGGCGGACAGAATTTGTCGGTCCAAAAATAAGTGACGAATTGTTCCTCGATGGCATTTATGCCGTTGGAGCCGCCATTTTTGCTATCTTGCTCTATATCTGGTTTAGGTTTGAATGGCAGTTTGGGCTGGGTGCCGTGGCGGCATTGGTGCACGATGTTATCAGTACCATCGGAATTTTTGCTCTGCTGGGAATGGAATTTAACCTGACGACTGTGGCGGCTGTCCTGACCATTGCCGGGTATTCCATTAATGATACTGTTGTGGTTTTTGACCGGGTCAGGGAAAATTTGCGGCGTTACAAAACCCTGCCGCTGGCCGAACTTTTGAACAAATCGATCAATGAAACCCTGTCGCGGACAATTATGACCAGTGTGACGACCCTGCTGGCCTTGCTGGCACTGTATATACTGGGCGGCGAGGTTATTCGGGGCTTTAGTTTTGCCATGATCTGGGGGATCTTAATTGGTACCTACTCCTCGATTTGTCTGGCTGTTCCTTTGCTGTTATATCTCGACATCCAACGTCGCAGCGGTGTTGACCAGAACGAGCAGGAGGCGACCGCCTGACGCGTTTGCATAAAACGCCCAAGGTCGAAATTTAATCTCGATCGATATCACCCCCGTTACTGCCGTCGGACGCCAGCTGGTAAACAGCTATGGAGATGGTGGATTTGTCATTGCCACCGTGCGTTACAAGGGGGCAATGCTTGTATTTCCTGATCGTTCTTTGGCTTTGGACGCTCTAAGTATTGCGGACTTGACCCTGGAGTCATTGGGGCCGGTGATTGAGGCATCTGATGTTACGGACATTCTGATTGTTGGTTGTGGCCCGGTTTTTGTTGACGAGCCGGCGGGCTTGCGAAGCGGGCTGCGAACACACGGGATCGTTTTGGAATGGATGGATACGGGGGCGGCCTGTCGTACGTACAACGTTCTTCTTGCTGAGGACCGCAGGCTGGCCGCTGCACTGATTGCGGTCTAGTTCGTCAGCCCTCCTTTCGGATTGGCTGGGCCTGAAGTTCTTGTACAACGGCGCCATCTTCTGCGCCATCGGCCTCGCCGAAATGTAACCAGGAGATTTTGGTCAGCCAATCCTGAATAGCTTTGTCGTCTTCAGCAATGAATATACGCTTGTTTGGGGTGCTCATGTCGCGTCCTTCCGTCTGCCGGAAAATTTTGTAACAAGCGTTGCAAGTCCCGGGCCAGTCGAACTGTGATGACAAGTTCGTTGATTTATATGGATTAATGTTTCACCTGACAGGCGTATCAAAGCCGCATTGCTTTGCAAAATGCGACCCCGTGGCGAAATGAATACGGTGAAGAAGGCAAAAAAACGGAGCCCGAAGGCTCCGTTTTTCAACTTATGGCGTTTTGCGCCTAGTAAATATTCTGCGCTGCAACCATGGCATAGAGCATGGGGAAGGAGAGCAGGGTGTTGGTACGCGAGAACAGCATCGCTGTACGTCCCGCAGCTGCCTTTGCATCTGCATCCACTTCGACAATACCAAGTGCTTTTTTCTGGTTCGGCCAAATAACAAACCAGACGTTGAACCACATGATAATACCAAACCACATGCCAATACCCAGTGCGGTATATTTGGGAACAGCGAAGCCATCGAGGCCGCCGAGGGTCAGGGTTTCAACCAGATATCCGTTCATGCCGGCGAGGACCAAGCCAAAGACGATGGTGCCCATGGCACCCCAGCGGAACCAGAACAGGGCCGCCGGCGCAATGACCTTACCAATAGCGGGTTTTTGATCATCAGGAATTTTCGGCATGTTGGGGATTTGCACGAAGTTGAAATACCACAGCAAACCAATCCACATGACGCCACATACGACATGCAACCAGCGAACGATGAAGGTAGAATAAGAATGGTCTACCATAAAGGAATCGCCTGTTCCGGCGCTGACGACAAGGACCATAACGATGGTCAAAACGAGACCCGCTATGACCGTTTTTTTGAGATCTGTAAGGATGCCTGACATGGGCTTTTTCCCCTGAATTGTTAAGAGTTAGCTGGTTAAATCAAATGATTCTAATTTCGAACCCTGTATATACGACTGAGTGCAGCAATTTCAATGGTTTCCATGATAGTTACGCAGTTTAAGCCATTCAAATACCAGATGAAGTATATATCAAAGTGTTAACTAAACTCTAAAACGGAGGACTTTTCCCTGACACCAAACGAGGACTGGTTGATCACGTGCGGACACATGGTCCATCGACATGACCGTGACCGGGCCATGTGCACGACGGTCGCCCCTGCAAACCGACAAGCCGTCCAGCTTGCTTTGCTCGCCTTTAATCTGGAAATCGCGACCATTCCGGAATTGGCCAGCGAACCCCTGCTGGGAGAAATCCGGTTGCAATGGTGGCGCGATACCATTGCGCATATATTTTCTGGAACCGGGGTCGATCACCCCGTAGCGCGAGGTTTGGCCCATGGTGTTAACACCCACGGTCTCGACAGGTCGTTATTTGATGAATATCTCGATGCTCGTAGTTTCGATTTGCGTAGGGAGCCTCCTGCGTCATTGGAAGCTCTTGAAGGCCACGCCGCTGGCACTGCGGGGGCGTTGAACGAACTGTTGGCCAACGCATTGGGGCTCGGGGATATCGCACCAGAACCTCAGGCCGTTATTCGCGCGGCAGTGCGGCATTCAGGTATCGCCTGGGCTCTATCGGGTTTGCTCGTATCGACAGCCTTCCATACCCGCCAAGGGCGCAGCTACCTGCCGGCTGATCTTGATGAAGACGATAAGCGGGAAGCCGTTGCGGGGGCCGCCCGCCGCCACATTGTTCAGGCCCGAACGGCCCGTAAGATGATGCCCAAGTCTATGTTACCCGTTATGTTGCCGACGTATATCGCCGAACAACGACTAAAAAGCGGGGCGTCGCATACCGGTAAAGCGAGACGTCTGATGCGTTTTTACGGAAAAGTCCTGCTTCGTTCGTATTGAAGTCAGGTGTGTTCATCGTTGCCGGTTTGCGCTTAACATCATCAATTCGACCGTCGAGACGTGGGGGAAAACGGGCCTTGACCATTCATGGTACAGCGAGGCAACGCCGCGACGGGTGTCGGGGAAGCCGCCCCTGGTATCGTCAAATGTGCGTATTTCCAGCGTCGTCAACAATTTCGTCACTGGAGCTGTGCTGCGCCAGATGACAGTCGGGTTTGGAAGTCGAGGAGACGCCAGCGGCGCGATTGATCGGTCGACAGTTTTGCTCGGTGGGCCGTACCGGGCGGTGTAATATTTGACAATTCCAGCAAAGGACTGCGACGGGAACAAGGTGTGATAATAGGTCGCTGCACCTTCGTCATATCGTACAATCGCCTTCGTTCCTTCGTACAGAACCGTACTGGCGGCAAACAGGTTCGCGACGTCCACAGGCCACTGAAGATCGACAATACAAAATAGCAAAGAGCCTGATTTTTTCTGGATACACGATTTTTTGAATTCTTCCGACGTCGTCTTCGGTGACGGCAGGCCCAGTCTGAGATCGTTCAGCAATGACAGATTGAAGTTTGTCAGGGGGGAGGCAGGTGGAGTGTCAATTACGTCAGGAACTGGTCGTGCAGCACTTTCAATATACGGCGCAGGCGCTGCCGTTTCGATTTTTTTGACGGCCCATCCCCCCCCGTCGTCAATGATCTGGTCGGGCTTTTTTTGCGATGGGAGCGGTGGCGGCATATCCATGACAATACGATTGTTTGCCACCTGTTTTGGTACGGCCTCATCTTCGCTAAATGACAGGGCCTGCAAGATCGTGTCGAAAAACCCACGGTCATCCCTTGGCTTTCCGGGCAGTGTCGTCTTGAGCGGTACCAATTTGCGTTCAGGTGACGGCGGCTTTTGCGCAGGAGCTTTCCGGGCTTGAATTTTTTGAGCAGGTTCGGGCTTTATCAGGGCGTTAGAGACCAATTCAACAGCTGCCGGAGGGTTGATTTCCGGTGCGGCACGGACAACAGGTTCCATTTCGGGCGCGGCGGTCAATACTTCATCGTCAAACAGGGGGGAGGGCGTGGCCACGTCCTGCTTCAATACCGGTGCTGCCGTCGCCGTTGGAAAGGTATCGATGGGCGTTGGGGGCGTATTTTGAACAACTATCTGCGTATTCTTTGGGGGGGAAGGCTTGTGCAGTGGGATTGTTGCCGGTGTGGGCAATACGGGCGTCGCAGGAACAGGCGGAACAGCTGGCCGCGAAGCAAGGATTGGAGTAGAGGCTGGGGCTGGGGCTCGAACAGCGGACGGAACAATAACAGGTGCCGCAGGTTCCGGTTCTGCAATGGCCGCTATCGGAAGGGGGGCGACTTCCACAGCAACAACAGCAGTTTGCTCAATACCTCCCTTGGGGACAAAGCCCGACGGTCCGCGAACGTCGCCAATAATTTTCAAGCCCGAGCCAGGGGGCCTGGAACCCGGCTCGAAGGGGCTCGGTCCTTGGAACTTCGGTTCGGGTGCTGGTGGTTCGGACGTGACGACGGTCGCCGACCAAGGGGCGGAACCCGGTGGCGGCGTGTAAACGCCAGCGACCGCGGGCTGGGAATTATTCACAGGTGCCGTCGCAGGCGCCAGGATGGGGTTGACCAGCCCGGCTGGCGCTTTCTTTGCTCTGGAAGGAGATCCCTTGTTTGGAGTGTCCCGGTAGGCCATCAAATAGAAAACAATGTCCGAATACCCCTTGTTGATGGCCATTTCGATGGGGGTCATGTTTTGTGTATTTCTGGCTCGCAAATCGGCACCGCCGATGAGGTTTATTTTTACGCCTTGAAGATTGTTTTCCGCGATGGATTCAAAAAGCCTGCTGGTCGCTTCGCCGTGGGGCTTTGTCTGTGCGTAGGCGATCCCCCCTGACAGTGCTGGCAGTAGATGTGCAATCAGGACCAGAACGATAACTGATTTGAAATACGAGCTGGCATAATGCCAACCACGGCCAGCTATTTGGAATGACTGTATGATCATTTTTGTGACCGGTTGAGATCCACGGAATCAAATCTTTCGAAATGGCTGCGATTCTTGACGTCAGGTTATTATGACATAATTCAATGTGTCCTTTTAGTCCGATCGTCCCGGGTTAAAGCAATGATTCTTGACAGGATCGTCGTGCCGCCGTATTTGGTGGGCCTTGAATTGTTGGAGCATTTCAAAGTGACACACGGACCGGCATCATATCTGCGACGACGACGCACCGCATATTGCGCTGCGGCCGTTTAAGCCTGTCCACGCTCTTTCTTCTCTGAAGTGATTTGTTCTGTTTCGGGAAGTTCGCCTGTCGGGTAGTGGTCCGCAGCATTTGTATACCTGTGCTGAAAGATTAAGTCGCGGAGACCCCGGCCAATGTTCAAGATCCTTCCAGAAAGACCACAAGACACAAACCAGATAGAAATACTGCTCGATCAGGTTTTTGGGCCAGATCGTCATAACAAGGCATCCTATGCCTATAGGACTTCGGTCGCACCAATACCTGAAATGTGCCTCGTTGCCCGTGATGGTGATCTTATCGTTGGGACCCTGCGTTTCTGGCCCGTGATGATCGGGGATGAACCCGCATTGTTGTTGGGGCCGGTCGGCGTTTCACCTGATCGTCAGAAGACCGGGATCGGTCGGGCCTTGATTGCCCGTGGTCATTTTCTGGGTCGTTTGGGGGGGCACAAGATCGTTCTGTTGGTCGGGGATAACAATTATTATTGCCGCTTCGGTTACGTGCCGGCCGCAGGTCTGGGGATCATCATGCCGGGCGAGGCGCCTGAAAGATTGCTGGTGCACGAGCTTTTCGCCGGTTCGTTGGTCGGGATATCTGGTGAAATATCAATTGCCGGTTGTTCCCAACCAGACTGAAAGATCGCGCCGCGCCCGGTCGCTTAGAACTTGTTTGCGGTCTTTGCCTTTTAGTCGTCGACCTTTTTCGTTCAGGCCTTCGGACTCTGCAAGAGGAGGGAACAATCCGAAGTTGACGTTCATGGGCTGGAAGGTTTCAGCGTCGGCACCACCGGTGATGTGGTGCAAAAGTGCACCAAGTGCCGTCGTATCGGGGGGTGGAGGCAGGGAAGCGTGAGTTTTCTCTGCTGCGGCGAACCGTCCGGCGATTAACCCCACTGATGCGCTTTCAACATAGCCTTCGCAACCGGTGATTTGCCCGGCAAACCTGATTCTGGGATGAGTCTTCAGGCGCAAAGTTTCATCAAGCAAGGTTGGTGAATTGAGGAACGTATTTCGATGCAGGCCACCAAGGCGGGCAAATTCGGCGTTTTCAAGGCCGGGAATAGTCTTGAAAATACGTTTTTGTTCGCCGTATGTCAGCTTGGTCTGAAACCCCACCATGTTGTAGAGCGTGGCCAGTTTGTTGTCCTGGCGTAATTGGACAATACCGTAGGCTTTCACCGTTGGATTGCGCGGGTTGGTCAGACCGACCGGTTTCATGGGGCCATAGGCCAGAGTCATGGGGCCGCGTTCGGCCATGACCTCAATGGGCAGGCATCCTTCAAAATAAGGCGTTCCTTCCCATTCCTTGAATTCGGTTTTGTCGCCGTCGATCAAAGCCTGGATAAAGGTATCGTATTGCTCCTTGTCGAGCGGACAGTTGATATAGTCTTTGCCGTCCCCACCCCCAGGAACACCCAACGAGGCTTTGTCGTATCGGGATTGGTACCAGGCTTTCGAGAAGTCGATGCTGTCCTTGTGGACAATAGGGGCGATGGCGTCAAAAAACGCCAATGAGTCGCGCCCCGTCAGTTCTGCGATGGTCGTTGCCAAGGACTGCGAGGTCAGCGGGCCGGTAGCAATGATGACGCTGTCCCAGGAATCTGGAATTGGCCCGGTAACTTCATGCCGGTCCAGCGTGATCAATGGTTCTTCGTCAATGGCCTTTTGTACCGCGGCGCTGAAGGCTTCGCGGTCAACGGCTAGCGCGCCACCGGCGGGGACGCGGTTTAGGTCTGCCATGGCCATGATCAACGATCCCATGGCACGCATTTCCTGGTGCAGTAGTCCGACGGCGTTAAATTCGGCATCGTCGGAACGGAACGAATTGGAACAGACCAACTCAGCCAGTCCATCTCCCTGGTGGGCATCGGTGCCGCGTTCGGGGCGCATTTCATGCAATATGACCCGGGCGCCCATGCGGGCGGCCTGCCATGCGGCTTCACTACCGGCGAGGCCGCCACCGATAATATGTATGGGTTGGGTTTCTGTGTTCATGGCGGCGATACATATAGACAGCGAGAGCCCCTTGCAACGATGAATATCGGGTACTATTTTCCGGGGGACGCTTCGCGAATCAAGTTATACGTGTAAACAAAGGAAAACATTGTGGATACACCGTTTCTGAATTTTATTGATTTAGACGTTCTGATTTTTACGGCCGTGTTTGTCGGCGCTGTTTTGATGATGAAATTCCTGCCACGTTTCATGGCCGGGGTCCCGTTTATCGATCCATCAGCCATTCATGGGATGATTAAGGACGGCACGGATGTTTTGGTCATCGATGTCAGGTCGCCGAGTGAATTCACGGGTAATCTGGGGCATGTAAATGGGGCACTTAACCTTCAGGCAGGCGAGTTGGTCGATCGCCTTGGCAGTGCAGAAGGAGAACTTGAATCCCTTAAGAACGAGCCGGTTTGTGTTGTGTGTCGCACCGAAAATAGATCGCCACGGGTAGCCAAATTGTTAACCAAAGCAGGCTTTACCAATGTTTGCGTTATGAAAACCGGGATGGCAGGGTGGAACCGACAGGGGCTGCCGGTTGAAAAATAGGTCAGCGGAGGCTGATTATTTCTTAATCTGATATCCGGTTTTGAACATCCACCATACGGTGATCAGGCATATGCTAAGGAACGCTGTGATAAATGTGATGCTCCATAGCAAGCTGACATCTGCGATTTCGTAAAAGCTCCAGCGAAATCCGCTGATCAGGTACAGGATCGGATTGAACAGAGTGACGCTTTGCCAAAACGGCGGCAACATATTGATGGAATAAAAGCTGCCGCCCAGGAACACAAGCGGCGTTACGATCAACAGTGGAATGACCTGCAATTGTTCGAAATTGTTTGCCCATATACCGATAATAAAACCGAACAGGCTGAACGTAACAGCGGTCAGCACGAGAAATAAAAACATCCAGAACGGGTGGGCGACCTGAATTGGAACAAACAATCCGGCAGTCGCCAGGATGATCAGTCCAAGCAGTATGGATTTGGTCGCCGCAGCGCCAACGTAACCCATTACGATTTCGAAAAATGATATGGGAGCCGATAAAAGCTCGTAAATCGTGCCGGTGAATTTGGGAAAGTAGATGCCGAACGAGGCATTGGAAATGCTTTGGGTCAACAACGACAGCATGATCAGCCCCGGCACGATAAACGATCCATAACTGATGCCGTCGATTTCAGATATTCTGGAACCGATGGCTGACCCGAAGACGACGAAATACAGCGATGTCGAAATGACCGGTGCGACGATGCTTTGAAACAGGGTGCGCCTGGTGCGCGCCATTTCGAACCGGTATATAGCCTTGACCGCTTGAAAATTCATTGTCCATCCTTCACCAGCGTCACGAAGATATCCTCCAGCGAGCTTTGGGTCGTGTTCAGGTCCTTGAATTTGACACCCGCTTCGTTCAGGTCACCCAGCAGAGCGGTGATGCCTGTGCGTTCTGCCTGGGTGTCATAGGTGTAAATCAAGCAAGTTCCTTCGTTTGTCAGTTCCAGATTATAGGATTTCAATTGCTCGGGAATGCCCGGCAACTGGTGCAGAAGGTCAAGAGTCAGTTGTTTCTTTCCCATCTTGCGCATCAGTTCTGTTTTTTCCTCAACGACGACGATTTCCCCGTTGTTTATGACCCCAACCCGGTCGGCGATTTCCTCTGCTTCTTCGATGTAATGGGTGGTTAGAATGATGGTGACCCCGGATTGGCGCAATTTGTTGATGAGTTGCCACATGTCTTTGCGCAATTCGACATCAACCCCGGCGGTGGGTTCGTCAAGGAACAGAATTTCGGGTTCATGCGATAGCGCTTTGGCGATCATGACCCTGCGCTTCATACCGCCGGACAGTTCCATGATCTTGTTGTCTTTTTTTTCCCAAAGCGACAGGTCTTTAAGAACTTGCTCGAGATAAGCCGGGGCAGGTGCCTTGCCGAATAATCCACGGCTAAAGGTGACCGTTGCCCACACGGATTCAAAAGCATCGGTCGTCAGTTCCTGGGGGACAAGTCCGATCTTCGATCGTGTCGCCCTGTAATCTGTGATGATGTCATGGCCATCGACGCTGACTGTTCCCAGGCTCGGTTGAACAATGCCGCAGATGATGCTGATCAGTGTCGTCTTCCCGGCGCCGTTCGGGCCGAGAAGGGCAAGAATTTCACCATTCTGAATCTCCAGATTGATGTTCTTCAGTGCTTGAAATCCGTCGGCGTATGTTTTCGACAGATTGGTTATGGAAATCAGAGAGCGCATGGGGGCGACTATAACGCCTTCTTTTGCAATGACCTGCATGCAAACGCATTCAATGGGCGAGATTTTTTATTGGGACTTTTCTGGCTTCTTCTTTTTCAGGTGCGGCTTCAAGTACTGCCCGGTAAAGCTGCCCTTGGTGGCTGCGACGTCCTCTGGTGTTCCGGCGGCAACCAGCTTGCCGCCTTTTGACCCGCCACCGGGCCCCAGGTCAATGATCCAGTCGGCGGTCTTGATGACCTCCAGATTATGTTCAATGACGATCACCGTGTTGCCGGTATCGACCAGGGCCTGAAGGACTTCGAGCAGCTTTTCCACATCGGCGAAATGCAGGCCCGTGGTCGGCTCATCCAGTATGTACAAGGTCTTGCCGGTCGCCCGTTTAGATAGTTCCTTGGCCAGTTTGACGCGTTGCGCTTCGCCGCCCGACAATGTCGTCGCTTGCTGGCCCAGGTGGATATATCCCAGGCCGACCTTTTGCAAGGTCGTCATCTTGTCGCGGATCGATGGTACGGCTTTGAAAAAATCGGAGCCTTCATCAATGGTCATATCAAGTACATCGGCGATGGATTTATCGCGGAAACGGATTTCAAGAGTTTCCCGATTGTAGCGTTTGCCATGGCAAACATCGCACTGCACGTACACATCGGGCAGGAAATGCATTTCGATTTTAAGAACACCGTCGCCCTGGCACGCTTCGCAGCGCCCCCCTTTGACATTGAAGGAAAAACGGCCGGCCTTGTAGCCACGCGCCTTGGCTTCGGGCAGGGCGGCAAACCAGTCGCGGATCGGGGTGAAGGCGCCGGTATAAGTCGCCGGGTTGGAGCGCGGCGTGCGACCGATTGGCGATTGATCGATGTCGACGATCTTGTCGATCATTTCGACGCCCTCAATCTCGTCATGTTCGCCTGGGTGGACACGCGCACCGTGCAGGCGGCGGGCCAGGGCCTGATACAGGGTTTCGATGACCAGGGTCGACTTGCCGCCGCCGGAAACTCCGGTAATGCAGGTAAACGTGCCGAGCGGGAAATCCACCGTCAGGTTATGCAAATTGTTGGCGCGCGCACCCTTCAATTGTAACTTGCGTCCTTTGGTGCTTCTTCGTTTGACCGGGACCGGAATGCCCCTGACCCCTGTCAGGTATTGCCCGGTCAAGCTATCAGGCGAGGCCATGACTTGGGCAGGCGTGCCGTGGGCGGTGACATGGCCGCCGTGAACTCCGGCACCGGGGCCCATATCTATCAAATAATCGGCGGCGAGGATCGCGTCCTCGTCGTGTTCGACAACGATGACCGTATTGCCCAGGTCGCGCAATCGTTTGAGGGTCACTAGCAATCGTTCATTGTCGCGCTGATGCAGGCCAATTGAAGGTTCATCGAGGACATATAGAACCCCCGTTAGCCCTGAACCGATTTGCGAGGCCAAGCGGATCCGTTGGCTTTCACCGCCTGACAATGTGCCAGATGCGCGTGACAGTGTCAGGTATTCAAGCCCCACATTGACCAAAAACCCAAGCCGTTCCTTTATTTCACGTAAAATACGTTCGGCAATTTCCCGCTGTTTGGGGTTCAGGTGCTGATTGAGATCAGCAAACCAGGCTGCCGCCTGATCGATGGACATTTCCGTTACCTGGCTGATATGCAGGCCGGCGATCTTGATGGCCAGGGCTTCGGGTTTCAAGCGGTGACCTTTGCAGACATCACACATTGTAACGGTCTGATAGCGGCCCAATTCATCGCGAACCCACGAGGAATCTGTTTCTCGCCAGCGCCGCTCCATATTGGGAATGACGCCTTCAAACGGTTTTTTGACGGCATAGGATTTGTGGCCGTCATTGTAGTGCATGGTTACATCCTGCTCGTCGGTGCCGAACAGCAATATTTCCTGAGTTTTCTTCTTTTGATCTTTGAACGGTGTGGCCAGGTCGAACTTGAAATGGGCGGCCAGGCTTTCCAGGGTTTGTCGATAATACTGAGACGTTGAATTGGCCCATGGTGCGACGGCCCCTTCGTTTAAAGACAGTCTTTCGTCGGGAACAACCAGGTCTGGATCAAAAAACATCTCTGTGCCCAATCCGTCGCAAGACGGGCACGCGCCGAAGGGGTTATTGAATGAAAATAACCGGGGTTCGATTTCATCGATGGTGAAACCCGATACGGGGCAGGCAAATTTGGCTGAAAACGCCGTGCGTTCGCCGGTTTCGCCATCGGCGGCGGCAAGTTCCGAAAATGCCAGGCCATCGGCCAATCCAAGAGCCGTCTCGAAGCTGTCGGCCAGCCGGGTTTCGATACCCTCGCGGATGACCAGCCTGTCGACGACGACTTCGATATCATGCTTGATTTTTTTGTTGAGGGTCGGAACGTCATCTATTTCGTAGAACGCGCCATCGACTTTAACGCGCTGAAACCCGCGTTTGGCCAGTTCCTGCAGGTCGCGCCGGTATTCTCCTTTACGACCCCGCACGATAGGGGCCAACAGATACAGCCGAGTTCCTTCCTCAAGCATCATCACCCGGTCGACCATCTGGCTGACAGTCTGGCTTTCGATGGGCAGGCCGGTGGCCGGCGAGTGGGGAATGCCGACGCGGGCGAACATAAGGCGCAGGTAGTCATAGATTTCGGTAACCGTGCCAACGGTCGACCGCGGATTTCGCGATGTGGTTTTTTGTTCAATGGAAATAGCCGGCGACAATCCTTCGATATGATCCACGTCCGGTTTTTGCATCAGCTCCAAAAACTGGCGGGCATAGGCCGACAGGCTTTCGACATACCGGCGCTGGCCTTCGGCATAGATGGTATCGAATGCCAGGGATGATTTGCCTGATCCTGATAACCCGGTGACGACAGTAAGCCGGTCACGCGGTATATCGACATCGACATTCTGCAAATTATGTTCACGTGCGCCGCGGACGCTGACCTGGGGCACTTTAAAGGATTTTTTAGGTGACATGTCGAGGCTGATTCTCGAAGGTAAAAAGTTGAATTGAACTTGGACGATGTATGATAAGGGCACAGATACAGGGCTTATCGAGCTACGTAAAGGGACAGCGGCCGAATCTGGTATTAACGCACCATGTTCACTAAATGTTCTATTATTTGCAATGTAAAATTATCGACTGAATTCCAAGGGGTGGGAAAACCCGGATAAGAGCAATTGAAAAACCAATGAATTGTTGATTGTGGACGGGAGTGAATGTAACACCATAGTATGTAAAATAATTCTAAACAAATTGATTTTCAAGAGCATCTGTAGCTATGGAAAATCAAAACAAAGGTTGTTAATGCCAAGAATCGAAAAATCACTTCTTGCAAATTTATCTCGTGATACCTCCGTTTTGGGGCGCAAGAAGCTGATCGATGCGATCAGCGAGCTGTTCATTTCTGATGATCAGGCCTTGCGTTCATCGGAACGTGGCCTGGCATACGACATTTTGCGTATGACCATTCATGAGATCGAAAAGGATGTCCGCTGCAAAATTGCCGAACAAATTTCGGAACGAACGGATGTTCCGGACGAACTTTTAGGCATATTGACCGATGACGATATCGAAATAGCCTTTCCGGTGCTCGCCTATAGTCCGCTGCTTGATGACGAAGACCTTATTCGGGTCATACGTAGCAAGACCAGTCGTTACCAGCAGGCGGTATCCATGCGCGATAATTTGCCTGATTGCGTTACAGATGAACTCGTCGCAACGGATGATTTGGCCGTTATTCGCAGCGTGCTCTCTAACGGGTCTGCAAACATGTCCTATGACAGCATGGAGAAATTGACAGAGTGGTCCCGCAGGGAAGATTCCATACAGGAGTTGCTATTGTCGCGGGATGATTTGCCGGTATCTCTGGCCGAAAAAATGTTCACTTGGGTGAAAGTTGTACTCAGGCAATATATTGTGGACAACTTCAATATCGGTGCCGATACCCTGGATGGGTTGCTGGCAGACGTGGTTTTTGAAGACGTACGCAAA
>Ga0316204_10001957_pt1 | contig 50818 bp, 48 predicted proteins | sample 6monrhotite_MG_2_FD_205661 | JGI IMG/M metagenome (GOLD analysis project Ga0316204, IMG submission 205661) | Microbial mat bacterial communities from mineral coupon in-situ incubated in ocean water Damariscotta River, Maine, United States -... | ecosystem: Environmental > Aquatic > Marine >... | reverse complement strand
CGGGAGTTCAAATCTCCCCCACGCCACCACCACTTCCACCCCTGTCGTTTTCCCGCTAGCGTCGTCGCGAACAACGTAGAGTGACTAATGACAATCCTTGACCAAATTGCAGATGCCATTGGCCCAGATCACATCCTGACTGGATCCGATGCCGCCCCCTACGGCAAGGATTGGACTGGGGCCTATACCTCCACCCCGCTCGCCGTCCTGCGCCCTGCGAATACGGCCGAAGTCTCGGCCATCCTGAAAATCGCCAACACGACAAAAACGCCCCTCGTCCCTGTCTCAGGGCGCACCGGCCTGACCGGTGCAACAATGGCCAATGATGCGCTGATGCTCTCGGTTGAGCGTCTCAACAAGATTTCCGATATCAACGTCGCAAGGCGCACCGCGACAGTGGGTGCAGGTGTCATCCTGTCCACCCTCCATGACGCCGCAGAAGAGCACGGCCTCATCTTTCCGCTGACCCTTGGTGCGCGCGGGTCGGCGATGATCGGCGGGCTACTTTCCACCAATGCAGGCGGCGCGAATGTGGTCCGCTATGGCAGCACGCGCGGGCTTTGTCTGGGACTTGAGGTCGTGATGGCCGACGGGCGCATCATGAACCTGATGAGCGCGCTGCACAAAGACAACTCCGGCCTGGATTTACGCAATCTGATGATCGGCGCCGAAGGCACGCTGGGGATCATCACCGCAGCGGTGCTCAAGCTGCAACCAAAGCCACAGGCCTATGCCACTGCAATGGTCGCGGTATCGTCGCTGCCTGATGCGCTGGACCTGCTGCACAAACTCCAGGATGATACCAGCGGCGGGGTCGAGGCATTTGAATACATGCCCCGCAGCTATATCGACAAACACATGCAGCTGTTTCCGGACGCCGCTGGCCCATTTGACCAAAGCTACGACGTCAACATCATGATCGAGGTTGCAGCGACACGAGCCAAAGACGCAGTGCCAAACGATGACGGTAGCTTGCCAGTTGTCAACGCGCTGGAGAACACCCTGAGCACCATGCTGGAGGACGGCACTGTCTTGGATGCTGTTGTCGCCCGGAATGAAGCACAACGCCGCGCAATCTGGAAACGGCGCGAGGATGCCGGCGAAGTTGCCTTCTTTGGCGGGGTCTTTGTGAACACCGATGTAGCCGTGCCGCTGGATAAGGTTGAGGCCTTTGAGAAAGCATTGACCCCGCGTATCAAAGCCATTGATCCCGGCGCCAGCGAGGTCATCGTAGCCCACCTCGGCGACGGCAATATTCATCACACCAGCTATATCAGCCGCAACAGCCCCGAAGTGATGGATGCTCTGGTCGAGGCGGTCGAGGACGTGGTGCAGGAACTGGGCGGGTCATTCAGCGCGGAACATGGGATTGGCGTGTCAAAGCTGGAGACCATGAAGCGGCGCAAGGACCCGGTGGCATTGGATGCGATGCGCGCAATCAAGGCAGCCCTTGATCCAAACAACATCCTCAATCCCGGCAAGGTGATCCCCGACGCCTGAACCAGCGAAAAAATTCGAGGATTTTTTTGCTGGCCGAAGGAATTTCGCGGAATTCCTTCGCTGGTTAGAAAAAATCAGGCCCTGCCTGCTCCAAGAGCCTTGCCGCCATCGTCCGGCCCATTCTGGCACCGTCCTCAATCGCGCCGCCCATCTCATCGCGGTAAACCTCTGTGCCATCGGTTCGCAGGATTTCACCACGCAGCCGGATCGACCCACCATCAAGTTCCGCCAACCCGCCGATTGGCGTTTCGCACGACCCATCCAGATGCGCCAGAAAGGCACGTTCCGCAGCCAGCCGTTGCCCGGTTGGCACATGATGGATCGCCTCAAGCATTTCTGCGGCCCGGGCATCGGTCCCGCGCCTTTCGATCCCAATAGCGCCTTGTGCCACGGCGGGCAGCATATCTTCTGGGGCGATCGCCACACGCGGCACATCGGTCATATTCAGGCGGTTCAGACCGGCCATGGCCAGAAAGGTCGCCTCTGCCACACCGTCGCCCAGCTTTTTCAGGCGTGTCTGCACATTTCCGCGAAACTCCACGATGTTCAGATCGGGCCGCTTGGCCAGCAATTGCGAACGGCGGCGCAGAGACGATGTTCCCACGGTTGCACCGGGTGCCAGATCATCCAGCCCCTTTGCATGCAGCGCCACAAACGCATCGCGCACATCCTCGCGCGGCAGATAAGTGTCCAGCCGCAGCCCGCCGGGCTGATCCACCGGCATGTCTTTCATCGAATGGACTGCGATGTCGATGGAGCCATCCAATAACGCCTCTTCGATTTCGCGCGTAAACAGCCCCTTGCCACCAATCTCTTTGAGGGGGCGATTCTGAACTGCATCACCCGTGACCTTGATCACGCAAATCGCGAATGCCTCTTGAGGTAACCCAAACGCCGCCATCAACCGCGAGCGCGTCTCATGGGCCTGGGCCAGCGCCAAGGGCGAGCCACGGGTTCCGATGTTGAGAGGCGATGCAGGGTTGGGCAAATCAAGTGTCATGTCAGGAGTGTTAGACGGGTCAACACGGCCCGACAACTCCCTTGACAACATCTTCTGCAATTGGGACCACGGGGCGATACAAAAGGACACCTCATGGCGCAGCAAAAGACCATCCTTCAGGCGCTCGCCGGTGAGACACTTGCCACACCACCAATCTGGATGATGCGTCAGGCAGGGCGCTATTTACCGGAGTACAAAGCGACCCGCGCGCAGGCCGGTGATTTTTTGTCGCTGTGCTATGATCCAGAGCTCGCAGCAGAGGTCACGCTGCAACCCATTCGTCGCTATGGCTTTGATGCAGCTATTCTTTTTGCCGATATTCTGCTGTTGCCTCAGGCGCTGGGGGCCGATCTTTGGTTTGTCACCGGCGAAGGGCCGCGCCTTTCGACGATCACCTCGTCAGAAGAACTGATGAAACTCAAACCAACCGAAGCCATTCACGACACGCTCAGCCCCGTCTATGAGACAGTGAAAATACTGTCGCAAGAGCTGCCCGATGAGACCACGCTCATCGGTTTTGCAGGCTCACCCTGGACCGTCGCAACCTATATGATCGCAGGCAAAGGGACGCCGGATCAAGGGCCAGCCCACGCGCTCAAGGCCGAAAACCGCCCAGTTTTTGACGGCATCATTGACCGTCTGACCGAAGGCACCATTGCCTATCTGTCCCAACAGATCGAAGCCGGCGCCGAAGTTGTAAAGCTGTTTGACAGCTGGGCAGGATCACTGAAAGGCACCGATTTCACCACCTATTCCATCAAGCCGATGCAACGGATCACAGCCGCGCTCAAAGAAAGATACCCCCATATCCCGGTGATCGTATTTCCACGCGGCGCAGGGACAAGATACGCAGGCGTCCATGCTTCCACAGGGGCCGATTGTGTCGCTATAGACGACGGCGTCGATGCGGCTTGGGTGGCAGAGAATGTGCAAAAGGATGGCTGCGTGCAGGGCAACCTGAAATCATCGCATATGGTCACAGGCGGAGATGCGCTCGTCAATGAAACGCGCCGGATATGCAATGCACTATCGGGGGGGCCGCATATCTTTAACCTGGGTCACGGGATCACACCTGACGCCGACCCCGAAAACGTGCAACTGATGATCGACACCGTGCGCGGGTCCTAAACTTGCCGCATTGGCAGGTTAGGCCGGACGTACCGGAGGGAACCTGACTTGCAGATACCGTTCACTTTGCGATTGGCCTACCACGGGTTTCGTGCGGTGTTGCGCGCCGGCCTTCTGTTCTTGATCGCGTGGATTTTCCTGATCCCGGCCAGCGCCACCGAGATAACGGCTTTGGGCGCGCGTGACGGCCCCTATCCTGCCGGGTTGCGCATGATGCGGGCCGCGCGCGTCGTCGTCGCGACAGCCCCACCCGAGACCTATAACCTGATTGCAATGGGGCTGCCCCGTGATGTGTCGCCCCTCATGGTGCGGATCGCGATGATCCAGATGGCGGCAGGCAATGTGTTGCCAGCCTCCACCCGTGGCAACGGGATGCCATCAATCGAAAGCGACCGCGACAACATCGAAGGCCCGCGCTTTATAAAAATCGACTAGGCGCTGGCGGTGCTCGCAATTCGCCAAAAGGGGTGTTGGAGGTCGTTTCGAATTACACCCATTTCGCCAGCGGCGGCAGGCTCATCAGCACGGCATTCGCATCATGCCCGGTGGCCAGCCCGAACTTGGTCCCGCGGTCATACACCAGATTATATTCCGCATAGAGCCCGCGATGGATCAGTTGCTTCTCTTTGTCCGCTTCTGTCCAGGGCGTGCCCCGGCGCTTTTCAACCAGTGGGACATAGGCGGGCAGGAACGCTCTGCCGATATCCTGCGTCAGCTTGAAATCTGCCTCCCAATCGCCGGTGCAATAATCATCCATGAAAATACCGCCGACACCACGCGCGCGTTGGCGGTGCGGGATATAAAAATACGCATCCGCCCATGCCTTGAGCCGGGGATAGTGTTCTTGCCCATGTGGATCGAGATGGGCTTTCTGCGTGGCATGAAAATGCGCTGTGTCCTCGTCATATTCGATGCAGGGGTTCAAATCCGACCCACCGCCAAACCACCACGCATGAGGTGTCCAGAACATGCGGGTATTCATGTGCACGGCTGGCGCATGGGGGTTTTGCATATGCGCGACCAGTGAAATGCCGGAGGCCCAGAACTGCGGATCATCTGCCATTCCCGGCACACCACGGGCGGCCATCGCCATTTGGGCAGACGCGCCCAATTGGCCATAAACGGTCGAAACATTGACGCCAACTTTCTCAAAAACCCGGCCTTGGCGCATCACGGACATCAAACCACCGCCGGCGTCCGAGTTGTCGTCAGAGCTACGTCTGGTCTCTGTCACTTCAAATCGGCCGGCGTCACCTTCACCGTCAGAGCTGTCCTCCAGCCCCTCGAATGCGGCCACGATCTCGTCGCGCAATCTGCGGAACCATGTGGATGCTTTGCTTTTTTCCGTGTCAAAACCGTCTGACATTCCTGATCCGTTTCCCGTGATATTGAATAGCATGTTACCATTGTCTCTAAGCAACATAGTGACCACGCACCGATGATCCAGACCAAAACCGGAGAGAGCAATGCGCCCCGCCCTTGTCATGTTTCCCCTTGTCCTTCTTGCCGCCTGTGCCACCCCGCGCGAACAATGCATCAATAATGCCACCAGCAATACCAGCGTGCTGAGCGGTCTGATCAATGAGACCCAAGGAAATCTGACGCGCGGCTATGCACTTGAGCAGCGCCAAGATGTCCGCACGATGCGCGGCACTTGTCGCGGGCGCAATGAAGATGGCTCTACTTTTACCTTCCGCTGCGATGAAACAAATACGTTTACGAGCACAGTGCCCGTTGCCATCGACCTGAATGCAGAGCGCGCTAAACTTCAATCACTGCAAGAACGGTTCACACTGGCACGGGCCGCTTCCAATCAGGCGGTCGCGCAGTGCATCGCGGTCCATCCTGAATAACAACTGTGCGTTCCGAAAAACCTGCAAATGCCGCCCTAGTGGGCCGAGACGGCGGCCGGATCAAGCAATGTCCGGCCCCCATCGACCGTGATGATCTGCCCTGTGACGAATGCAGAGGCATCTGATGCCAGATATTGCACCGCATCCGATACCTCGCCGGGGCTGGCGATCCGCTGCAATGGCGTATTGCCGACAATGGCCTCGCGCAAATCGTCCTGATCTTTCAGCGACACTTTCAAACTCGCACTCATGACGCTGCCAAAGGCCACCGCATTCACGCGGATACCATGTGGTGCGAAAGCGACGGCCAAAGACCGGGTTATTTGATCAGACGCCGCAGAGCTTACCGAATAGGCCAGCAAATCGCGATGGGCACGACGGGCTGCAATAGAACTGAGGTTCACAATGGACCCGATGGGTTCACCTGACGCACCATCCGCCTGTTTGATCATCCGGCGGGCGACAGCCTGACTGACGTGCAAGCCGGCGATGGCATTTTGCCGGAGCAACTCCTCGACTGAGTTGTCATCAGGATCGAGCGGATCCGTTTTCAAAACCTGACGCGATGCATTGACCAGAATATCCACACGCTCAAAAGCGTCGATGGTCGCCGATAGCAAGTTCGCTATCGTCAGTTTCTTGCGCAAATCACCGGCGAAGACGCGGATGCTCTCTTCTTTCTCCGCCTCCTCACCAAGCTCATGATACAATGTCTTTTCGTCCATATCGGCAAAAACCACATTCGCACCCATCTTGACAAAGTGGCGTCCGATCGCCAGACCAACGCCGTTTGCGGCTCCTGTCACGATCGCGGTCTTTCCGGAAATGGAAAATGACATCAGAACTCTCCCTTGGGCCTCTCAGCGATGGGGCCGGTTGGCGTGGAACACCTTGAATGCACCATTACCGGCGATCATGTCCACATTGCGGAAACATTCGGTCAGCGTTGCCTCATAGGGCAAGTGACGGTTTGCCACCATCCACAGCTTGCCATGCGGGGCCAGAAGGCGGGCCGCTGCCTGTATAAAGGTCCGGCCCAATCCGGGGTCCGATGCGCGGCTGGCATGAAATGGCGGGTTCATCACGATGCCATCATAGGCGGCTGCTGCGAACCGCGTGGCGTCGGCCCAGTGGAACGCGACCCGTGGATCGCTGACATTCAATCTGGCGCATTTGATCGACAGCGCCTCGGCCTCGATCAGGTCCAGTGATTTGACCCCTTTTCGTGCCAGAACAGGGGCCGCAAGATATCCCCAACCCGCCCCCAGATCAGCCATGCGCGCAGGCAGCTTTCCCGGCAAGGCCTCGGCCAGCAAGGCGGACCCCGCATCAACAGCCCCATCCGAAAACACACCCGCCGTGGTGAAATAGCCCTGTGGCCCTTTGGCAGGTTCTGGTGCGATCCAATCGGCAAACGCATCGCTCGCGGCAAACCAGAAAATGCGCCCATGACCCTTGGTCACTGATGGCAAAACGCCCAGCGTCTTGCGGCAAGCTTTGAACAGGCTGTCAATGCCGTCGGTCTTTTGCCCGTCAACAATCACCAGATCAGCCTTCTCGCAGGCCTCGGCCACCATCGCCCGGGCCAAAGCCTTGGCCCGCGGAACGATGACCACGGCAACCGAAACCGCGGGCAGCTCCTGGCTGACGGTGTATCCGCCCGCCTGCCAGGCGGCCACGTCAGGAAAAAACCCATGCACGATCTGCACCCGTTCGCGCGGCAAGGCCGAGACATCATAGCTCGCAGGTGGGCGCATCAGGGCGATAGGCCCGGGCGGCAGGGTGATCAGGCCGTTTTCAAGCGCGGTGAAGAGGCGGGATTGAGACATCAGGGGCGAACAGCGCGAGCGCGCTATTCTTTCTCCATTGTGCACTGGAGAGGGTGCTGGTGGCGTTGCGCAAAATCCATGACCTGCGCCACTTTTGTTTCAGCAATCTCGTGGCTGAACACACCCACAACGGCGAGACCTTTCTTATGGACGGTCAACATCAACTCAAACGCCTGCGCATGGGACAGACCAAAAAAGCGCTCCAACACATGCACGACAAATTCCATAGGCGTGAAATCATCGTTCAGGATCAATACCTTATACATTGGCGGGCGTTTTGTCTGGGGCTTGGTTTCAAGTGCGACACCGACACCGCCGTCGTTATCGCCCTCTTTCTCGGCCATCATGTAGAACTCTGCCAGCATTTTGCGCGCCTTGTTGGTAGGCGCTATATATAAGGCACAGGGTGGCCATGAAAACCCCATGAAATCACAATCATTCGTGCCCGTGACCCTGCCGACATCCAGCTATCTTGCGTCTATTCACGCGCTGCATACCAGATGTTGGAACTGCACGGCATGATTGGCCTGAAAGTCTTTGAATTTAGGGTATTTTCTGAAAACAAGTCTTGTGCTAGCGTGCCGGTATAACAATAAGGCCACCGAAAAAATTCGGGGCCACTGAGGCAGAAAAAGAGGCAAGCGACGTGACAAGTCGTCCGGGACAGTGGGCCCTTCAGGGGCTATTTCTATGTATACTTTTGATATCTTTGATGCTTGCGCCGATCCGTGCAGCGGCAGCACCCTATGCCGCGATGGTCATGGATGCGCGCACAGGCGAGGTCTTGCATTCGCGTAATGCCGATACGCAACTCCATCCGGCTTCGCTGACAAAGATGATGACCCTCTACGTGGCTTTTCAGGCCATCGAACGTGGCGAGATCACGCTTGATACACCTGTGCGCATCAGCCGCCTTGCCGCATCAGAGCCCCCGTCAAAACTGGGCTTGCGCGCCGGGCAGACCATCCGCCTGCGGTTTTTGTTGCGGGCGGCGGCTGTCAAATCCGCCAATGATGCCGCCACCGCGATTGCCGAAGCGATCTCCGGCTCGGAAGAGGCTTTTGCCACCCGCATGAACCGTACCGCTCTCGCCATGGGAATGCGGAACACCAATTTTCGCAATGCGACCGGCCTGACACAGGCGGGGCACTATTCAACCGCCCGTGACATGACCCTGCTGGGGCGCCATGTCATCTACGATTTTCCACAATATTATAACCTGTTCTCGCGCCGCTCGGCAGACGCAGGGATCGCCACAGTGCGCCATACAAATCGCCGCTGGCTTGATAGTTACGCTGGCGCCGATGGCATCAAAACCGGGTATACCCGTGCCGCTGGCTTCAACCTTGTTGCCACTGCCCAGCGCGGTCAGGAACGTGTCATCGCAACTGTTTTTGGCGGCACATCTACATCTGCGCGGAATGCGCGCATTACCGAACTCATGGATATGGGTTTCAACCGCGCGCCCTCCAACGCCACGATCCGGCGGCCTACTCCGCCCGGTGCAATGGTAGCCAGTTCCTCCGGCGGCGGGCAGGTTAACCCCGGCAAGACCGTCCGCGTCACTGGCCTTATCACACGCAGCATTCGGCCAACGGCCCGGCCAACAACCGCGCCGGCCGCAGGAGAGCTTCTGCTTGCCGCCGTTGAAGCCGATGCGATCAATGCCGCCATCGCAAGTTCGGTGAATGCCGCGCTCGCCGAGGCGATTGGCGCGGCAACTCCTGCCTCTCCACAGGTGGCCGCAGCGGTGCCTCCCACCGTGACGCCCATCGCGCGTCCGGTAACAGAAACCCAGGTTGCAGCCCTCGCCCCACAGACAACGCTTACAGACGCGGGGCCAGAGGTCGTCACCCGTATCTCGACATCGGGGGGGCGTTATTGGGGTGTGAATGTCGGCCGCTTCAACACGCGCTATAATGCCGAGCGCGTTTTGCTGCGCGTCGCGCTGAATGAAATGAGCACGCTTGACGGTGCCTTGCGCCGCGTCGTGCAACGTCCGGGTGGTTTTGACGCGAACTTCATGGGGCTATCACGTGAAGGCGCTGATCTGGCATGTCGTCGATTGCAAGCGCGCGGTACCACGTGCTTCATGATTGGGTCTGACAGCTAGGGTCAGGCCCCCCGCGCCCCTGAACAACCACTCTGGTGTTTCGACTAACTGAGGCCGCCTCAGGCGACCTTGCCTTCGAATGCGGCAGCCATGAGCGCACGGGTATAGTCTGTCCGCGGCGCATCAAAGATCGCGTCGGCATCCCCGGCCTCGACCACATCTCCCTGTTTCATCACCATCACCTTATGTGACAGCGCGCGCACGACCTTGAGGTCGTGACTGATGAACAGATAGGCCAACCGGTATTTCTGCTGCAATTCGCGCAGAAGATGCACGATCTGCACCTGAACGGTCATATCCAACGCCGAGGTCGGCTCATCCAGGATCAGCAATTTGGGCCGCAGGATCATCGCCCGTGCAATCGCGATCCGCTGGCGCTGGCCGCCGGAAAACTCGTGCGGGTAACGGTCCATCAGCGTCGGATCCAAACCCACCTCGCCCATGATCTCACGCACCATATCGCGCCGGTCGCGGCCCGGCTCCACACCGTGTACGCCCAGACCCTCCGAGATAATCTCGGCCACGGTCATCCGCGGGCTGAGCGATCCGTAAGGGTCCTGAAACACGATTTGCATATCACCGCGCAGGGGGCGCATCTGGCGTTGGTTCAGGTGGTGAATATCTGTGCCTTGAAATGCGATACGGCCCTCAGAGCGGATCAGCCGCATGACCGCCAGCGCAAGCGTCGTCTTGCCCGAGCCGCTTTCGCCCACGACACCCAGCGTTTCACCGGCGCGCACTGTCAGTGTGGCCTGATTGACCGCCTTGATATGCCCCACCGTGCGCTTGAGCAGGCCGCGCTGGATCGGGAACCAGATCTTTGCCGCGTCGGTCTCCAACACTGTGGGGGCATCGGGCTGCACCGGCGCTGGCCCACCGGTCGACTCTGCGGCCAGCAACATCTGGGTGTAGGGATGTTGAGGACTTTCAAAAAGTGCCGCAGTCGGCCCCGTTTCAACGATTTTGCCGTCTTTCATGACACAAACCCGGTCCGCGATCTTGCGCACAATCGTCAGGTCGTGGGTGATGAACAGCATCGACATGCCTTCATCACGTTTGAGATCCGCCAGCAAATCCAGAATCTGCGCCTGGATCGTGACATCCAGTGCCGTCGTCGGCTCATCCGCAATCAGCAGTTCTGGCCCATTCGCCAAGGCCATCGCGATCATCACGCGCTGGCGCTGCCCACCGGACAATTGATGCGGATAGGACCCGAGGCGGCTCTCTGCATCCCGGATCCCCACCCGGTGCAAAAGCTGCACAATGCGGTTGCGCACCGCCGCACCCCGCAGGCCCTGATGCAGCTCGATGCTTTCCGCCAGTTGCTTTTCCAGCGTGTGCAGCGGGTTGAGCGACGTCATCGGTTCCTGAAAGATAAAGCTGATGTCGTTGCCGCGCACACGGCGCAACGCCGCATCACCGGCCCCCACCATCTCTTCGCCAGCGTATTTGATCGACCCGGCCATAACAGCGCTGTCGCCCAAAAGTTGCACGGTCGAGAGCGCCGTCACAGATTTGCCCGACCCGCTTTCGCCGACAATCGCAACGGTCTCGCCTTTTTGCACCTGAAACGAAATGCCGCGCACCGCATGGGTCGTGTCACCATCCTGTCGGAACGCCACACGCAGGTTTTGCACCTCAAGTACCGGATTGCTCATCGGCTGTCCGTCCCTGTCGCGGGCACCTCTGCGGCGGTTTCAAAGACCGCCTCATCGGTGATGACATTGCCATCCGCTACAAAAGTCTTGCGCGGATCAAAGGCGTCACGGACGCCCTCAAAAATAAAGACCAGCAGCGAGAGCATGATTGCGAACGTAAAGAACGCGGTAAAACCCAGCCATGGCGCTTGCAGGTTCTGCTTGGCCTGCAAGGTCAACTCTCCCAAGGAAGGGGCCGAGGACGGCAGGCCAAAACCCAGAAAGTCCAGCGACGCGAGACTGCCAATCGCACCTGTCACGAGGAACGGCAGCATTGTCACAGTCGCAACCATCGCATTTGGCAGCATATGGCGGAACATGATCGTCCTGTCACGCACGCCCAGCGCCTTGGCCGCGCGGACGTATTCCAGATTGCGGGCGCGCAGAAATTCAGCCCTGACCACGCCCACAAGGGCGGGCCAGCCAAACAGCACGGTGAGGAACACAAGCAGCCAATAACTGCGCCCCAGGATCGCAAAGACAATGATGATGACGTAAAGCGAGGGCATCCCTGTCCAAATCTCGATAAAGCGCTGAAAGACCAGATCGGTCCAGCCACCGAAATACCCCTGCACGGCCCCCGCCATGATCCCGATGAGCGAGGCCGCGACCGTCACAGTTAGCGCAAATGTCACAGATAATCGAAACCCGTAGATGACGCGCGCCGTCACATCGCGTTTGGTGTCGTCGGTGCCCAGCCAGTTCTCTGCACTAGGTGGTGCTGGGGCAACGCCCGAGACATCCACGATGGTGTTGTAGGAATAGGGAATAACCGGCCAGAGCATCCAGCCTGGCTGAAAATCCCCATCCAGCGTTTGGCCAGCATCAACAGCGGCAATCAATTCATCGGGGGTGTCAAAGCATTCATCAAGGCCACCAGTGACGATCAGGCAATCCACTTCCGGTTCACCATATCCGGCCTCGGTCGGGAAATCGCCGCCAAAGTCACGCTCTGAATAAAAGCTGAAGATCGGCATCCTGATCTCGCCGCGGTAACTGACTGCGATGGGTTTGTCGTTGGCAATGAATTCGGCAAAGACCGACAGGCCGAACAGGACACCAAAGATGGCCAGCGACCAGACCGCGCGCCGATTGCGGCGAAAATTGCGCAGGCGGCGCAGGTTGAGAGGGGACAGGAAGGGTCGCTTTGCCATCAGTTGCGCGCCTCGAAATCAATACGCGGGTCGATCAGCACATATGTCAGATCGGTGATGATCCCCACAACCAGACCAATCAGCGAAAACGCAAACAGCGTGCCAAAAACCACAGGATAGTCGCGCGCCACCGCCGCCTCGAACCCAAGCCGGCCAAGGCCATCAAGCGAGAACAGCGTTTCGATAATCAGCGAGCCGCCAAAGAACACGCCAATGAAAAGTGCGGGAAAGCCCGAGATGACAATCAGCATCCCGTTGCGGAACACATGCCCATAAAGTACGCGCCGCTCTGTCAGGCCCTTGGCGCGGGCGGTCATGACATACTGCTTTTTGATCTCATCAAGAAAACTGTTCTTGGTCAGCAATGTCAGCGTGGCAAAGGCTGAAATTGTCGAAGCCAGTACTGGTAGCGTGATGTGCCAGAAATAATCCAGCACCTTGCCGATCAGCGACAGGTCCTCAAAATTGGCAGAGGTCAGGCCGCGCAGGGGGAAGACGCGGAAAAACGATCCGCCGGCGAAAAGGACGATCAACAGGATCGCAAACAAGAACCCCGGGATCGCATAGCCCACAATGATTGCACCGGATGTCCATGTATCAAACGGTGTGCCGTCCCGGACGGCTTTTTTGACGCCCAGTGGAATTGAAATCATATAAGCGATCAACGTGGACCAAAGGCCCAGCGTGATCGACACCGGCATTTTTTCCATGACCAGATCAAACACGCTGATCGAGCGGAAATAACTCTCGCCGAAATCAAAGCGCATGTAGTTCCACATCATGTTCAGGAACCGCTCCAATGGCGGCTTGTCAAAGCCGAACTCGCGTTCAAGATCAGCGATGAAATCCGCAGGCAGGCCGCGCCCACCGATGTAATCGCCGTCGCCACCCTCCACCAGTTCGCTACCACCGCCAGAGATGCTCTCGAACACATTGCCCCCCCCCTCAAGCTCGGCCAAAATCTGTTCGATCGGCCCACCGGGAACGAATTGGGTCAGCGAAAAGTTGATGATCATGATCCCCAGCAGGGTCGGGATTACCAGCAGCAAACGCCTGAGGATATATGCGCCCACGTCAGTATCCTACTGGAACGCACCGGCAGCGCGCAGCGTCTCGCCTGCTTCGGCATCATACCACCAGTTGTCGATGGGCGACAAAGCCAGGGGCGGAATTTCGGCGAAACGGTACATGTCGTAATAGGCGACCGTGTGCACGCCTTTCTGCCACTGTGGAATCCAGAACCGTTCCGCGCGCAGAACCCGGTCCAGCGCACGGGTGCGCGTCGTAAGATCCTCCAGCGTTTCGGCGGCGACGATTTCGTCAATCAGGCGGTCCGCGGCAGGAAGTTTCAGGCGCATCGGGTTGCGCGAACTGTCCTCGGCAGCAGCCGATCCAAAAAATTGCGCCAGTTGCTGACCGGGCTCATAATCCTGCCCCAGCGAGGCATTCACGATATCAAAGCTACCCGAGCGACGACGTTCAATATATTGTGCGGTATCAACCCGTTCCAGCTTTGCATCAACGCCAAGACGTTTGAGGTTCTCGACAATAGGGTTGATGATCCGGTCAAACTGGGGCGAACGCTCCAGGAATGTCACTGAAAGCAGCTCGCCGCCCTTGCGGCGCATCCCGTCATCACCTGCAATCCATCCAGCCTGGTCCAGCAAGGCAGACGCTGCACGCAACTGACCGCGATCCATCGGGCGTTGCGAAGTGGTCGAAACCGGCGGGATTGTCGCCTCATCGGTCAGGATTGCGGCATCCAGCAACCCGTCGTCAACCAATGGCTGTAAAATCGCGATCTCTGCCGGTGATGGCGCGCCCACCGCCTTGAGGTCAGAGTTATCCCAGAAGGATTCAGGCCGTTCATAAAGCCCGTAGAACAGCGTCTCGTTCATCCATTCAAAATTCACCATCAACGTGATGGCCTGGCGCACAAGCGGGTCCTGAAAATTTTCCTGATTCAGATTGAAAACAAACCCCTGGCCGGTGCCGATTGCACCATTTGGCAGTTCTTCCACCTTGACCCAGCCCTGTTCGCGCGCGGGAAAGTCATACCCCGTGGCCCATTGCAGCGAACTGTTTTCATTCCGGTAGGAATAGACGCCGGATTTGAAACCCTCAAACGCCGCCCCACTGTCAGCGAAATACTCTACCCGGATCGTCTCAAAATTGTTGCGCCCTTGGTTGATGGCCAGATCAGCGCCCCACCAATCGGGGTCATAGCGGTAAATAATCTGACGCCCGATATCGACCTCATCAAGCCTGTAGGGACCGGTTGCCATGAAAGGCGCGTCGGCAGTTTCGTCAAGGCGCACTTCGTTTTCTTCAAACCAGGCCTGTGACCAGGCCGTCGTCCCCCCAGCCCAAGACACGACATCGCGGCGCGGTGCGCCTTCGGCAAAGTTGAAACGGATGCGATATGTGTCCAGCACCTCAACACTGTCGACAAACTGCGAATAGACGCTTCGATACTCAGTGATTCCCTGCTCCAAGGGCAGCTCGAACGAAAACTTGATGTCCTCGGCGGTCATGTTGGTTCCGTCCCAGAACATGACATCATCGCGCAAATTGAAGATGACCCAATCGCGGCTCTGGGGATACTCCATCGTTTTGCACAGATAGCAGTAACTACCGTAGGGATCGTCAGCCGTGGATGTCAGAATGGATTCATAGCCAATCGTGGCAAGGGCCGCAGGCACGCCTTTGCGCGTATAGATATTGAAACTGTCAAAGGTCCCCTGCGCCCATTGCGAAAATTCACCACCCTTGGGCGCATTGGGGTTCACATAATCAAGCACCGCGTCAGGCCCATATTTCAGGTCGCCGAAATTCGCGTACCCATGGCTGACCGTCACGCTCTCATGCCCTTCAGCGAACCCTGCGGAGCCAACCCAGAGTGCGGCAATGCCGATCACAGATCCAATCACCCAAGTATGCAGCAAGCGCGCCGATGCGTGATCGGGTTTCGCTGTGGCAAAGGAACGGGCTTGCTTTTGCATCGATCTCTCCGGGGTATGGTCGTGTTGTCTTGGGCTAACTGAAGTAAATGGGCAGATTGGCAAAGTTTCAAGTTGAGTTTGCGTGAACAGGTGGTGAACCGACTGAAACATTCCAATAAAAAAGGCCGCCCCGAAGGACGGCCCTTTGCCATTTCGACCTACGGCCCTTACTCGCCGATTGTCGCGAGATAAGCGATCAGGTTCGCCCGGTCCTCGACATTGCGCATACCGCTATAGCTCATGGCTGTACCGGGTGCGAAGCCCCGTGGGTTCTCGATGAATGCGTTCAGGTTTTCCGGGGTCCAGGTATCGGCTGCTTCGAGCAAGGTGCCGGAATAGTTAAATCCATCGACAGATTGCACGGGGCGATTCACAACGCCGAAAAGTGTGGGGCCTGTGCCCTGCTTGCCGGCCTCAACGGAATGACAAGATCGGCAGCTGCGCCAAAGGCCTTCACCAATCTCTGCGCTGGCGGTTTCAAATACAACAGAAAACGGCACCTCTTCGACCACTTCCTGCGCTTCGTCCTCTTCGCCTTCGACCTCAATGACGTAGGCTTGCTTGTCGTATTTACCGGATTCGCCGGCGGAATAAATTTCATCTGCCAGCCAAGCGCCGAGCAAAAAGACAAGGAGAGTACCGCAAAGACCACCGATTACCTTGGTCATCGTCATTGTGTCGAACATGTCGCGTTCCATTCAGTTCAAAGTTTTTTAGCTATCTATCCGCTTCCCACACCGGGTTGCAAGGTATACTGCCGCGACCAATCGCCCATTTTTTCGGGGTGGCAACACGGAGGTCACAGTGATGTCGCAAAAAATCGCATTTCAGGGTGAGTTGGGGGCCTATGGGCACGAGGCATGTGTGACCGCGCGCCCTGATTATGACCCCTTGCCCTGCGCCACATTCGAGGCGGCAATCGAAGCGGTCCGAACCGGCGCCGCCGACCTTGGCATGATCGCTGTTGAAAATTCCACTTATGGCCGGGTCGCGGATGTGCATTCGCTCTTGCCCGAAAGCGGCTTGCATATCGTCGATGAAACATTTGTCCGGGTACACATCAATCTGTTGGGCAAACCAGACGCGGCACTTTCGGACATCAAAGTGGCGCGCGGCCACCCCGTTATTCTGCCGCAATGTGGGGTCTTTCTGCGCGAACATGGGATCACTGGGCGGACAAGTTCCGACAACGCCCGTGCCGCCCGCGAAGTGGCCTCGGGTGATGATCCCGGCGTCGCGGCGCTTGCATCAGAGCTTGCGGCTGACATCTACGGCCTCAAGGTTCTGGCCCGCCACATTGAAGATCATGCGCGCAACACCACCCGCTTTCTGATCATGGCGCGCGCACCGGACTATGCGCGCCGCGGTCCATCCGGCATGATGACCAGCTTTGTGTTCCGCGTGCGCAACATCCCTGCGGCCCTGTACAAGGCGATGGGTGGTTTCGCGACCAATGGCGTGAACATGACCAAGCTTGAAAGCTATATGATCGGCGGCGACTTCATGGCGACCCAGTTCTATGCTGAAATCGAAGGGCATCCGGATGATGCCAACGTCAAACTGGCGCTGGAAGAACTTGGCTATTTCACTGACCATCTGCACATCATGGGCGTCTATCCTGCCGCCGCCCGACGGCATGAGAAAACCAGCGATTAAACTGAACAGCGACACTTTTTACAGGATCGACCGATGCCGATCCGGACGCTGGCTTCAATCTCCGCGCCTGAAATCATCCTCAATGGTCTCTGCGTAATCGAGAACGCGCGCCTTGAACCGCTTTGTCAATTTCGCTTTCGCCAGTTTGAGTGATTGCAGCAGCAGACGCGCGGTCAATGTTTTCGCGCGCATGTCACATGACACCAAAACACGGGTGCGGGTGCCGGAAAGCGCGACAGTCTCGACTTGGGTCACAGCCGTGAGACCATCGGACTGGCTTATGATTTCAATCGCATGTTGCGATTCCAGTCTGGTCAGTTCCGCTTGCACTTTGCGGGATCGCCCGCGAAAATCAAAGACAACGTCCCAGATCATCCCGATCTCAGCCATGCCTTCAGAACGGCGGCTGACATCAGCCCCTTGCCGCATGGCGCGCCGCTCGAAACGCGCAAAGTCGCTTACCCGCTGAAAGACGAAAGCAATAGGCGCTTCGATATCTTCACGTGCGCTGAGTTTCATATCACCTTATCCCACACCTGACCTATCCGAGCCTGTCTGACAGCCATGCCTGCAAAAGAAAATGCGCGATAGCTCCTTTGCGTGCAGGCATCAGTTTGGGGTGAGCGCCCGCAAAAGCCTCTGCCATTTCTTCGCGCGTCACCCATATGGCATCCTCGATCTCGGCGGGGTCAATGGTGAGGTCGGTGTTCAGCGCCTCGCCGGCACAGCCCAACATCAATGACGCCGGAAAGGGCCACGGTTGGCTGGACAGGTAACCTACCGCCCCCACGCGCACGCCCACTTCTTCGAATACTTCGCGGCGCACGGCGGCCTCTATGGTTTCACCGGGCTCAACAAAGCCTGCCAGCAGTGAGTACATCCCCTCGGGCCAGCCCGGCGAACGCCCCACAAGCACTGCATTGCCATGGGTGATCAGCATGATCACAACCGGATCGGTGCGGGGGAAATGATGCCCGCCACAGGCCGCGCAATCGCGTTGCCAACCGCCCATTGCCATCTGGCTTTCAGCCCCACAGCGCGCACAAAACCGGTGCGAGCGATGCCATTCCAATACGGCCCTTGCCGTTGCCGCAAGTTCTGCATCGCGCGCTGACAGGCGCGTCATATTGGCCCGAAGCTCTGCGAATACGGCATCTGGCACCGCAGGGTGCGTCTGTTCTGAGGGATCAAGAAAACTGTTGAGCGTCTCTGCCGTCTGGCCTTCCGGCTCCCAGGCGGAAAGATCAGCGGCAAAGACCGGCGCTCCATTCTCGCGCCCCAGAAACACCTGACCTGCGGCGGCTTCAGCCATCACCGGGTGATCCATCGACAGACGCAGCAGAGCGTCACCGGAAATCATCGGTTTGCCACGCCACATAAGTATCGCGCGGGCGTCGTCCTGCTTGCCTAGCGCATCCGCCTGCCCGCGCATTTCCGCCGCGCGATCAAGGCCGGAGCCACCAAAGGTCACTGTCTCTGCAATCTTCATCGCGCCGGGATGCCACGGACCTTGCACAAGTGCAATTTTTTCCGACAAGATGGCAAAGTCGCTTTCCAATATACTCACTAGGGTTGCAACATGCAGGCATCGGTTCCGTCTACGACGCGCATTCCAACGGGCAGGCTCCGCGTGCTTGAAACAACCGATCTGCACATGCAATTGCTTGACTATGATTACTTCGCAGATGGGCCTGACCCAAGTGTCGGACTGATCGGTCTGGTCGATCAAATTCAGAGCCTGCGGCAAGAGAAAGGCGTGACGACCCTGCTGTGCGACAACGGCGATACTCTTCAGGGCAATCCGCTGGCAGATTACATCGCAGAGCATCTCGGCCCAGACCAGATACACCCGATGATCGCAGCGCTTAATCTGCTGGACTATGACGCCATGACGCTTGGCAATCACGAATTTGACTATGGGTTGCGGTTTCTACGCGAGACCCTCTCCAAAGCTGATTTTCCGATCGTCAGCGCAAATATCACTTGCCGCGATGGCACCGCGATTGCCCAACCTTTCAGCATCATGGACCGCGCCATCCTGTGCGATGACGGAAAAATGCGCCCGATCAGGATCGGCGTCACCGGCTTTGGCCCGCCACAAATCGAAGATTGGGATGATCGGAGCGGCCATGCGGACATCTGCGTGGACGATATCCTCGATGCTGCGCGAAAGATTGTCCCGCAGATGCGCGGCGCCGGGGTCGATCTGATCATTGCGCTTTGCCACTCCGGGATCGGCGCGGTTGAACATGCTCCGCGGATGGAAAACGCGGCACTGCCCCTTGCGGCGGTCGACGGGATTGATGTCCTTCTGTTGGGCCACACCCATGACGCTTTCCCTGACCCCACTATCCCGAACACGGCGACGGCTGATTTCGCGCAAGGCCGCCTGCATGACAAACCGGCCATCATGGCCGGTTTTTGCGGAAAATTTCTTGGCGTCATTGATCTTGATCTGCAATGGGGAAGGACTGGATGGGCAATTGCGGGCCACAAGTGCCAACTGAGACGCGCGCAACCAGCCAAAGCCAGCCAAAACCCCTTGCAGCAAAAGCTGCGTGATCTGGTCGCCGCGCCGCACGCGGCAACGATCACAGAAATGCGCGTTCCCATCGCGCGAACCGACATCCCGATTGTCAGCTACTTTGCCACGGTGCAGCCCGATCTCTGTCAGCAACTGCTGGCGCGGGCAATGCAAACGGCCATCACCAGGGCACTTGCAGACACTACATACACGACGCTCCCCGTACTGGCAGCAACATCACCCTTTCGGTCTGGCGGGCGCAGTGGACCAGGGCAATATATCGATATTCCGCCCGGGCCTGTTACATTGCGCGATGCGGCCGCGATCTTTCCGTTTTCCGACACGCTCTGTGCGGTGCGCCGCACTGGCAAAGAACTCCGGCTCTGGCTGGAAAGGTCAGCGGCGCATTATAATGGGATGGTCAAAGGACAGCGCGACCAGCCACTGATTAACCCGCAAAGCGCAGGTTACAACTGCGATGCGATCTTTGGGCTCACCTATCAGATCGACCTGACGAAACCTGCCCGTTTTGACGCGCAGGGCAACGAGGTTGACGCAAATGCGCAGCGCATCGTGCAGATGCGTCATGACAATCTGTCAATCAGCGACGAGGACATTTTCATCGTCGCGACCAACAGCTTTCGCGCCAAGGGCGGCGGCGGATTTCCCGCCATTGCGCCGGCTGACATCGTGCACATATCCGCGCAATCGGTGCGCAAGCATCTTGTCACCTATCTCAAAGAGGTCGGCACCGCAAAAACGCCTGTTCAACCCACTTGGTCGTTCGCTCCCGCTGCCGGGACAGCGGCCGTTTTCGACAGCGCCCCACAGGCGTTGCAGCATCTGGAGCACCCGATCAGCCATATTGGCCCCGCAAAGGATGGGTTCGCGACATATCGGATCAACTTCTGACGTCTTGCGGAGACAAGGGACTCAGCCTATATCAAGCGGTGAGAGGTTGGCGCGGGCGAGCGCCTCGCCAACCTGGTCAGGTCCGGAAGGAAGCAGCCATAACGAGCCCCGCTTGGGTCGTTGTCAGCCTCTCACCTTCAATTTGCGCTGCAAATGGAAGGGCATGGAAATCATCCAGCAAAGGAGGATGTTTATGATTGTTGCTACAAACACCCTCCCGGTCCGGGTGCGCTGACGCAATTTCCGCCCCTCGTCCGGTCCCCGCTGGCGCTTCATCGTCGGTGCCTATTATGCCTTTGACGAGGACAGACCCTTGACAGATTTGACCCGCGACGCCCTTGGCTGGTCGCCCTTCTATATGTCCCAGCTCGAACTGGAAGAGTTGGACACCCTCACCCCGGCCCGTATCGCCACGGTCCATCGCGACCGGGTAGTAGGGTTTTCCGAGATTGGCACCCTGGAGCTGACCCTTGACCCCGGCATAACGACCGCCGCCGTCGGTGTGGGCGACTGGGTGCTGTGCGCGCCCGAACGGCACCGGCTGGTCCGCGTGCTGGACCGGCAGACCGAACTGACCCGCGGAACGGCCTTTCACACGGGTGAAAAGCAGCTGATCGCCGCCAACCTGGACACGCTTTTCATCACCACATCGTGCAATAACGACTTTAACCAAGCCCGGTTGGAACGGTATCTGGCCTTGGCGCATGACGCAATGATCACACCGGTGATTCTGCTGACAAAAGCCGATCAAACCGATGACCCTGACACCTACATCGACAAGGCGCGCGTTCTGGGTCGTGGCCTCGAAGTTATCGCAATGGACGCCAAGACCGATGCCGTCCCAGCCCTGCTGGCACCTTGGTGCGGCCAAGGACAGACCGTGGCGTTGGCCGGATCATCGGGCGTCGGAAAGACGACAATTGCGAATGCGTTAACCGGCGGCGATGCGGCAACGCGGGCCATCCGTGAAGATGACGCGCGCGGGCGGCACACGACGACAGGGCGGTCGCTACATCGCATGGGGTCTGGCGGTTGGCTGATCGACACACCGGGCATGCGCGGATTGGGGGTGGCCGAAGTCGCCTATGGGATTGATGCGACCTTCCCGGAGATTTCAGAGCTCGCAGAGCAGTGCAAATTCCGCGATTGCGAGCATGAGACCGAGCCGGGTTGCGCTATACAGGCAGCGATAATGACAGGTGACATTGATCCAGATCGATTGAAACGGTTCAAGAAGCTGAAGCGCGAAAACCAGCATGCAACCGAGACGATTGCGCAGGCGCGTGACCGTTATCGCAAATTGGGAAAGATGTATCGTTCAGCGATAAAGAAAAAGGGCAGGTAGCGCGATGTAACGTCCGTGGCGATTGCCGGAGTTCTGCCGTTTCTTCACGCCAACATCCCCTACCCTTGCCACGCCCAGCGCATCTGTTCATCCGTTTCAACCGCGCATGGACGCACAGCGCGTAGCCGGGCCAATGCTGCATCCGGGGCTTCACCGGCCGCGATCATCAACCGAAGCGCCATCATCCCGGACCGGCCGCAACCACCAAAGCAATGCACCAAGACCCGGCCTTGCTGTGCCAAATCCGCATGCACCTGATCGCGCACCGGCGGCCAATCAAAATCCCGCGGCACCCCAAAATCAGGCACCGGCAAATGCAACCAGCAAATCCCTTCCTTGCCAAGGTCCGTACCAAGCGTCCCTGCCCCTTTCCGATCAAGCTCTGCCTTTGTCGTCATTGACAGGACCAGATCGGGGCGCCACGCCAGCAGATGCTGCCAATCGGCATGGTAATGCCGCGTCCGCCCCGGCATCGGTGAAAGCGCCAGTTCCCCGCCCCCAACAGGCAAACGGTAGATCGCAAATTCAATCACATCCTGTTCCTTCTCCATTGCGGTGGACCAATCAGCGTCACCTGCTTACTCTGATGCAACACCCGAATCCCAAGCCAAGGCCGCCATGACCGAACAGCCAAAATACCAAGTGCTCGCCCGCAAGTACCGGCCCGAAACCTTTGCCGATATGGTCGGGCAAGACGCGATGGTGCGCACGCTCAAGAACGCCTTTGCCGCAGACCGGATCGCGCAGGCCTTTATCATGACGGGCATCCGGGGGACCGGCAAGACAACGACAGCGCGGATTATTGCCAAGGGGATGAATTGTGTCGGCCCCGATGGGACCGGCGGCCCGACGACCGAACCTTGCGGTCAATGCGAACACTGTGTGGCCATCATGGAAAGCCGCCATGTGGACGTGATGGAGATGGACGCTGCATCGCGCACTGGCGTGGGCGATATTCGTGAGATTATCGACAGTGTGCATTACCGGGCGGCCTCGGCACGGTTCAAAATCTATATCATCGACGAAGTGCATATGCTGTCCAAGAACGCCTTCAACGCGCTGTTGAAAACGCTGGAAGAACCGCCCGAACATGTGAAATTCATCTTCGCCACTACCGAAATTCGGCAGGTGCCCGTCACCGTGCTTTCGCGCTGCCAGCGGTTTGACCTGCGCCGGATCGAGCCGGAAACCCAGATCGCCCTGCTGCGCAAAATCGCCACGGCCGAAGGCGCCGAAATTACGGATGAAGCGCTTTCTCTCATCACCCGCGCTGCCGAAGGATCGGCGCGCGATGCCCAGTCCCTGCTTGATCAGGCGATCAGCCACGGCGCAGGCGAAACCACCGCCGAACAGGTCCGCGCCATGCTGGGGCTGGCCGATCGCGGGCGGGTGCTGGACCTTTTCAATCTGATCCTGCGCGGCGAGGCCGCCGCAGCCCTGACCGAATTGTCAGAGCAATACGCCGATGGCGCCGACCCGATGGCGGTGCTGCGCGATCTGGCCGAGGTTTGTCACTGGATCAGCGTGATCAAGATCACCCCCGAGGCTGCCAACGACCCCACCATCAGCCCTGATGAACGCACGCGCGGTCAGGCAATGGCCGCTGATCTGCCGATGCGCGTGCTCTCGCGGATGTGGCAGATGCTGCTGAAATCGCTGGAAGAAGTGGCGATGGCCCCCAACGCGATGATGGCCGCTGAAATGGCCGTGATCCGGCTGACCCATGTGGCCGATCTGCCCAGCCCCGAGGAATTGGTGCGCAAATTGCAGGACGCGACGCCACCCCCGGGAGGTTCTTCTCTCAGTAGACCAGCGCCGCAGGGCACCACCACGACAGCCATGAGCAGCACGCCCGCACCGACCCACTCCGGCCCCGGCGGCCCTTCGGCATCTGGCGCGCAAGTTGCCGTCGCGTTGGAAAGCGACGCACTGCAACACTATGCCCGGTTCGAAGATGTGGTGGAACTGGTCCGCGCCCACCGGGACGTCAAATTACTGGTCGAGGTTGAAACCGGGCTGCGCCTTGTCAGCTACCAACCCGGCCGGATCGAAGTGAACCCGACCGCCGACGCGGCCCGCGATCTGGTGGGACGGCTGGGCGCGCGGCTGCAAGCCTGGACGGGCAACCGCTGGGCGATCAGCGTGGCCGAAGGTGGCGACCCGACAATTGCCGAGACACGAGACGCTGCCGAAAACGCGCTCCGCGCCGAGGCGGAACAACACCCGCTGGTGCAGGCTGTGATCGCGACTTTTCCCAAAGCAAAGATCACCGAGATCAGAACTGAGGCCGAAAAGGAACTGGATGCGCTGGAAGAGGCGCTGCCGGAGGTCGACGAAGAATGGGACCCGTTCGACGACGACTGATTGCGCAACCGCGTCAAAGCACCTAACTGGATACAAACGACACGCAAGGAGGCATGACGATGCTCAAAGGACTTGGCGGCCTTGGCGATATGGCCAAGATGATGAAGCAGGCGCAGGAAATGCAGGGCAAGATGGCCCAGATGCAGGAGGACCTTGAAAACATCATGGTCGAAGGCGTCAGTGGTGCCGGGTTGGTCAAGGCGACAGCGACAGCCAAGGGTGAACTGAAAGGCCTCGATATTGATCCCTCCATCTTTAACGGCGACGACAAGGAAGTGGTTGAGGACCTGATCCTCGCCGCGATCAAGGACGCGCAAGGCAAGGCGACAGAACGGGCGCACGAAGAGATGGGAAAGATGAGCGAAGGGCTCGGCCTGCCACCGGGCATGAACCTGCCTTTCTGAGCGGCAAAGAATTTTCGTCCGAAAATTCTTTTGACAGAACGCATTGCGCAACACCTGTTTGCGCCCATGAGAACAAGATGACAAACGGCACCGATGACCTTGACACACTGATCGCGCTGATGGCCAAGCTGCCGGGCCTTGGCCCGCGCTCGGCCCGGCGTGCTGTGTTGCATCTTATCAAGAAACGGTCGCTGGTCCTGCTGCCATTGGCCGATGCCATGCAGCAGGTCGGTGCTACCATTCGCGAATGCCTGAACTGCGGCAACGTCTGCACCAGCGATATCTGCGATATTTGCGCCGCCGAGAAACGCGCCACAGGTCAGATCGCAGTGGTCGAAGATGTGGCGGATCTCTGGGCAATGGAGCGCGCGCAGGTGTTCAAGGGGCGCTATCACGTGCTGGGGGGCACGCTCTCGGCGCTTGATGCGATTGGCCCCGATGAACTGCGCATCCCAAAATTGATAGACCGGATCAAGGCGGAAAACATCACCGAGGTGATCCTCGCCCTAGGCGCCACGATCGATGGCCAGACGACGGCCCATTACATCGCCGATCAACTGCCCGGCGTGACTGTCACCACACTCGCCCAGGGTGTGCCCGTGGGCGGCGAGCTGGATTATCTGGACGACGGCACGATTACCGCCGCCCTCAACGCTCGCAAGGCGCTTTGAAGGGTGGTGTCGTGACCAAGATATTGCCACAACTTCGCACGAGCCCTGCCCAATTCCTACGCTACGCCGACCCGATAACGAGGGACGATTTCAACGATGACCGATGATCACCGGCAAAAAGACTTTGCGCACCGATTGAGCCGGATCGCGCAAGAACGTGGAGAGGTTGTTACGCCGGGTCAGGATGGCCCAAAACGCGACGTATCTGAATTTGAATACAACATTCCCCGCGAAAACCACCCGATCCGCAACGGGATCATCTGGGCCATCGTTCTTGCCGCTGCCGGAACGGGTGGATACTACGGCTGGAGCGCCGTTCCCGCGGACATGAAAGCGGCACTTGCCGCATTGGTGTCCTCGGACGCAAGCATTGATGGTGCAGCACTGTTGCCCGAAGATATCCCCCAGACCGGCACCATGTCAGATCAGGGCCCAACGCTCGCCTCTCCGGCTGTGGTGACTGCGACAGATCTTTTGACCCTGAACGATGTCGTCACGCAGGTCAGCCTTCCCCATGAGAACACCGTCATCAGGGACATTATACCGATTGTTCGCAACGTAAGCTGCGAACTGCGCGCGCCACTTGCATCGGAAAAAATTGCAGGTGTCCGGATCGAGAACGCGCTCCTGCCGGCGCCGCTTTCTGCGTTCTCCGACCAGCAATTGACGGAACAGGTGCTGCAAAACATCGAAGCGGTCACACAAGGCGGCGTCGCCTCCGGTCAGGCGATGGCCCTGACAGGTCAGAAAACGAGCCTTGATGTCTTTGTCACCGATACGTCTGCCCCGCTTTATCTGGTCCTGCAAAACATGGGGCCGGGGGTAATCTGGAACCTGCAACTGGCCCCGGACGTGGAAGTCGCGCATGTCGCGATGATCGGCTCGGACTTTTCGGGCGTGGCCAACCTGCCAGCCGACACCACAGTAGAGGCGTTGCTGGTTGCAGATTTCGTTCCCCCTTACCAATACGGTGCTGATGATGCGCCGCGTGCCTGCATGATCCGCCCGTGGCGAAACCCGCAACCTGAATGGATCGGATCGCTGAAAACACAGGCCGGCAGTCTGACTTTTCAAAACCAGATGTATTCCTACACCAAAGGGTATCAGGCCTATAACCGCTGGTTCACCGAGACACTTGGCGTCGATGCTGCCACCAATACGATCACTGCGCGCGATGCCGCCCATGTGTTGCTGGGGCCAAAGCCCGCAGAGCCGTTTTCGTATCGCAGCATGGCTGGCCAAGACATTCGCATGATGGAGGCCGACAACCTGTTTGTTGGTGATGCAACAGCACGCAGAGACGCCGCCGAGCGGCTTCATCTTGACCTGCTGACCGCCGCTGTTGGCGGAGATATCAGTGCGCTCAACCCACCCGTCATGGAAAGGAAGGGCCCATGAGGCGCAGTCGCATATCTATTGTTCTGTTTCTTCTGATCCTCGCGTTGCCGGTGATCGCACTGAATTTCGGTGGCCCGAAGGTCATGGACTGGCTGACCGAGCGCACCGCGCGCTTCGCACCGGAAACACCAGTCACGACTGAAGTTGAACCGGCGCCGCAGGATCCTTTTCAATGGCTGAACGACCGTCCGGCTTTGCGAGATGTCTTTATTCCAAATGAGCTGACGAAGGCCCGCCTTGTCACGGTCAAAAAGATCGTGAACGCTGAGGCGCTGCTTGAGAGCGGCGAAGACATGCCCTCCGAGGCGTTGCTGGAGCTTTATGCCGCAGCACGCGCGCCTGCACAGCTGATGTCTTACTGCACAGAGATCATCGCGACGATCGGACAGTCTTGTGATGTGGTCCACACGCAATCCCGGCAAGACCGCATGGGCAACTGGGTTTTGGATGGGCAGCTTGCCTATCTGCCCGCTGCCGCATTGGGCGATCCATCAACAGTTGAAAACGGGCAATTGTTCAGCACCGAGGTGGTGTTGCCCTATACCGGTGATTTGCGCCCTACCAATGAGCCGCCGTCGCGTGAGGCGATGCTGATACAGGCGCAGGCGATTTGTGATGAGTTGCGTGACCGGTTGGGCAATTGCGTCTTGTCCGGCGTCACTTTTGAACTCATCGAACTTTGGATTACCGACCTCGAAGTGCTGCCCGCTGACACCAACCCAGAGCGCGTGGAGGCGACAGTGGAGTTCACGGTCTATGCCGATCAAATGACGTTTGCTGAAAACAGCTTTGCTGACCTTGTTGCCGGACTGGTCGGAGCAAACTAGGCTGGTTTGTCGCCAGATTGCGACAAACCCAGCGCAATGGCGTCGAACACAATTCTGATCCTGCGGCTGGTCCGAAGCTCTCTGTGCGTGACAAGCCAGACCGGAAACTGCACAGGATCAAGCCTCGTGAACACCGGCTGCACATCTTCTGTATCCGGCCAAAGCCCACTGGGCAGAACAGCGATCCCAAGCCCTGCCCGCATCATTTCCGACATAACCACGCCACTGTCAGATCGTAGCTTGAATTGGGCCTCTGCAATATGCAGGCCACGCTGCGCCAGAAAATCCAGCATCTGCGCAAGATCGCGTGGACCAATGAAGATATGCCCCGGCGCATCGTCTGCCGTATAGGGCTGCCCATGCCGGGCGACATAGGCCTTTGTTGCATAGAACCTTGCATGAAAATCCGTCAGGCGACGCGCGATCAGGTCAGGTTGGTCGGGTTGCACATGCCTGATGGCAATGTCGGCATCGCGACGTGTCAGGTTTTCCAACCGGTTGGAGGCGACAATATCGATGTTGATATTGGGCGCCTCGTCTCGCAGTTTGCTGACGATCGCAGGCAGAAATTGCGCAGCCAAAAGATCACTGGCCGTGATTGAAACGGTGCCCGCCACGTCCTGTGATTGCCCTGATGCCACCATCGAAATCCGGCTGGCCGCATCGCCCATCGCCTGAACATGTTCCAGCAGATCCCGGCCAGCGGTTGTGATGACAAGCGACCGGCCCGCGCGCTCAAAAAGGGTGATCCCCAAGGCCTGCTCCAAGCCCGAAACCTGTCGCCCCAACGTTGGCTGGGTAGACCCGAGTGCGCGCGCCGCCGCACTCAGCGACCCTTCCTCTGCCGTGGCAAGAAACGCCCTGATCTGGTTCCAGTCGAATGAAACGGCCTGCCAATTCATGCATTAATGTATATCAGCCGGTCAAATTTTGGCAATTCCCTTATGATTGGTGTATATGCAAGATAGCGTCTAAATTGACACTTACATTGGAACAGCACCATGGCTGACGCATCATTTTGGAACAAAGCCGCGAAGAAATACGCGGCATCACCTATCAAGAACATTCCCGCTTACGAAGATACTCTGGACCGCACGCGCCACTACCTGCGCCCTGACGATCACCTTCTTGAAGTCGGCTGCGGCACAGGGACAACGGCGCTGACGCTTTCCGCTGCGGTTCGCAGGATCACGGCCACGGACCTCTCCGGCAAAATGCTCGAAATCGCCGAAGGCAAGCGCGTCGCAAAGTCTGTCCCAAACGTCACTTTCCTACAGTCAGAGATCACCAGACCGCTCGCGGATGCCCCCTTTGATGCGATATGCGCATTCAGCATTCTGCATCTGGTCGATGATCTGCCCAAAACGCTTGCGCATTTGCGCCAACAGCTCAAGCCCGGTGGTTACGTCATTTCAAAAACCGCGTGCTTGCGCGACATGAGCATGTTCATCCCCATCATGATCAAAATCATGAAATTTTTCGGCAAGGCCCCGCATGTGCTGCAGTTTGATGCAACAGCACTTGAGAGCGAATTCCGTCTGGCCGGATTTGAGGTGGTGGAAACCGGGCATTTTGGAAAAGACCGTTACGTCCGCTTTATTGTCGCGCGCCGCCCGGCCTGAACGAAAAAGGCGCCCTCACCGGGGCGCCTTCATCACGGTCTTTGAATGCGGTCAGTCTTTGCTGTCGTCGTCATCCGGCAGATTGAAGAAACTGTCCGCGTCTGACACGTCGCGTTTATCGATGGCGTCTTCTTCGGCGTCTTCTTCATCGCGTGGATCGGAGAGGCTGAATGTCTCAAGCCCGGCAAGCGCACTTGGCATCTTTGGCTCTGTCGACATGCCCAGTGATTGTTCCGTGCTAACCAGCTTGCGCCGCTCGTCATCGGACATCACGACACCTTCCTTTTCCTTCTTGGCGTTGGCCTTATGGACGGCTGCGTCCAACTCGGATTGTTTGCACAGCCCCAAGGCCACCGGATCAATCGGTTCGATGTTGTTGATGTTCCAATGCGTCCGATCACGGATCGCCTGAATCGTCGGTTTGGTCGTGCCGACCAGTTTGGAAATCTGGCCGTCGGTCAGTTCAGGGTGGAATTTCACCAACCAATAGATCGAGGCAGGGCGGTCCTGACGTTTGGACAGCGGGGTATAGCGCGGGCCACGGCGCTTTTCCTCGCCAGCCGCAGCGGCGTAGAACTTCAGCTTCAGCTTGTGTGCCGGGTCGGCCTCCGCCTTGTCGAGCTCTTCCTGCGTCAACTGGTTGTTGGCGATCGGGTCAAACCCTTTGACGCCGGTTGCCACATCACCATCGGCGATGCCCTGCACTTCCAGTTCGTGAAAGCCGCAAAAGTCGGCGATCTGCTTGAAGGTCAGCGTGGTATTGTCGCAAAGCCAGACAGCGGTCGCCTTGGCCATGATCGGTTTGTCGGACATCTTTCATCTCCATCTTATCAACAGACAAGCCTTTCCCGCGCCCTTGAGTTGGGCAGACTGCGGTGGCAGCCGGGTTCGCATTGTCGGGGAACTTGGGGTGTATATAATGACGCAGATGAGAATAGGGAAGATCAAAAAATTTCGCGCGTTGGCCTGGCTCTGCTTTTTTGCGGCACCACTCTCGGCGCAGGACCGTGGCGGGGCGTTCGACTATTACGTCATGTCGCTGTCCTGGTCGGCAAACTGGTGCGCGCTGGAAGGGGATGCACGCAATTCGCCACAATGCGACCCTGCGGCGGGTTTCGGTTGGATCTTGCACGGGCTCTGGCCGCAATATGATCGCGGCTACCCCACGTTTTGCGACACGACCGAAAGAGCGCCCAGCCGCAGCGACACGAGCGCAATGGCAGATATCATGGGGACGGCAGGATTGGCCTGGTATCAATGGCGCAAGCATGGGGTCTGCTCGGGGCTGTCGTCAGATGACTATTACGCCCTGTCGCGCGAGGCCTATGGCCGCATCACCCGGCCTGCGGTTTTTCGGGCATTGAACCGCGAAGTCACGCTGCCCACCTCGCTGGTCGAAGAGGCTTTCTTGCGGGACAATCCTGCATTGGTGGCCGACCAGATCACGATCACCTGCAAAGCGGGCTACATCCAAGAGGCGCGCATTTGCCTGACCCGAGATCTTGAGTTTCGCGACTGCGGCCAAGACGTGATCCGCGACTGCACAATGACCGACGCGCAGTTTGATCCGATGCGATAGCCAAAAACAGCAAAGGCACCGAGAATGCGGTGCCTTTTCAAATTGCCAGTGATGAAAAATTCTGAACCGTTCAGGAATTGGCGGGTTCTTGCTCTGTCATCACCTGACTGCCATCTTTGAGGGTGATTTCACCGCGTGTATCCTGACACTTCGGCGTCCCATCGCGGTTCAGGCGCGGGGTCATGAAACCCTCAATCCCGTCATCAATGTACCAGTGCTGGCAGCCATCGGGGTCAACCCAGATACTGGCCACGCCATCGCGCAGAAAACCGCCATCGATCCCGCTGTCGACAACCGAAGTATCGTCACCAATCCGTTCACATGCCGACAAGACACCTGCCGCCAGAAGGAACATTGCGCTGCGTGTGAAAGCCATGATGTACCGTCTACCCGTGCTTGTGCGCGATTCGCGCGTTTTGCCAGTTGACTTACCATATGTTGAGATTTGGTATAGGTCCACCACCACGACACCTGCACTTAAACAAAGGGGTGTCGCACAGCCAGCCTAGGCAAAAAGCTCGCGGGTCAGCGGGCTTTCATGGTCGGCAAGCCCTTCGACGACGCTGAAATGGTGGCGATCCGGTTCTGTCACGATCTTGCAGTGCCAGGCGTCACAAAGGGCCTGCGCCTGCTCCAGAAAGACAGGCCGCTCGTCGGCGCCCACCCATACGGTCACAGGCGCGCCCGGTGCCGGCAGGTGAACGGGGCTTTCTGCCGATACTTCGGCAGCATCCAGCTTGAGGCCCTTGTTCATCGCGGTCCGCAACAATGGGGCAAGATCGGCAACCGGAGAGATCGGCACGACCTTCTCCAGCCTGTCCTGCCAACGCGCATCGGACCGTTGTGCGGTCATGCGGGCCACCAATTGGCCTCCGGCAGAATGGCCGGCCAGCCGGACAGGCCCCAGCACCCGATCAGATGCCACTCCGATAGCGGTAGCGATCTGGTCGCCAATCTGTGAAATCCGCGCATCCGGGCAAAGATCGTAAGAGGGCATCGCGACCGCCCAGCCATGCGCCAGCGCGCCCGCCGCCAGATGCGACCAATAGGATTTGTCAAAGCGCAGCCAATAGCCGCCGTGCACAAATACCACCAGACCTTTGGCAAGGCGAGCAGGGTGGAACAGATCAAGCCGCTGGCGCGGGCTTTCGCCATAAATCACATCGGTTTCACACAATGTGGACCCGCGAAACGCCTCTGCCGCCTGCGCCCATTTTTCAGGGTAGGCCGCAGCGCCCGGAATATAGGCCGCATTTGCATAAGCATCGTCCAAATCCATGATGACCCCCCTTTACGCCGCTCCCCTGCATGGGTCACATAGTGCACAAACCCCAGGGAGGCTACTATGCTCGATGAAACCACCAACCTCAAATCCATGTTGTCGCGTCCCGATCTTCTCTGTGAGGCGGCCTTTTTGGCTGGCGAATGGACATCGGCGGCCAGCGGCAAGACCTTCGACGTCGTCAATCCCGCCCGCGGCGACGTGATTGCCAGGGTGCCGGATCTGTCGCGCGCCGAGGTGGCCGCTGCCATCGATGCCGCAGAGGCCGCACAAAAGCCCTGGGCGGCACTGGCAGCCAAAGAGCGCGCCAAGGTCCTGCGCAAGTGGTTTGATCTGATGATGGCGCATCAAGAGGACCTCGCGATCATCATGACCGCCGAACAGGGCAAGCCTTTGGCCGAAGCCCGCGGTGAAGTCGCCTATGGCGCATCCTTCGTGGAATGGTTCGGCGAAGAGGCCAAGCGCGTCTACGGCGAAACCATCCCCGGCCATATGGCTGACAAGCGGATCACAGTGCTAAAACAGCCCATTGGCGTTGCCGCAGGTATCACGCCTTGGAACTTCCCCAATGCGATGATCGCCCGCAAGGTGGCCCCTGCCCTCGCTGCGGGGTGTTCTTTCGTGGTACGACCCGCCTCGCTCACGCCGCTTTCGGCTCTGGCCATGGCGAAACTCGCCGAAGAAGCGGGGGTTCCCAAGGGGCTCTTGTCGGTCGTCACCTCCACATCCGCATCAGAGGTCGGCAAGGAATTCTGCGAAAACCCCATTGTGCGCAAGCTGACCTTCACCGGCTCGACCGAAGTGGGGCGTATCCTGCTGAAACAAGCCGCCGATCAGGTGATGAAATGCTCGATGGAGTTGGGCGGCAACGCGCCCTTTATCGTGTTCGATGACGCCGATCTGGATGCCGCCGTCGAAGGCGCCATCGCGTGCAAATTCCGCAACAACGGCCAAACCTGTGTCTGTGCCAACCGGATTTACGTGCAAAAGAATGTCTATGACGCCTTTGCCAAGAAACTGAAGGTTGCGGTGGAAAACTTGCACGTCGGCGACGGGTTGCACGAGGGCACAACCTTGGGCCCGCTGATCGAGCCTGCGGCGGTCGACAAGGTGCAGGAACATCTTGACGACGCGCTCTCCAAGGGCGGCGAAATACTGACCGGCGGCAAACCACACGATCTCGGCGGTCAGTTCTTTGAACCCACCATCGTGACCGGGGCCACCAAGGACATGATGGTCAGCACCGATGAAACCTTCGGGCCTTTCGCGCCATTGTTCATGTTCGAGGACGAGGACGATGTGATCGCGCAGGCCAATGACACCATCTTTGGGCTGGCCTCTTATTTCTTTGCCAAAGACCTGAGCCGGGTGACCAAGGTTGCCGAAGCACTGGAATACGGGATCGTGGGCGTGAACACAGGGATCATCTCGACCGAGGTGGCCCCCTTTGGCGGGGTCAAACAATCCGGCTTGGGCCGTGAAGGGTCCAGCCACGGGATCGAAGACTATATGGAGATGAAATACATCTGTACCAGTGTCTGAACCGCGCGGCGGATCGGGCAAGATTACCGCGCCGGTGGCTTTACTGGCACCAGCGTGAACAAAATCTCAAGAATTCTTGGCTTTCCACCAAGGATTGACCTCTCGTCTGCGTCCAATCACCGTGATGCGCATGATGACAAGCGATGAAGACCTGGCCACAGCAGCGGCCGCCGGTGACGGCGCGGCCTTTGCCAGCCTGCTTGACCGGCACTATGATCGGCTTTTCGCTTTTTGCTTTCGCCTGACCGGATCGCGCAGCGAAGCCGAGGATCTGACACAGGATATCTGCGCCGCCCTGCCTGCCAAGCTGAGCAGTTATCAGGCCCGCGCGAAGGTCACGACATGGCTTTACCGGGTCGCGGTTAACGCCGCCCATGACCGCAGGCGCAAACGCGCGACCTATGTCAGGGCCACCACAGGGTGGGGGGATTGGGAAACCAACCGCACCGCCGCCAACGAAGAGACCCGCGCACAACTGAACTGGCTGGCCCTTGCAATGAACCAACTGCCCGAAGATCTGCGCGACACATTGGCATTGGTACTGGACGATTTGACCCACGCGCAGACCGCCGAAGTGTTGGGTGTCTCGGAAGGGACCATCAGCTGGCGCGTTTCCGAGGCCAAAAAGGCGCTGCGGACGATCAAGGAAAGGGAGGACACGGTATGAGCGATGACCTCGACGACCTCAAGGCGATGATGACGGACGCCACCCCGCGCCCGGATCCAGCACGCCGGGCCGAAAATCTGGCACTTGCGCGGAAAAACTTTGATGCGCGCCAAGGATCGCACAAGGCTGCGCGTCCCACTTCTGTAATCGGGCCAAAGGGCCTCTGGACAGGAGTAAAGACCATGCTGAACACAATGACATCCAAAGCCGCGCTGACCACGACAACCGCTTTGGTCGCCGCAGGATTTCTGTTTTTGACACCGCAGGGGCAGGACTTGCTGCGCCCGCCATCGGCTCCGCAGATCACGATGACCGAGTTTGACGGGCCAGCGCCCGCGCCGCAGGCAGAAACCGCGACTGATTTGGCCAATCTGCGGCCGGAGAGCACAACAGCACCGGTCGCGCCCATCGGTGGCGGCGCTGACGCGCTGCCTACACCTGCGCTGGAAGAGGCGTTTTCTGACCGCTCCGTTCCTGCCGTGCGAGAACGCCAATCCACATTGACAGCCAACCAAAGGGACGACATGGAAAGTGATGAGATCGGGCAACTGGCGCTGCGGTCGGCACCAATGCAGGAAGATATTGCTGCGATGGAGGCACCCTCCGGAGCCATGGCCCCCGCGCCTGTTACGAACCTGACCGCCGGGCGGCGGGTTGTCGTCGCACCCTCTCCGCCTGAGGACAAAGTGGCGATCGCCCCGATCGGAAACGCCGAAATCTTCGCCAATGCCGCCACCAACCCGCTCAAGATCACCGCAGAAGACCCCGTCTCGACATTCTCCATTGACGTGGACACCGCAAGCTACAGTGTGGTCCGGTCGTCACTTTCCCGCGGCCAAATGCCCCCGCCCCAGGCGGTCCGGATCGAGGAGATGATAAACTATTTCCCCTACGCCTATCCCACCCCCGATGTGGGTGAGGCACCGTTCCGCCCCACGGTCACGACGTTTCCGACACCGTGGAATGCCGACACCCGGCTGGTGCATATCGCCTTGCAAGGCCAGATGCCCGCGCGCGATGCACGTCCGCCGCTGAACCTTGTCTTTCTGATCGACACCTCCGGGTCGATGGATGATCCTGCCAAACTGCCCCTGCTCAAGCAATCTTTCCGGCTGATGCTGGACCAGTTGCGACCTCAGGATGAGGTGGCGATTGTCGAATATGCCGGCAGTGCGGGTCAGGTGCTTGCGCCAACGGCTGCCTCAGAACGGACCACGATCCTGCAAGCGATCCAGTCGCTTGGTGCGGGTGGGTCCACCAACGGTCAGGGCGGTCTGGAGCAGGCCTATCACCTGGCTGAAACCATGCGCCAGGACGGTGAGGTCAACCGCGTGATCCTTGCTACCGATGGCGATTTCAATGTGGGGCTCAGCAACCCCGACGCGCTCAAGGACTTTATTGCTGACAAGCGCGAGACCGGAACCTACCTCAGCGTTCTGGGCTTTGGCCGTGGCAATCTGGATGATGCCACGATGCAGGCACTTGCCCAGAACGGCAACGGCACGGCGGCTTATATTGATACGCTGTCAGAAGCGCAGAAGGTGCTGGTCGATCAGCTCTCCGGTGCGCTTTTCCCGATTGCTGGTGATGTGAAGCTGCAGGTTGAGTTTAACCCCACACAGGTCGCTGAATACCGGCTGATCGGATACGAGACGCGCGCGCTCAACCGCGAGGATTTCAATGATGACGCGGTTGATGCGGGTGAGTTGGGGGCGGGGCATTCGGTGACAGCGATCTATGAAATCACGCCTGTCGGCAGCCCGGCACAACTCAGCGACCCGCTACGCTATGCACCCAACACCGTGGCTGCAACCTCGGACGAATGGGGGTTCTTGAAACTCCGGTACAAGGCGCCGGGCGAAACCGTCAGCCAGTTGATCGAAACGCCGATTGTCGGCGGCAGCATCCCCGGCACAGAAGCCGGTTTTGCCGCCGCGATTGCGGGTTTCGGCCAGTTGTTGCGGGAGGACCGTTTTCTCGGCGATTGGGGCTATGATGAAGCAATTGCGCTGGCGAATGCCAACCGGGGCACCGATGCGTTTGGCTATCGGACCGAAGCGGTGCAACTGATGCGGCTGGCGCAAAGTCTGGCGCGGTAGCCTGCCGCCGTTCCTCTGCACACCCAGAGCGCCAGTTTTCCCCTTTTTGAGAGAACTGGCGCAGGATCAGGCCCACCGCCGATGATCGTATCCGGTCAATGGCGGTAGGCAGCGCTTTCGTAGAATTCGCGCAGCGACTGGTGTTTCTCGGGTCGATACCGGTCCAGTTCGCGCAAGTCAGATATCCGGTCCAGCCGGAACATCCGAAACCCGTCGCGCAGTTCGCACCAGCACACCGCGGTCCAGACCTTGCCCCAGAACCACACTCCCAATGGCCGTACAACCCGCGAGGTGCGGTTTCCGGCTTCGTCAGCATAGTTCATTTCCAGCCGGATATGCGCCTCGGACGCTGCTTCAAACCGGTCCAGATAATCGCGCCAATGCCCCTGCTGTTCGGCACCTTCCATCACATGCACATTCACCTGACCGACCTGCCTGCGGGCATCGTCGGGCAGGACGGCGTCAATCTTGACCAAGGCCTCCTGCGCTGCTGCGGCCATTCTTGTGCCACCCCAAGTCTGCAATATCCGCGCACCCGATACCAAGGCCACAACCTCATCATGGGTGAACATCAAGGGCGGCAGATCGTACCCATCGCGCATCAGATAGCCGACCCCGGCTTCGCCTTCGATTGGCACGCCAGAGCCAATCAAATGGGCCACGTCGCGGTAGATCGTCCGCGGCGTGACCTCCAGTTTTTCGGCCAATTGTGCCGCCGTCGTCAGCCGACCGCCCCGCAGAAACTGCAATATCTGAAACAGGCGGTCGGCGCGGCGCATCTAGCTGGTCGCCTCAAACAGACCGATGGAATTGCCGTCAGGGTCTTTGGCATAGGCAAACCTGCCCACGGGGATATCAATCGCCGGGCTCATCACCTGACCACCTGCTTTCCAGCAGCGGTCAATGCTGGCTTCAAGCGTATCTTCAACCGCAATATGGATGGTATTGCCCCCATCGGCTGCCGGCTTGCCGGGATAAAGATGCGCGCCTGCGCCATTCATCGATCCCCCCAGCACGGCCATCGGATTTGGGCCGGAATTGTCGATCTCCATCTGATAGCCAAAAACTTCGTTGTAAAAGGCCACCGATCTGTCCATGTCGGTCACCGGAATTTCGCCCCATGCCATAATTGTACGTGTCGTCATGTCGCATCTCCTTGATTGCGGTTGATGGACATCTTTAAGCATACCCCTGCTGACAGCATTATGTCAGCAGGGTTTCAGCAGCCGTCAGTTACCTGTCAGCAAGCCAGCCCAATCCATCGGTCGTGGCAATGCGCGGCTTGTACTCTGCCGCAACCCAACCTTGGTACGCTTGCGCGTCCAGGTCATCAAAAAACGCCGGAAAGTCGATCTGGCCTTTGTCAGGCTCACCCCGGTCGGGCATTTGGGCAATCTGCACATGGGCAGTGATATCAGCCATGGCATGCCAGGTGCCCCGAACGTCGCCGGTAATCCTGGCGGCATGGAAAGCGTCGAACTGAAGTCTGAGGTTTGGCGCATCTATCGTGGTGATGATGTCGCGGCCCAGATCGAAATCGTTCAGGAAATACCCCGGTCTTGTCTGGTTGTTGATTGGCTCGATCGTCAGGCTTTGTGCCGGGGCTTGGGCCGCGGCCCAGCGCAGGTTGCTTTCGAATGTGGCCCTTGCTTGGACGCCCCGGGCTTCACCGGACATGATATGCAGATGGTGTGCACCCAACGTGCGGGCGTAGCGAAGCGCGCGCTGAAAATCCTTCTTGAACCGCTCTTCCAGCCCCGGCACCGCCGCAAACCCTTGCGGGCCACCGGTGTAGTTAGGCGGCGGACAGTTTATCAGGGCCATTTGCAGCTCATGCCTTGTCAGTTCATGCACGATGTCCTGCGCATTCACGTCATAGGGAAACAGCACCTCGACCGCGTCAAAACCGGCCTCTTTGGCTGCCCCGAACCGTTCAAGAAACGGCAGTTCGGTAAAAAGCCATGTCAGGTTGGCGCAGAATTTGGGCATCAGACATCCTCAGATCACATCCGCAAAGGGCGCTTGGTTTCAGTGGGGTGATCCGTCAATCCAGCTCGGCGGAGGGGATGATGGGAAAGAATTCGCCCATTGAACGCAAACCGAACCATTGCGCGCCCTCGTGTTCAAGGTGTTCGCCGATCTCAACCAGCCGGTAAAAGGATTTGCGGTCAATCAGCGCCTCCAGATTGGCGCGCACCAGCACATAGGGCGACGGCTCGCCGGATTGAGGATCACGCACCACGCGGATCGGATGATCGGGGCCCGCCACCATGCGGTCACCGACATTGGTTTCAAACTCCAGCCCGTCGCCGCGTTTGTTGAAATCGACGGCAACGAAGGGCGCGTCATCTACGGTAATTCCCACCTTCTCGACCGGGGTGACCAGCACATAATCATCCCCATCGCGCCGCAGAATCGTTGAAAAGAGCCGCACCAGTTCCGCCCGCCCAATCGGCGTGCCCATGTAAAACCACGTCCCATCACGTGCGATGCGCATGTCGATCTGCCCGCAATGCGGCGGATTCCACAGATGAACGGGCGGCAAACCGCCTTTTTGCGCCGCGCGCGCGCTGCTGGCGAGGCTTTCGGCGCTTGGTGTCACAATCTTTTGTGTGGTCATTGTTTTTGCCATTGGGTGTGATGGGATTATCTGTTGTGATGCAGCGTATAGTTCAACCGGAGGAATGTCATGGCCAACAATGCCGATCTCGTCGTTCAGATTGAAAACCTGGGCGCAAAGCTGGCAGAGGCGCGGATCAGTATCGCGGCCCGTTTCATTGGTCAGCAGCGTGTCGTGGACCTGACACTGACTGCCTTGATCTGCGGCGGTCATGCTGTCCTGATCGGCTTGCCCGGTCTGGGCAAGACCCGCCTTGTCGATACGCTGTCCACCGTGATGGGTCTGAAAGGCAACCGCATCCAGTTCACCCCTGATCTGATGCCCGCCGATATCCTCGGCTCTGAGGTGCTTGAAACAACGCAAGACGGCTCGCGCAGTTTCCGGTTCATCGAAGGCCCGGTGTTTTGCCAAATTCTGATGGCAGATGAGATCAACCGCGCATCCCCGCGTACCCAGTCGGCCCTGTTGCAGGCCATGCAGGAAAAGGAAGTCACGATTGCGGGCGAACACCGCCCTCTTGGCGTGCCGTTCCATGTGCTCGCCACCCAGAACCCGATTGAGCAGGAAGGCACCTATCCGCTGCCCGAAGCGCAGCTTGACCGTTTCCTTGTCCAGATCGACGTCCCCTACCCGGATCGCGACACCGAGAAAGATATCCTGATCGCAACGACCGGTGTGGAGGAAGCCCAATCCAAAGCGGTCTTTACTGCGCAAGAGTTGCTCGACGCGCAAACCCTGCTGCGCCGGATGCCAGTGGGCGACAACATCGTCGAAATGATCCTTGATCTGGTTCGCGCATGTCGGCCAGACGGTGAGAACGCACCTGATATCGTCCGGCAAAATGTCAGTTGGGGGCCCGGTCCACGGGCCGCGCAGGCGCTGATGCTGACAGTGCGGGCGCAGGCACTGCTGGAAGGGCGCCTTGCCCCATCCGCCGAAGATGTGCGTGCCATGGCAGTGCCTGTCCTTGAACACCGCATGGCGCTGTCTTTTGCCGCACGCGCACGCGGCGAAAGCATCCATAACGTCATCAACACTGTCGCCGATCAGATCACGACGGTCGCCAGCGCCGCATGACAAACCCCCTCGCCTTAAGGTCCGACGCCGAAGCGGTCGCCGCCCCCCTGCCCTCGCTTTTGGCAGAGGCAGAGCATTTGGCGACGGCAGTTCTGCTGGGTGACCACGGGCGCAGGCGCGCTGGCACCGGCGACACATTCTGGCAATACCGTCCGGCACAACCACATGATGAGGCGCGCAGTATTGATTGGCGTCGTTCGGCCCGGTCAGACGCAAATTTCGTGCAGGACAAAGAGTGGCAAATCGCCCAATCGATCATCCTTTGGGTCGATCAAGCCGCCGCGATGTCATTTCGCTCCGACGATAACCTGCCAACCAAAGCACAGCGTGCGCGGATCCTGGGGCTCGCTTGCGCGATCCTGCTGATCCGCGGCGGTGAGCGTGTCGGGCTCACGGGTCTGCGGCTCCCACCGCGCCGCGGCGAGGCGCAATTGATGCAAATGGCACAGCTTTTGTCCCAGCAAGATGACACGGATTATGGCGCACCCGAGGCGCAAGGTATGCTGCCGCATTCGCGCGCCCTTTTCATCAGTGATTTTCTGGGCGATATCGCACCCATCGAAGATGCACTCTTGCGCGCCGCTGACCGGGGCGTTGGCGGTGCTTTGCTTCAGGTTCTTGACCCGCAGGAAGAGGCGTTTCCATTTGAAGGGCGCACGATTTTTGAAAGCATGTCGGGGACGTTGCAGCATGAAACCCTCAAGGCGGGTGATCTGAAATTGCGTTACCTTGATCGGCTTGCCGAACGCAAAGACCGTCTGCAAAATCTGGCGCGGGTCACCGGCTGGCAGTTCCAGACACATCACACCGGCGGCGGCCCCGCCAATGCGCTTCTTTGGCTTTACGGCGCGCTGGAGCACCGCACCTGATGTGGTCGGTCGGTCCCATAGGTTTCGCCGCGCCTTGGCTGCTGCTTGGCCTGATCGCCCTGCCGATTCTGTGGATCCTGCTGCGCGCCGTCCCGCCCGCCCCGATCCGACGGCGGTTTCCCGGGGTGGCCCTGCTTTTGGGCCTCACAGATGACGAAAACCAATCCGACCGCACACCGTGGTGGCTGCTTTTGTTGCGTATTCTGGCGGTTGCGGCAGCCATTATCGGCTTTGCCGGTCCCGTTCTGAATCCGCAAAACGCGCGGGCGGGCTCTGGCGATCTGGTGATCCTGCTTGATGGATCATGGGCCGGTGCACCCAGTTGGCAGGCCCGCATCGACCGGGTGGACACGCTCTTGACCGAGGCGGCGCTGGCCGACAGGCGCGCGGCGATCATCAATCTTGGCGAATTGCCCGTTGGCGCGCTTCCTTTCGCGGCACCCGGTGACTGGCAGAACCGCCTGCCCAACATCCAGCCGCGGCCTTGGCAGCCTGCTGATCCCGCCGCATGGTTTGCAGGCGTTTCCGGCAATTTCGAAACCTACTGGATTTCAGACGGGCTGGATTGGGACGGGCGCGACGACCTGCTGGCCGAACTGGAAACCCGTGGCAGGGTCACGGTTTTCCAGACGCCACGCCAGACCGTTGGCCTCCGCCCGGCCCGATTTGAAAACGGCGAAATCCTGGTCTCGGCCACCCGTTCGCCCATGGGCAATCCACTTGAGACAACAATCACCGCAGTCGGTCTCGATCCTGCCGGTGTCGAAAGGCAACTGGCCACGGTGCCGATGACCTTTGCGCCGGGCGAACCCACTGCCGAAACCGCCATGGTGCTACCGCCGGAGTTGCGCAACCGGATCACCCGGTTTGAGGTGGCGGGAACACGCTCTGCCGGGGCCGTCACCCTGACAGATGATGCGCTGAAACGGCGCGAGGTCGCCCTGATCGCCGGGCGTGACGACCGCGAAGGGCTGGAGCTGCTTTCGCCTTTGTTTTACCTGCGCGAAGCGCTGGAGCCGACGGCCGATATCATCGACGGCGCGCTGACTGATATCCTGCTGGCGAACCCCGATGTGATCATCCTTGCCGATGTAGCCAACCTTGCGGGCAGCGAAGCCGAGGAGGTTCTGACATGGGTTGAAAACGGCGGCATGCTGTTGCGTTTTGCTGGCCCCCGGCTGGCGGCATCTGATCGGGGCCGCAATGAAATAGACCCGCTTTTGCCTGTGCGCCTGCGCTCGGGTGGCCGCTCTGTCGGAGGCGCTATGAGCTGGGGTGAACCCAAAACATTGGCCCCTTTTGCCCTGGACAGCCCGTTCTTTGGCTTGCCGGTGCCCGATGATGTCACTGTCACAAGTCAGGTCATGGCCCAGCCTGATCCGACTTTGGCGGACAGGGTAATCGCGCAGCTGACCGACGGCACCCCTTTGGTAACGCGCAACCTTGTGGGTGAAGGCCAGATCGTGCTGGTGCATGTTACTGCCAATGCTGAATGGTCGAGCCTGCCTTTATCGGGTCTTTTTGTGCAGATGCTTGAACGTCTCGCGGTATCGACCCGCCCGACAAGCCCCGATGCCGTGGAGATGGCAGGCACGACATGGTTGCCGAACAAGGTTCTGGACGCATTCGGACGGCTCGAAGACGGTAGCGCGCTGCCCGGTGTGGCCGGTGAGGTCTTGGCCGAAGGCACTCCCGGACCCGCCTTGCTGCCCGGTCTCTATGCAGGTGGCGACCGCCAACTTGCCATCAACGTGATTGGCGCTGATACCATGCTGAGCGTCGCGGGGTGGCCGGCCCGGATCGCCATCGAAGGAATGTCTGTTGTGCGCGAAACCGCTCTGAAGGGCTGGTTGCTGAGCGCCACGGTCCTGCTCTTGCTGATTGACGTCCTCGCGTCGCTCGCCATCGGTGGCAGGCTCAAAGGTCCCCGTGCTGATGTGGCTGCGGCCCTTGCGCTTTTGCTGTTATGGGCACCCGACGCACAGGCCCAAACTGCCGAGGATTTTGCCCTGCGTGCCACCTCGGAGGTAGTTCTGGCGCATGTTCTTACGGGTAACGCGGAAATTGACGATATCGCCGAGGCCGGGCTCTTTGGGTTATCGCAAACCCTGTTCCGGCGCACATCCATTGAACCGGCCTCCCCTGTCGGGGTAAACATTGAAACGGATGAACTGGCTTTCTTTCCGTTCCTCTACTGGCCTGTCACCGCCGACCAACCGCTGCCCAGCCGCGCGGCCTATGCCAAGCTGAACCGCTATTTGCGCACTGGCGGGATGATCATGTTTGACACCCGCGACGCGGACACGGCGCGCTTTGGGTCGGGTTCTCCCGAAGGGCGCAAGCTGCAAGCCATCGCCCGCTCACTCGACATTCCACCGATCGAGCGGATCCCGCCCGATCACGTCCTCACCCGCTCGTTTTATCTGCTTCAGGATTTCCCCGGTCGCTATGCCAGCCGTGATGTTTGGGTAGAAGCCGCCCCGATCGATGCCGAACAGATCGAAGGCATGCCGTTTCGCAACCTCAATGATGGTGTGACACCTGTGATTATCGGCGGCAACGATTGGGCGCGCGCTTGGGCGGTTGATGGCAACGGGCGGCGCATGTTTCCCGTGGGGCGGGGCATGTCCGGCGAGCGGCAGCGCGAAATTTCACTGCGTTTTGGTGTGAACGTGATCATGCATGTGCTGACAGGCAACTATAAATCGGATCAGGTCCATGTGCCTGATCTTTTGGATCGGTTGGGGCAGTGAAATGACCGGAACTCTCGTCTTTGATCCGCTGATCCCGCCTTTGTTGCTTTATGGCGTGGCAGGGCTGGCGCTGCTGGCCTTGATCCTTGCGATATGGCGGCGGTTGCCTGGGTGGTGGTTACGCGGTTTGGCTGGGCTGGCCCTGCTGGCCGCCATCGCAAACCCCAGCATCCAGCAAGAAGACCGCGAACCGCTGAGCGATATCGTGATGATGGTCGTCGATGAAAGTGCCAGCCAACGGATCGGCGATCGTCCGTCACAGAACGCAGCGGCCGTTGCGAATATCGAAGCCGAAGTCGCGCGCCTGCCGAATACCGAACTGCGCACTGTGACGCTGGGTGACGGTGAAGGCGACCTTGGCACAACCTTGATGTCGGCCCTCTCAGCGGCGCTGGCCGAAGAACCACAGGCGCGCATTGCGGGCATTATCCTTGTCACCGACGGGCGGCTGCATGACATCGACCGCGCGCCCCGCCTGCCAGCGCCGTTGCAAACGCTGCTGACCGGGCAGCCTGATGACTGGGACCGGCGTTTGATCGTCAAGAACGCGCCAGCCTTTGCGATCCTTGGCGAAGAGGTCAACCTGACCTTGCGGGTCGAGGACCAGGGGGCGGCGCCTCTGGCTGCATCCGTGCCGCTTTCCATTTCGATTGATGGCGACACGCCAATCACGGTCTCTGTCCCCGTGGGCGAGGATATCCAGTTGCCCATCACACTGCCACATGGCGGCATGAACGTGCTGCAATTCTCGGTCCCGGATGCCGAAGGCGAACTGACCACGCGCAACAACGCGGCCGTTGTGCAGATCAACGGCGTGCGGGACCGTTTGCGCGTGCTGCTGGTGTCGGGCGAGCCGCACCCCGGCGAACGCACCTGGCGCAATCTGCTGAAATCGGATTCCTCGGTCGATCTGGTCCATTTCACCATCCTGCGCCCGCCTGAAAAACAGGACGGCGTGCCGGTCAATGAACTTTCCCTGATCGCCTTTCCCACGCGCGAGCTTTTTCTTGAAAAGATCAATGATTTCGATCTGATTATCTTTGATCGCTATCGCCGTAGGGGGATCCTGCCCAGCGCCTACCTCGACAATATCCGCGCCTATGTCGAACAAGGCGGCGCTGTGCTGATCTCTTCGGGGCCGGAGTATGGCGCCGCTGAAAGCATCTATCGCTCACCATTGGGGCAGATCCTGCCGGGTGCGCCGACAGCGCGGGTCTTTGAAGAAGGCTTCGTGCCGCAGATCACCGACCTTGGCGCGCGTCACCCGGTGACAGAAGGGCTGGATGCGCTGTCACCTAACCCTGATGGCGAAGGCCCTGGCTGGGGGCGTTGGTTCCGTCTGATTGACATGATTGTGCCGAAGGAGGCGATGACGGTCATGTCAGGTCTCGACGACCGCCCGCTTCTGGTTCTGAACCGTGTTGGCCAAGGCCGTGTGGCGCTGCTTGCATCGGATCAATCATGGCTTTGGGACCGGGGATATGAGGGCGGCGGGCCGCAGCTGGAATTGCTACGCCGTCTGGCGCATTGGATGATGAAAGAACCCGAGCTTGAGGAAGAAGCGCTCTGGGTCGAACCTGCCGGGCAGACCATGCGCATCATTCGGCGCACGCTTGATCTGGAAACCGGTGATGTGGTCATCACCCACCCTGACGGGACCGAAACCACGCTGACCCTGAAAGAGGTCTCACCCGGGCGGTTCGAAGCGATGTGGGAGGCACCGGAAATCGGGCTTTACCGTCTGGACGACGGTGAACAGACCGCCGTTATCGCCCTTGGGCCTGCCGCCCCGCGCGAATTTGAACAAACGATCGCGGATGGCGCTTTGCTTGCCCCATTGGTCGCCGGCACGCGCGGCGCAATCATTCCGATCTCTGCTGGCGATGTGAGTATCCGCACCGTCCGCGAAGGACGGCCCGCCGCAGGGCGTGGCTGGATCGGGATCACCCCGCGACAGGCGTTCCGCACCGCAGATATCAGCATCACGCCGCTCTTGCCTGCCTGGGCATTTCTGCTCTTGGCATCGCTGTTGATGATCGGGGCATGGCTGCGCGAAGGGCGCAGGTAGCTCCGTGCTGAAAACAACCCTCAAGGTGCTGGGCGTCACAGCCCTCGCATTGGGTGTTTTGGTCGGCTGTCAAACACTGCGCAACTCTGGCGATGCACCGCTGGCCGACACATCCACACATGCTTTGCGGGTGGCGACCTACAATGTCCATTATATCATTCTGGGGCAGGAAACCGGCCCATGGTCTGTCGGTGACTGGGAAAGGCGCAAGACACCGCTTGATCTGGCATTCAAGGCGGTTGGTGCCGATGTGATCGGATTTCAGGAAATGGAAAGCTTTGGCGGCGGCAGCGGCGGGCGCATCAACCTTACCCTCGACTGGCTGCTGGAGAACAACCCCGATTATGCAGCCGCCGCGGTTGGTGATCCGTCTGTCTTTCCCTCGACCCAACCCATTCTTTACCGCACAGACCGGCTGGAGCTGCTTGATCAGGGGTGGTTCTTCTTTTCACAAACCCCCGATGTGATCTATTCGCGCACATTCAACGGATCCTTTCCGGCGTTCACCTCCTGGGCGCAGTTTCGCGATAGGGTCACGGGTGAGGTGTTTCGCGTTGTCAACATTCATACCGATTTCGGCAGCCGATCAAACAGATTGCAATCGGTAGAACTGGTGTCTGCGCGTATTGCCCCGTGGATTGCCGCGGATGAGAACCTCTTTGTGGTTGGTGATCTGAATGCGCGGCGCGGTGATCGGGTTCTGGATATATTGACTGAAGCGGGGCTGGAATTTGCGCCGGTGGTCGGATCTTCGTTCCATTTCAATCGTGGCATCAACCTTTTCGGTGCGATTGATCATATCGCCCGTTCCGGGAACGCCAGACTGATCGGTGATCCGATTGTCCTGCGGCGGAAATTCGATGGTGAATGGCCGACCGACCATTATCCGGTCATTGCAGATTATCAACTGGGCGCGGCACCCCAGCAACGCTAGTTTTCCAGCCTCACTTCAAAAAGTTCATCCGCCCAGCCATCGACATTGCACCGCGCGCGGACATAGACGAAAGGTGCCCCATCCGGCACCGACACGCCAGATAGTGACCGGGTAAAAGGTTGCTCTGCAACATGCGGATGCACCAGCACGCGCAGACCAAGGCTGTTGCCATCGGCATCCAATACCTCCCACCCGTCAGCATAGTGATCCCAGCCGGTATCGGGATGCGACAGTGTCACATCAAAGCGATCACCGTTGATGGCCACGTTTTCAACAACCGGAGCATCCGCAAAGGCGGGGGCCGCGATCAGCGCAAGAAGAACAGCAGATTTCATGGGCGTCATTCTAGCAGAATTTTGCGCGGCATTGACGCAAATTCCCGTGACCACACGATCCAAATCACCACGACTGTCGCAATCATCAAGGCGATGGGGCCCAGCAACCACGCCAGAGTGCCCAGCGCAAAATACATCCCCCGCAGCCCGCGATTGAAATTCATCGCAGCGCGAATGTTCAGCTCCGCGGCTTGCGCCGCAAGCGGGTAGGACAGCGGGTCGTCAGGGTCATTTGGCACCGCGGCCATCGTCACGGCGCAATATCCAAAGACACGATTGGCCCAGACAAATTTGAGAAACGCATTGGTCAGGAACAAGGCCACCAGGGCCAGCTTGATCTGGAATATCAGCACCGGCACAGCCATGTCAGTGACTTCCGCGGCGACACCGCGCAGCGGTTCGGTGTTGCCGGCAAGAGCCAGCACACCACCGATTGCCAGCAAACAGGTCGAGGCAAAAAACGACGTGCCTTGCCGCAAGTCCCCCAATATCTGACTATCGAAAATCCGTGGATCGCGGGCGACAAAGACCTTCATCCAATCGCGCCGCCGCTGTGACATGAGGATAGTGACTGATGGGTGTTTGGCGCGCGGATGTTCGATCATCCAGCCAAGCAACAGCCATGCAACAACAATGATGCCCGCTGCGGTCCAATCCAGAAGCGATAAAAGCGCCATATGATCAAGTATTTGCATGATCCCTTGTGTAGCCGTTACAGTTGAGACTTGCCATATCTCAAAATTGGTAATATATTTTTACCAATCATCCCATCTGAGGAATCGTCACATGGAAATGCCAACACCGGACGCCAGCGTTCTGTCACGCAAGGCGCAGATCGTTGATCGCCTGTCAGAGGTTCTGCCACGCGATGCTGTCATTTCAGATGAGCGCGAAACACGCGCCTATGAATGTGACGCCCTGACCGCCTATAAATGCCCGCCCCTTTGCGCGGTGCTACCCGCAAATACCAAAGAGGTGTCGGACGTGCTGCGCCTGTGTCACGAAATGGGCGTGCCTGTCGTGCCGCGCGGCTCTGGCACGTCGCTGGCGGGTGGTGCGCTGCCCACAGCCGATTGCGTTATCCTTGGCGTGGCCAAGATGAACGACGTGATCGAGACGAACTACGATGACCGCTATATCCGGGTACAATCGGGCCGCACGAACCTGTCGGTGACCGGTGCTGTTGAAACCAACGGGTTCTTCTATGCACCCGACCCTTCCAGCCAACTGGCCTGTGCCATTGCAGGCAATATCGCGATGAACTCCGGTGGCGCGCATTGCCTGAAGTATGGCGTGACGACCAACAATCTGATGGGCGTCACCATGGTCTTGATGGATGGCACAGTCGTCAAAATCGGTGGCGCGCATCTTGATGCGGGAGGGCTGGACATCCTTGGCGTGATCTGTGGCTCCGAAGGCCAGCTTGGCGTTGTCACCGAAGCGACCCTCCGCATCCTGCACAAGCCTGAAAATGCGCGCCCTGTGTTGGTGGGCTATGACAGCTCCGAGGTCGCCGGGCAGGTTGTGACCGACATCATCAAGGCGGGCATCCTGCCGGTGGCGATTGAGTTCATGGACCGGCCTTGCATCGAAGCGACCGAAGCCTTCGCCAAAGCAGGCTATCCGATGTGCGAGGCGCTCTTGATTGTGGAGGTCGAGGGCTCTGACGCTGAGATTGACGCGCAGCTCAAACTGATTATGGAAATCGCCGCCCGGCATAACCCTGTTGAGCTGCGTGAGGCCAAAGACGCCGATGAGGCGGGCCGCATATGGCTGGGCCGCAAGTCTGCCTTTGGCGCGATGGGCCAGATCAACGATTACATGTGCCTTGATGGCACTATCCCTGTGTCCTCCCTGCCCTTCGTGCTCAAGCGGATTGGCGAGATGTCCAAGGAGTTCGGCCTTGATGTGGGCAATGTGTTTCACGCAGGTGACGGCAATATGCATCCGCTGATCCTGTTCGATGCCAACAAACCGGGCGATCTGGAACGTTGCGAAGCGTTTGGTGCCGAGATTCTCAAGCTTTGCGTCGAGGTCGGGGGTTGCCTGACCGGCGAGCATGGCGTCGGCATCGAAAAGCGCGATCTGATGAACGTGCAGTACGATCCGGCTGATCTCGAAGCACAGATGGCGATCAAGGATATCTTTGATCCCGCCTGGTTGCTGAATGCGGCCAAGGTGTTTCCGCTGGAAACGTCGCAAGCGCGGCGGGTCGCATAGGGGCTCTGCCCCCTCGCCCCGTGCCAAGGTATTTTTAAACATGAAAAGAAGACTGTCATGACGCCGAAGAGCGAAGAAGAGCTTGCGCAGATGATCGCCGGGGCCAATGGCCCCTTGCGGATCAAGGGCGGCGGGACCCGGCCCATCGGTCATTGTGAGGGCGATGTCTTGAACACATCCGCGATGCGCGGAATTAGCCTTTATGAGCCCGGAGCGCTGACGATTGTCGCGGGTGTCGGCACGCCGGTTGCCGAGGTTGAAAAGGTGCTGGCTACCGAAAACCAGCGTCTTGCGTTTGAACCGATGGACCATCGCGCCTTGCTTGGCACCGAAGGCGCGCCAAGCTTGGGTGGTTTGGCGGCCGCCAATGTATCGGGCCCCCGCCGGATTTCCGTGGGAGCGTGCCGCGACTTTATGCTGGGTGTGAGGTTCGTCGATGGGCAGGGCAACATCATCAAGAACGGTGGCCGCGTGATGAAGAACGTCACCGGCTATGATCTGGTGAAGCTGCTCACCGGGTCTTACGGCACCCTGGGTGTGATCACCGAGGTCTCGTTGAAAGTGCTTCCCGATGTGGAAACCACCGGCACCCTGCGCCTGCATGGGCTGAGCGACCATCAAGCGGTCGCGGCGCTTTCGGCGGCACTGGGCTCACCGTTTGAAGCGACAGCGGCAGCGCATTTCCCCAAGGGCCCATCCGGTGATCCGGTGACCATGCTGCGGATCGAAGGGTTCGCAGATTCGGTGAAGTACCGGGCCGACAGGTTGCGGGACTTACTCAAAGCTTACGGCGAGGTCGAGGTAGCTGTGGGCGATGGCGCGGAATGGGGCCTCGTGCGTGATGTCACCGCATTCGCGGATCAGCCGGGCGATGTCTGGCGGATCTCTGCCAAACCCTCTGAAGCGCCTGACCTTGTGGCCAGAATGGACGCCAAAGCGGTGCAATACGACTGGGGCGGTGGCCTGATCTGGGCATTGACTGACAAAGGGCGCGATCTGCGCGCGGCCATGGGCGCATTCGATGGCCACGCGACACTGATCCGCGGGGCAGCCGATGTGCCGACCTTCCAGCCCGAGGTCCCAGCATTGGCCGCCATCACCGCTGGCCTGCGCGCAAAATTCGACCCACGCGGCATTCTTAACCCCGGGATCATGACCTGATGCAAACGACCTTTACGCCCGAGCAGTTGACCGACCCTGCCATCCAGCGGTCCAACGAAATCCTGCGCTCTTGCGTGCATTGCGGATTTTGCACCGCCACCTGCCCCACCTATCAGGTGCTGGGCGATGAGTTGGACAGCCCGCGCGGGCGCATCTACCTGATCAAGGATATGCTCGAAAACGAGCGCAGGCCGGATGCCAAGACCGTCAAACACATCGACCGTTGCCTGTCCTGCCTTGCCTGCATGACAACCTGCCCGTCGGGTGTGCACTACATGCATCTGGTCGACCACGCGCGCGCCTATATCGAAAAGAACTACGACCGCCCGTGGTCTGACCGCGCCCTGCGCTGGGTTTTGGCGCGTATCCTGCCCTATCCGATGCGGTTTCGCGTGGCCTTGCTGGGTGCCAAGATCGGGCGCCCCTTTGCACGGCTGATGCCGGATGCACGCCTGCGAGCAATGCTGGAGATGGCCCCCAAGACAATCCCACCTGTCAGTCGCAACGATGATCCGCAGACGTTCCCCGCCAGGGACAGAAAGATGCGGGTCGCCCTGATGACGGGCTGTGCGCAAAAGGCGCTGAATACCGACATCAACGACGCCACGATCCG
>Ga0316204_10001956_pt1 | contig 50862 bp, 48 predicted proteins | sample 6monrhotite_MG_2_FD_205661 | JGI IMG/M metagenome (GOLD analysis project Ga0316204, IMG submission 205661) | Microbial mat bacterial communities from mineral coupon in-situ incubated in ocean water Damariscotta River, Maine, United States -... | ecosystem: Environmental > Aquatic > Marine >... | reverse complement strand
TTAACCTGAAACCTCCTGCCACGCGTAGTTCAGGGTCAGACAGCGTTGAACGCACAACGACCCCGGCGGCTACGCCGATAAGAGAAACAGAAACTAAGCCGGACTCGACCGGATTTGAACCCCTTGTGCCCAAAACAATCGAAGATTCGTTTGAAAAGGCCGCAGAACTTCTGGAAGAATTCATTCCCGAAGCTGAACAAACCGCCAATACGCGGTTGCGGATTGACAAAGACGATGAAACGGGGCGGTTCGTATACTATAGTGTCGATGACGAATCTGGAGAGGTGATCAGGCAATTTCCTCCTGAGAACATCTTGAAGTTTCTGTCTTATTACAGAGGCCTGGAAGGCCTGATATTGGATGACACAATTTAGATTGCAAATGTAATTTGCAGTTCACTGAGTTGTGTCGGAACCAATACCATTGATCTTGTTTTGCTTGCCTTTTGGCACTGCGAAGCGGGATGTTTTCGCTTGTCTTCTTTCAAACTACAAAAACATCCAATAAATTTTCAGTTCTTGTTGGAAACCAATCCACATCGGACTAAGTCTTTGCGGTAACCGTTTTGCCGCGCAAAACCAAGTAAACGCAAGCAATATGAGGCACACAAAATCGCCTCGGGAGAAACCGCCCAATGAAATTCGCCGGTACAGAAAACTATGTTGCCACCGATGACCTGAAGATAGCGGTTAATGCCGCAGCCACTCTTCGTCGCCCCCTCTTGATTAAAGGCGAGCCCGGAACCGGTAAAACTGTTCTGGCAAATGAAGTAGCAAAGGCCTTCGGCACTGAGCTAATCGAATGGCATATCAAGTCTACAACCAAGGCTCAACAAGGCCTGTATGAATATGATGCGGTATCTCGTTTGCGAGATAGTCAACTGGGTGATGAAAAAGTAAAAGACATCCGTAACTACATTAAAAAGGGCAAGTTATGGGAAGCCTTCACCAGCGACGGCACCCCTATTCTCCTGATTGATGAAATCGATAAAGCAGACATTGAGTTTCCTAATGACTTGCTGCTTGAGCTGGACCGGATGGAGTTTCACGTTTACGAAACCGGTGAAACGATCAAAGCAGTCAATCGCCCGATCGTTATCATTACCTCCAACAATGAAAAAGAATTGCCAGACGCCTTTTTACGTCGTTGTTTCTTCCATTTCATTAAGTTCCCCGACGAGCAAACAATGAAAGAAATTATCGATGTGCACTATCCCGACATCTCGCATAAACTGGTTAAAGATGCGCTGAACATTTTCTTCGAAATTCGTGAAGTCCCTGGTTTAAAGAAAAAACCATCTACAAGCGAATTACTAGATTGGCTTAAGTTGTTGATGTCAGAGGAACTTCCTGAGGAGGTTCTCAAGTCAAAGGACCCATCCAGCCTTATTCCGCCACTTCATGGCGCTCTGCTTAAAAACGAACAAGACGTTCATTTGTTTGAGCGGCTCGCCTTTATGAACCGCCGCAAAACCGTGTAATTACACCGAATAGGCACGCAGCATATGTTCACCAATTTCTTTTACGCCTTAAAAGACAATGGCATTCCGGTCAGCATCAAGGAATATCTTACCTTGATGGAAGCAATGGATGCTGGGTGTGCAAGTTTCAGCGTTGATGATTTCTATTATTTGTCCAGAGCCACATTTGTAAAAGATGAAGGCAATCTGGATAAATTTGACCGCATATTCGGTAAAGTTTTTGAAGGCATTGAGTTTATCGGTGACGAGGTTACCGAAATCCCCAAGGAATGGCTGGAAAAACTGGCAGAACTATACCTTAGCAAAGAAGAAATGGACGAAATCAAATCCCTCGGCAGTTGGGACGAGATTATGGAGACCTTGAAGAAGCGGCTGGAAGAGCAGGAAAAGCGCCATCAGGGTGGCAACAAAATGATCGGCACAGCGGGCCGCAGTCCTTTTGGCGCATATGGCTATAACCCTGAAGGTGTTCGTATCGGCCAGGAAGAAGGCCGGCACGGCAGGGCCTTAAAGGTTTGGGATAAACGCGAATATAAAAATTTGGATGACAGCGTAGAACTCGGCACGCGCAACATAAAAATTGCCCTGCGAAAGTTAAGGCAGTTTGCACGCGAAGGCGAAGCGACAGAACTTGATTTGGACGGCACCATTCACGCCACAGCCCACCAAGGCTATCTGGACATTAAAATGGTCCCTGAGCGCCATAATGCAGTGAAACTATTATTGTTTTTCGATGTCGGCGGATCAATGGACCCTCACATAAAAATCTGTGAAGAATTATTTTCGGCAGCGCGCAGCGAGTTCAAACATCTCGAGTTCTTCTATTTCCATAACTGCCTGTATGATCGGGTGTGGAAAGACAACAGTCGTCGCCACAACGACCATATGAGCACGATGGATGTCCTCCACACCTATCCGCATGATTACAAAGTGATTTTCATTGGCGATGCATCAATGAGTCCGTATGAAATCACCTACCCTGGCGGGTCGGTTGAACATTGGAATGAAGAAGCGGGTGAAGTTTGGATGAACAGGGTCAGCAGTATATATAGCCGCTCGGTCTGGCTGAACCCCATCCCTGATGACCATTGGCAGTATAGCCAGTCAATTCAAATCATGAAGACATTGATGCAAGACAAAATGTATCCGCTCACCCTTTCAGGCATCGATTCTGCCATGCGCGAACTTAGGCGCTAGCCTAAAATTAAGTCCGAATTGCCACTAACGATCAAACTGAACCACATACTAAACCGGCATGCTTCCGAAAACCCTACTTAAGACTATCCCATGGGCCAGTAATCGCAAGCGTCATCGTGGGGCTATAAATATTTACAAACAAAGTTGACCCATCAGGAGAGAAACACGCCCCTGCAGGCTCGGTTTGAACGCGTACCTTTGCAAATGGATACACTTCCCCTTCCGGCGTAACACCACGCAAATGATTATCCAATACTTCAGTATATTGATCCTCGCAGACAATCAGGTGCCCATTCGGAGCGACAGTTAGATTGTCACCGTAGTTGAAGTTTTTGGGATCATCTGATTCGAGGAACAGTTGAAGTTTCCCAGGCGCCTGTGCTTCCTCAATCTTCCCTTCATTAGCAGAAGGGACATAGCGCATAATTTGGCCAAGCTTCGCTGTACCGCCGGATGTGCAGGTAAAGTACAGCTCGCCGTCACCCCAATGTATTCCTTCTCCGCGCGCAAAAATCGCGGCGCCCTTAGCGTGCCCCCGCAATCTCAGGTCATCTTCAGGGCTATCGGTATTATCTAGATCAATCCATCTAGCGTCGCGCCAACTACCCGGCTTAAAGCCAACGCCTTCCCAGTTGCGAGTGTGGCTGGACGATGGTTCTCCAGTAAAGCCCAAGGCCTGCAAACGACCACCTTTACTCAGGTCTCCATAAACATTCGGAATAAAGCGGTAAAACAAGCTCTCGTTTCGATCTTCCGTCAAATATACGATTCCTGTTTTTGGATCAACGGCAGCTGCTTCATGGTTAAACCGTCCTAAAGCCTTCAAGGGAATCGGGGCAGCCAACCCCGTTTCTCTAGCAGAAACTTCAAATACCCACCCATGGTCGTCAGCTACGCCTTCGCCAGCGCGCGACACATTCTCTTCACATGTAAGCCACGTGCCCCAAGGCGTAATACCACCCGCGCAATTGCGAATTGTGCCCAATAAACTCAGATGCTCCCGAACTCGTTCTCCGGTAACCATATTATAAACAATTGTGGAAGTGCCGCCCGGCAGCGGTCGCCCTTCATCGTCTTTATCAAATGTCAAAATATCAGGTGACTGTCCCGCAGGAATAGGGCCTAAATCATGCCGATCTGCGGGCAGCTCATGGTTACGCACAAGAGCCACATGGTCAGAATCAAGCTCGAAACAGCCCATGCCATCGGCTCGGTCTGGAACCAATAATCCATCATCCATCTTATCCCCTAAAGATGAAATAACGCGGTAAGAAAAGCCAACTGGGAGATCAAGTACGCCATTTGGGTCGACCACCAGGTCTCCATATCCAACGCTGGTCGGCAGCATTCCAGAAAGACCCAGAGCGGTGGCATTTTTTGCCAGCCCCATAAATGCAATGCTGCCAGCTCCAATCGCAAATTGTCTCCGAGATATTTTCATTGGTGATTCCTATGTATTGCGTGTGCGGATATTTAACGTGGCGAATTATCTATTCGCCACACAACACTAATTGATTGCATTGTGCTTTAGCAAGTCTTCATCAACTTTGCTTCTTAACCCAACAAAAGTGGATCCCTGCTCTAAATGTGAGCAATCACTATGGGAAGTTTCACTGATGGACTCTGACCAGAGTTTCACAGTGAAACTCAAAGTCTTAAGTGCCTTCGTACTTGGCGATTGCTTCGTCAAGGGTCTCGCTGAGTTTAGCTCCAATTTCACCGCCATTCCCAGAAACACGGCCTCGTATTATTGCGCGCATTGCGTCCACATGAGATTTCACCAGTTCAATCTGATTGTCACTAATTTCGCCGGGCCGTTTAATTGTAAATCCATAGAGACTGTCAGAAAATTTGGTAATGAGCGGATAGCCAAAAGTACCACCCTGCCCCTTCATGTCATGAGCGATGTGGTTAATTTCCTCAAAAAACTCATGCCTTTTTTCCGGGGTATCAACACAGCGACCGTGCTGTTCCTGCAATTTCACCAACAAGCCAGATACCCAGTCAGGATAGTCTTCCGACATTTTGTTGAGAGCCGCCTCCGCGGCCTCCATTGCTTCAGTTGAAATGCTGGCTTTTCCCGGTGATAAGCCTGCGGTCTTTTCTTTAAGCCGGTTTTGAAACCGGTAAAAGCGTACAACTACTTTCTTCTTATCCACGGATAATCTCCACGCCTTCGCTTTTATCAGTGAGTACCCGCCGTTCAGGCCCCGGAGGGCCGAGCTTTTGTCGCCTCCTGTCTGGGCCGAAAAACTCTGCGTTGTGAACAAATTGCCGTGGGCGTTCGATAATTGAGATCAGTTTTTCACCAATATGTTTAATGGTGAAAGGTTTTGCCAACATGTCACTAACGCCCATTTCACGGGCCTGAACGATCCGCTCTGGCTCAGTGTAACTGGTGATCAACATGAAAGGCACAAACCTGTCAGGGCTGTCTTTATGACGCCGCACCCATCGCAGAAACATCATGCCGTCAATCGGCGACATATCCCAGTTGGAGATAATGATATCAATTTGCTGAACACCAACCCGCATGGGTTCATTTTTGACCCGCTGCAAAAAATGAATTGCATCACCGCCGTGCTCTACAGCAAATACATTGCCCACCCCGAGAACTTTTAGTGAATTAACAAGAAGAGAGCGAATAAACGGACTATCTTCCGCCAATAAGACATTTACTCGATCAAAATCATAGTCACTCATATCAAACCTTTACGCAGTCGATTAAATGATGCCGCCCAGAAGTTGGCCAAAACCAATCTTGTTCAGCGACATTAAACAGCATCAATCGTTAAGGAGGTGTTTAATATGTGAGATTGTTTCTTCAAGCCGTTCCAGCAGTTCATGACAGTGACTTTTGCGTCGCGGATCGTCTTCTGCCGGGTTTCCCAGCGCCTCGGCGCGTTCTGCCGATACTGCTAATCGCCATGCCCCTATGCTTCGGGCAGCGCCCTTCAATTTATGAGCATCCACGCGCCAATTTTCGTTATCTTTTTCGCACAATATTTCCAGGTAGCCCGGCGCATGATCCAGGAATATCTGCATTACATGCGCTTGCAAAGCCGTATCGCCGCCCGTGAATTCGCCCAAATGGACTTCATCCAATATGATAGATTCGTCCCATTTGGACACGGAGTTACTCACTTGCCTTTCAATATAGAACGGCCCTGTGGGGTAAGCTTGCACACTAACCAGTCGGGTTTAACCGGATTGTTGTACCACGGTTCACACCAGCCATTTTTTATACAGGCCTTAATCGTCTGATCTTTAATCCGTTGGCCCTGCTTGTCAAAAAGTGGCAACTTTCCGCCTGGCTCGCTCAACCCGCGTTCCAAATAGCGCTTTTGAACACTACTCAATGAAGAACGCTTTGGTGCCCCATCGTATTTCATTGGTGTCTTACGCAATTTTTCCATCAATTCAGTCATAGACCTGTCCCCGTGATCTTGGCTGTTTCAATTTATCATCTCAGCTAACAATACTCAAAATCCATCATTTTGCCACATCTGCGTGGCAAATAGCCTGCTAATGGCCGGGAAAGCGACGCAATGGTTGACGCTGTATCATGAAAATGAAACTGTAACGCACTGACAGAATGAGCTGATTGGGGGCTGAGGGGCATCAATAATGTCAAGAGTTGACCACGATTTCCCGGATATCAAACCGGACGAGAAAATGCAGGAAAAAAACAAGAACGATGTGGTAGATACTGATGCCGCTGAAACCAACATGCGCGCACGTAATCGCCGCCGACTATTGCCGGTGGTATTAGCTGGTGGTGTTTCGCTTATATGGACCGGTGTTGTCGCCTACTTCCTATTGGCAATTTCCCCTGCAGGGTCACTGGCCACAGATGCCGGTGGTTTGGCCACGTTAGTTGCCGGATATAGCACACCAATAGCCATATTCTGGCTCATGGCCCTGGCGTTTCAGCGCACTGACCCACTTTTGGAGCGCCGATTGGCTATTTCCCAGAACTTGCACCGCGCTGTCGCACCTGTTGAAGTCGCAGAACAACGCCTGGCACAGTTAAACCGCTCGCTCACCAAAGAACTGACCAACATTGATGCTGTGGCCGATTTGGCATCAGACAGGCTCGAAAATCTGGAAAACCGTTTCCAATCCCAAATCAGTGACCTCTTCTCCGCCACTGCTGACACCGAGGCGCGTACAGCAAGCATTCGAGAGTTACTCAGCCGCGAACGCGAGTCTATTTTAGAACTAACCAGTGAAGTTGAAACTAGAATCACCGACCTGGAGACCAACGTAAACGATATGTCTGCACGTGTGGAAGACGCCGGATCTTCAGCAGCCGCGACCGCAGACCGGGCGCGTGAACGCGTAGACAGCAGCTTGGAAGCCTTCGGTAAGGCAACCGAAGACTTTGAAACCCGTCTTGATAAAGCCGGTGATCATGTAAGTAGCCGCGTATCCGAAGTTCAGGACATTGCTGTTGATGTTGAACTGCGGTTGCAATCTGTAACCGATAAGGTATTGGGCGGAATGGAGAAATTCCGCCACGATGTTGAAGGCCTTGAGGGCCGCTCAGCCGAGCTTTCCAATCATATGCAAACCCAAGGCACCGTTCTCAAGGAGCTCGCCGAGCTGGCGGCTACCGAGTCTGCGAAAATTGAAGAAAGCCTGCGGACCCATGTCGGCGAAGTCCGCACTGCGGCTTCTGAGGCTTTGGAAAGCACAAACGACGTATCCAAAGTATTCTCAGAACGCGCTCATTCCATGTCTGAACAGGTAATCGACACGGTTTCGCGGGCAAAAGCTATGCTCGAGGAAGCGGGTCAGTCGCTTGAAGCCCACAGTGCTTCAGCCCTTGAAATTAGTGAACAGGTAAACAAGCAAACGCTCGCAACGACAGAGGAAACCGGCAAGCAGGTATTGGAGCATGCCAAACAGGTTGATCTTGTTCTGGAAGACGGCCTGGAACGCGCCAAGCGAGCCCTTGAGACAACAATGGGTGCAATCTCCTCTCAGAATTTAGCCGCAGCAGAGGAAGCCGAAGCAACCGCAGAGCGTACGCTACAGCATATCCGGCAACTTCGCGCGGGCGTTGAAGACCAAATGGCTGAACTGGCCAGAGCCGGAGAACAAGCGGGCGAGTCACTAGCTGAATCAGCCGGGAAAATTAACCAAGAGGCCCAAAGCCTGGCGGAACAGTCACAGCAAACCAATGCTGACATTGAAACAGTGCAAGGCAAAATGGGCGAACAAAGCGGCGTTCTCTCTGACCTGTTGAATGACACCCGAATGAAGCTTTCTCGCCTTGAAGACGACCTTACGCGGCAGCGTGAGGCTTTAAACGCTGCCTCAGGAGATGCTGCCGACAAGGTAATCGAAGCGGCTGAACGTTTTGCTGCCCAAAGCACACATCTACAAGACAAGGCCGGTGAAGCAGAAAGTTTTCTCAGCGAAAAAACCAGTCACTTGGGCGAAGTGGTCGTTGATTTAGAAACTAAGGCGTCCATCGCTGCTGACTCCGTGCAGGTGCAAAGCGAAAAACTTAGTAGCAACGCTTCAGCGCTTGACGAACAGCTTTACGATACCAGTCAAAAGTTGGGCCGTGCAGCGGAAGCCTTTGCCGGTGAACGTGAACGAATCGTTGAAGAAGCAGCAGAGGTAATCCAGAGCCTTGATAAATCAACCGATCGAATGGATGGTCAAATCGCGCGCTTCGCTGAAAGCTCTACCGATGCAGCCGAGAGACTTGATGCGGCGAGCCAGACCTTGATGGATCAGACTGAGCGGGCTCAAACTGAAATGCGCCAGACCGTAGAGAACACAGGCGAAGAACTAAGTGCCAGCCTCACGTCAATAAGCGACAAAGCTAATGAGCGCATCACATTCCTTCAGGAACAAATGCAAGCAACGCTTGACCGGGTTCTGACCAACTACCAGGGCTCTGCCGACCAGGCTGAGAAAGAAAGCGCCCTACTCGCTATGCGGCTCGGCAACGAATCTGACAAGATTGCTCAACAAGCTGAGCAGTTTATTGAGAAAACTTCTGAAATTGAGCAGCGTATCATATCAGCAACCAAGAATGACTTTGCCCGCACATCAGCGTTGCTGATGGAAAGCCTGCAGTCAGTTTCCATAGATATAAACAAAGCCCTGTCGCAGGACTTGCCTGACAGCACTTGGGAAAGCTATCTGGACGGCGACAAGTCAGTGTTTATGCGCCGCACCCTGAAACTTGGTGATCGCTCTACCCGAAAAGCCATTGCCGACAAATTCAAAACCGATAGCGAATTCCGCGAGACTGTCGCCCGTTATTGCCGCGACTTCGAGGGTTTGATGGAACGAGCCATGATCGGCGACAAAGGTAGCGCCCTTTCGGTGACGCTCATTTCCTCTGACATGGGCAAGCTCTATATATTGCTTGGCCAGTCTCTTAAAAAATTCGGTTAACACTCTGAAGTTACGAGGTTTAAGATGTTTCGATTGACGCGAATAATTCTGTTAGCCGGAGTGCTTTCTGCCTGTAGTCAACCGGTTCAGGAAACTCAAGCACCTGAGGATGATAATGTTGGTCAACCGGTTAATTGGCGCATGACAAGCACCTATCCCTCTACGCTTTTACAAATTGGCACTTTGGGCAAACGAATTTCAACTGAACTTGGTATTATTTCAAATGGAACAATCAATTTGAAGTTTCATGAGCCAGGTGTTTTGGCCCCGCCCTTTGAAACCTTTGATGCCGTGAGTTACGGCGCGCTAGAAGCAGGCTGGTCTACACCGGGTTACTGGGCAGGAAAAGAAGCTTCACTGCAGTTATTTGCCTCTGTTCCCTTCGGTCCGTCAGCGCCGGAATACCTTGCCTGGTTTGACTTTGGTGGCGGCAAAGAACTTTTTGATGAAATATATCATGAACATAATATTCACAGCGTCATTTGCGGTTTGACACCGCCGGAAGCCTCGGGCTGGTTCAAAAAGGAAATCAACTCGATTGATGACTTCAAAGGACTAAAAATAAGGTTTTTTGGCCTTGGCGGCAAAGTAATGGAGAAAATCGGCGCGGCACCACAGCTCATTGCCGGCGGCGAGATATACCAGGCGTTGGAGTTAGGCACCATTGATGCCACAGAATACGCAATGCCGGCTGTAGACGAACGAATGGGCTTTTATGAAGTCGCTAAACACTATTACCTGCCCGGTTGGCACCAACAATCTACGTTTTTTGAATTGATGATCAATCTGGATGCATGGAATAGCTTGAGCAAGAACCAGAAACACATGATTGAAACCACCTGCTCTGCAAATGTACGCCACGGTGTTTCTGAGGGAGAGGCCCTGCAAGCCGATGCAATGATACGCTTGGAGGAAAAAGGCGTTCAAATCCACACCTGGTCCCCTGAGATATTAGCGGCATTAGAATCCGCATGGAACGAAGTAGCCTCTGACCTTCAAGCCGAAGATCCAAAATTCGCGCGTGTTTGGGCATCACTGGTTGCATTCCGGGCAAAATATAAAGGCTGGGCCGAGCGGGGGTATCTGAAAAACAAATGATGGAACGTTTACTAACAATCTCCCTCAGGTTTCGCCAAATCGCTGACTTTATGGGCAGGTCCAGCGCCTGGCTGATGGTTGCACTGATCGCTGTAATCGTCTTCGATGTAACCTTGCGGAATTGGTTTGTTATTGGCTCCACCAAACTGCAGGAACTTGAATGGCACCTGCACGGCGCGTTGTTTTTGTTGGCACTGGGATGGGCCTATAACCATAACGCTCATGTCCGCATCGAATTACTTTCAGAACACTGGAGGGCTCGCAAAAAGGCTGCCGTTGAACTTATTGGATGCAGCCTGTTCTTGTTGCCCTACATAACCGCTGTCATTTGGTTCGGTCTTGATTATGTGGCTTACAGTATTGAGTATAATGAAGCGTCACCCTCCGCTACGGGCCTGCCCGACCGCTGGTTGATCAAGGCCGCAATCCCCATAGGATTTGCGGGCTTAGGCTGTGCAGCAATATCAAAACTACTCCAAGCATTTGTTTTTCTTTTTGGCGCAGAGATTGATCAGGAAAAAACTGAATTTTATCCTTCAAATCAGCCCCATGAGCAAACGCCAGTAAGCACAACCTGATGGAAATTATCGTCGAAATATTGCCGTTTCTCATGTTTGCGGTTCTGATTCCGCTTTTGTTTAGTGGCTATCCAGTGGCCTTTGTATTGGGCGGCGTTGGTCTTGGTTTTTGGCTATTGGGCGTTGTGCTAGGCCTGCAGAATTCCAACAGCTTTTTTCTAGTCGTCAGCCGCATTTTCGGCGGCGTGGTCAATAAGCAGATTTTGGTCGCTATCCCAATGTTCATTTTCATGGGTACAATGCTGGAAAAAAGCGGCATTGCACGCGACTTACTTACCACTTTGCAGTTGATGACACGCCGTATTCCGGGCGGTCTGGCACTATCAGTTACCGTGCTAGGGGTTATTCTGGCTGCCACCACGGGCATTATCGGCGCAAGCGTAGTGATGATGACCCTAATGGCACTGCCGATCATGCTTGAAAGCGGCTATGACCGCCCCCTGGCAACCGGAACAATAGCGGCATCAGGCACATTAGGCATCTTATTGCCTCCATCCATAATGCTTGTTGTTATGGCTGACCTGCTCGGAACTTCTGCCGGTGGCCTTTTTCTGGCGGCGGTGGTGCCGAGCCTTCTTCTAGCGTGTCTTTACATGCTCTATATTTTGGTCCGTACCAGCCTCAATCCAGCGCTTGCACCGCCGCTTGTTAGCAAGATTGACGACGAGCCCTTATCTGCTTGGATGATTGCGCGTAGTTTCATCCCCCCTCTAGCGCTGATCATCGCCGTTCTTGGTTCCATATTTGGCGGCTTTGCAACACCGACGGAAGCAAGTGGTGTCGGCGCTTTCGGGGCATTGTTGCTCGCCCTGTTCCGTGGTGAGCTTAAATTCAAGGTTTTGAAGGATGTGGTTGAGCAATCTACCCTAACAACAACCATGTTGTTCGGCCTGTTCGTAGGCGCGACTGCCTTTTCCTATGTGTTTGCGCTGCTGGGCGGCCACGACCAAATTTTGGGCGTGATCCAGTCAAGCGGAACAAGTGCTTGGGTCGTGCTGCTCATTTTAATGATTGCTGTTTTCTTGCTGGGCTTCTTTTTCGACTGGATAGAGATAACCCTGATTATTCTGCCGGTCTTTGCCCCGATCATTGCGCATCTCGACTTTGGAACCCACTTGCCTGACCCGGGCATGACAACCATGTGGTTTGCAATTCTAATGGCAGTGAACCTGCAAACTAGCTTCCTGACACCACCGTTCGGATTCGCGCTTTTTTACATGAAAGGTGCAGCCGGAGACATGGTATCCCTGAAAGACATATACCGCGGCATCATTCCGTTTGTTTTTCTGCAAATATTCGGACTGATAGCGGTTCTGATTTGGCCGGAAATTGCGCTGTGGCTCCCTAGCCTGTCTCGTTGACTTTAGTAGAAGCCACTATTGGAATTAGCAAAAAAACGCTCTACATAACTGCATGAACGCTTTGTAATGTGGAAACTGCCCCTAATTTACCAATAAGGTAATCCAGATTCTCAGTATCAACTTCATCCTCAACCTGAGTCAAAACACGTTCAATCATTAGCGTTTTGTATGTGTCACGGTCGTCGCCGCCTGTTTCGACCATCTCAGCAGAAACATCCAATGCGGCTCGCGCCATGTTTAAAAATTGCGGTGGCATGTCGGTTACCTCAAACAGACGCTGCAACCCCATATTTCCGCCGTCATGAACCAGCTTATAAGCATTTGTGACAGGAATTTTGGCGCGCTTGGCAAGCGCCGTTTCAAAGAAAGACGTATCCCCCATACACAGCGCCCTTAGCATTAGGGTCGGTGTTAGCCGTCCGTTGTTATCCAGTTGGTCAACCAATTGTTGAACCGTATGTTGGCTACCTCCTTCAACCAGCGATACCGTAGCTTTTTCTCGGCTTTCAAGAAGAAGGTCTGCTGCTGTTGTCGGGGATATTTCATGGTGCGTCATGATATGGCTTCGAAGCTGTTCCGAAACCATCGTTACCAATCGCTCAGACACTGAAACAGGAAGGTCGGAGCGATGTGCCATGGGCAATTTAATCTCGTCACTGTCGCCAAACGCATCTAATACTCGATCATAGGTACCCTCGTTCAATGTCGCGCCCTTATTCTCAATGAGCGTGGCAACAACTTTTTCATCACTTGTATCGACTAAGGCGTCTGAAACACGGGATGATACAATTGGTCTGCCGGCGACGGCTTTTTGTGCCTCTCTGCTTTGGGTTTGAACGATCTCAACCAAATCCTCGTCATTTAAAACCTGCGAGCTTTCAATCATCGGTATCGAGACGGACTCGACATCTTTTGCCAGGCCAATGGCTACATCGTGCGGCACAAGCGGACTATCTTTCAAACTATCTGACAACGCCTCCCGCACACGCACGGCGGCATCCTTCAGCATAACCCGAAAGATATCCTCCGCAATCGCGCGTTCAGTGTCGGTCAGGCCAGGTGCTGAAAATGTTGATGCAACTTTTTCTGCTGCTACGGCACGGTTATCACTGTTTGGGTCTTGTAAAAGCTTGGCTACGTCTGCGCTCGAAAGTGGGCTGTCTTCTGACACGGCTGCTATCCTATACATTGTAGTTTGGGTATTTCGAGCGCTATAAAAGCGTCCGTTTAAGCAATAAAATAAAGCTAATCCAAACAGGTTAACCCGCCGTTAAAAGCTTATTAAACTTTTATGTTTTGGCTACTACATTCCCTCTGGTCATTAGGTACAACTGTCTCTAAAAGGACCATTTGCTGCCTTGGTTTCACCGTTTTTTGGCCTGCACCATCTTTCCATTGAGCCAAAGCGTCATAACGGCTAGCATGCGCACCATAATAGTTTGGCTTTTGTTGTATGTGCCATTCAAACCGTCAAACAGGCAGTTAGATGCCTGATGATAATTAAAGAGTTTCTAGGGGGAAATTTGTATGAGACGCCTTTTGGCAGTTATCGCGCTTTTTAGCGCGACAATAGGGATGATGAGCCAACCTGTACTTGCACAGGAAAGTGGCACTTTTGTTGAGGCAGTGAATAACTTTATGGGGCCGATAAGTGCCTTTGTATCTGGAATCATATTCTTTACACTTCAGGACGTTATATCAGCGCTGCCACCAATCCCGTTTATAGTTTTGTGGCTGTTAGGCGGCGGCATTTTCTTCAGTTTTTATATGGGATTCCCCAATATTCGTGGCTTCGGGCAGTCTATCCGAATTGTAAAAGGCACTTATGACGACCCAACAGACCCTGGAGAAGTAACACACTTTCAGGCTTTAACGGCGGCGGTTTCCGGTACAGTTGGACTGGGCAATATTGCTGGTGTCGCCATTGCTATTTCTGTTGGTGGGCCCGGCGCAACTTTCTGGATGATCCTTGCTGGCCTCTTCGGCATGACCTCTAAGTTTGTTGAATGTACGCTCGGCGTCAAATACCGGGAAATCGACGAAAACGGCGAAGTTTCCGGTGGCCCAATGTATTATTTAACTAAGGGCTTGGCAGCTCAGGGTCTGCCCAACCTTGGTAAAGTTTTGGCGGTTATCGCTGCTATTTTCATCATTGGCGGTGCATACGGCGCTGGCGCCATGTTCCAGGTAAACCAATCTTCAATTCAGTTTACCAATGAAATCGCGGCGTTAACCGGCGGTGAAAACAGTCTGTTATTTGGGCGCCCCTGGATATTTGGTGTTGTGTTTGCTGCTGCTGTAGGTTTGGTTATAATTGGTGGCATCAAACAAATTACTCACGTTACCGAGTTTTTGGTGCCAATCATGGCTGTTACATACATCACAGCTTCGCTGGTTGTGATCTTCGGACATTTCGGTGATATTCCAGCGGCATTTGGCCAAATTTTCTCAGGCGCATTCACCGGTGAAGGTGTCGCTGGCGGCATCATTGGTGTTCTTATCCAAGGTTTGCGCAGAGCAACCTTTTCTAATGAGGCGGGCTTAGGTTCTGCTTCTATTGCCCACTCAGCCGCAAAAACCAAAGAACCGGTATCAGAAGGCCTTGTAGCCCTTTTGGAGCCATTCATTGACACCGTGGTTATTTGCACGATCACGGCCTTGGTTATCATTCTGACCGGCTCGGTTGACCCCTCTGCTTCCGGCACTCTTGCTGGAATCGCATTGACATCCAAAGCGTTTGCTACGGTTATTTACTGGTTCCCTTATATCCTTACCGTCGCAGTAGTGATGTTTGCCTTCTCGACGTCAATCACATGGTTTTACTATGGCCAGCGGTCATTCCTTTGGCTATTCGGAAACAACAAAAATGCCGATTTAGCATTTAAAGTCTCCTACCTGCTGGTTCTAATCACCGGATCTGCTATGTCGTTGGCACCAGTTATGGACATGGCAGATGCGTTGCTACTTGCAATTGGCTTCCCTAACATTCTTGGATTGTTCTTACTGCGCAAGGAAGTGAAAGGCATGATGGTAGACTATTTTGCAAGGGTTAAATCTGGAGAGATTAAGCCCTATGTCGAAGGCAAATAGCCTAAGGTAGAAACAAGGCCGGCAATCACGTTGCCGGCCGATATAATGAACTAATTGTGACAGATTGCTATGTAGACATCTGCCACGACAATTGGCACGATATTCACCGTAGGTTCAGGAGAAATCGACAATCTACGCCGATCATGTTTGGGTAATGGACCGAGTGCACTGGAGTATTTGATGAAACCCCTGTTTAAAGCCGCTGTTTATATATCTTTAGCAATTACGCCAGCCTATACCGCCCTGCCCGCTGTCGCCATTGACGCCACTGACACGACGTTGTCATCTGGTGGCGACGCAGTTAAAGGCAAACGGCTATTCAATAGGTGCCGCGCCTGTCACAATTTAACTGCAACTGCACGGACGCGGATTGGACCGAATCTCGACAGTTTATTTGGGCGGAAAGCTGGTGCAGCCGAAGGCTTTAAATATTCCAAAGCATTGCAAGAAGCTGACTTCGACTGGAGCGAAGGAGCTCTGGACAGTTGGCTTGCACAACCCAGAAAGTTTCTCCCCGGCAATAAAATGGCCTTCGCCGGCCTAAGAAAAGAACAAGATCGCAAGGATCTGATGGCCTATCTTCGGGTAGCAACGCTGGAATCAGCCGAATAAACAAACGACATACCTGTTCACCTCAATGTGAGTTACGGGAATATGTTAAATGCGAGGACTGAATGAAAAAAATAGCCATATACTGCATGCTTCTAGTTGCCTCCACCTTTCAGGCACAGGCACAGTCTACTGCAGTTGACGACACTAGAGGCGCGATTGAGTTTGTAGAAACTATCGCGAGCGAAACCATTGCAGCCTGGAGCGACAGCAAACTCACCGAAGAGGAAAGAACTGCGGCGTTCCGCACTATTTTTGAACAAGCAACAGACATAAACCTGCTGGCGCGCGGCATGCTCGGTCGCCACTTTCGCACGGCTACCAGAGCGCAGCGTGACCGCTATATGGAAGCTATGGGTGACTATATTGTTGCTGAATTTGACAAACGTATGACCCAAATTGGTTTTCGCGAGCTAGAAGTTATTGGCACCAAGCCAGCGTCGGGCAGAAATGGACATGTTTTTGTAAAGACAGAAGTACAACGCGATCAGGGACAACCAATTCTGGCCGACTGGAGAATCCGTAAAAAGGGCGGAAAATTCCAGATCGTCAATCTCGAATTTGAGGGCATCAACCTGATGATCACCAACCGCGACGTATTTTCAGCAAAAGTTAAAAATGTAGGCATGGACGGCTTGATTGATTGGCTCAAAGAGCAATCAGCTAGCGCCGAAGCCAGTTAATCTGCCAATCACTTAACTATAATGGATCAGGTAACGCCTTTTCTATCTACACAGCTTCTATATTGCAGATGAGACGTAAACTTCCTGCGGTGTTGGCAAGAGCGGCTGACAAAGCATCCAACCTGTCCTCAGCGGCGCAAATTGCAAAACGCGTGCGATAGTGTGCCTCGCCCTGATCGTCCACATTGCGCTTGCTGCTCATCCGCACAATATTTGCATCATAATCAACAAGCACTTCACTGATGCGGGCTACGAGCCCTGGGCGGTCTCCGCCAGTAATTTCAACTGTATGGCTGATTGTAGCAGCCTCACTACGCTTGGTATCAAAATCGAAAGGCACAATAGCAATGCGTGCACCGTTTAACGTGGCGAGGCCAGCCAATCCTTCTTCAATTTCTACTGTATCAATCGCTGAAACAAATGTAACAACGGCTGATAATTCAAACCCCTCACCCAACACTGCATAAGAACTATCCGCAATGTTTGCACCAATATCAAACAGATAACCACTCACTTCAGAAATCACACCAACCTGATCTCGCCCAATTATAGTGATCAAAAAATTGTCTAGATTCGCCATTTACTGTCAAAACCCCGAATATTAGTAAAAAAAGGTGGCCTTTTGCCTCGAATTTGATACACAAGCGCCGTCTCAGCAGGATATTTCGGTGAACTGTTCACTCAGTCAATATCGATAACATGAATAGGAAACATTGCCATGGCCGACAAGCAACTTCTTCATCTTGTTTTTGGCGGACAAGTTACAGATCCTCAATCGCTTGAGTTTCGCGACCCATCAAAAGTGGATATTGTCGGAGTTTTTGCCTCTTATGCTGAAGCAGAAAGCGCTTGGCGCCGCGTTAGTCAAGCTAATGTGGATGACGCAATGACTAAATATGTGGTGGTTCATTTACATAAACTTCTTGAGCCCGACCATTAGTCCAGGCATTTCAGAATTGTGTTTCCCTATGATATCCGCGGGCGTGCATAATAGTTACCGACTTCTCTCGCTATTATTGTACCATCCTGATCATAAACGCCCACCATTCCAGTGAGTAGACGTTGGGCATCAAGAGGACTGGCTATACCCAGCCTTGTTAGCTGAAAATTTACGAGCCGTGAAAGGCCGTCATGATTGATCATGTTGTTCATCTTTTTTCCTTTTTTTCCAAGCAAAGACCTATCCGTAAAAATCACCAGTTTCATTGCAGTTTTATGATTGTTTTGTGACGCTGGGTGTTTCGGGCAGGCATTGGCGCTTTAAGAAAACCACAGACTCGGTCCATTGGGCAGCTTTCGGCGTAAAAGCTACAGCCAAACCCGTTCATCTCTGGTAAATGCAATAGCATTAAAATACGGTGGATCAGGGCCTTAATGCTGCCACACCGGCAAGTAGGCTTGGGTGATTGACAAAACAGCCAATGATGATTATCTCAGCCGTTGGTAAGGAGCGTTCCATAATGGATCAAACACCAACAATTTCGAAGTCGCCACTCTTCAATATCGGACAGGTGGTTCGCCATCGGTATTTTCCGTTTCGAGGCGTTATATTCGATGTGGACCCTGAATTCGCCAATTCAGAGGAGTGGTGGGAAGCTATTCCAGCGGAAATCCGGCCTGAAAAAGATCAGCCCTTTTATCATTTATTCGCTGAAAACGACGAATCAAGTTATGAAGCTTATGTTTCCCAGCAGAATTTGATGCCCGACGCAACGGACGAGCCGATTAACCATCCGGAAGTTCCTGAGGTATTTGGGGATCTGAAAAACGGCCTATACCAGCTAAAAGCTATTCCTCGCCACTAAGGCTGGGGAAAGCCCAAAAAAAATGGCGCCAATCGGCGCCTTTTTTATGACCTGAACTGGCAATTAGGCGAGAAATATGCCCATGAGCGCCATAACCACAACAATAGCGATCACCGAGCGAACAGTATATTTTACAAAACCATCAAAAGTGTTTTTCTGATCTTCAATTTCCATGGTTCAGCCTCCAAAAAATTAATACAGCCCAAATATAGCGTCAATTCACACATTCTATAACCTATGGCCTAACGCCAGCCAAGTGTAAAAAGCAGGAAAAACGCTGAAAACACTGGCTAAAACCGCGCCATACAATCCGCCAACATATCAGGGGCAATGTTTCCACCGGAAATTATACAAATTGTCACCTTGTCCTTTGTTTCCACTAACCCATTCAGAATTGCCGCCAAAGACACCACCCCGCCCGGCTCTCCAACCAGCTTCAAAGTATTTGCTGCAAATGAAACGGCTGCCCGGGCCTGATCGTCGGTCACCGCAAGGCCCTTTACGCCGTTATCTTTTAAAATGGGAAAAGTTCGCTGTCCGGCACTGGGTGTCAACAGAGCATCGCAGATCGACCGTGCATCGAACCCAACTGTCTGAATAGTACCAATTTCCAGGGATCGTTTGACATCGTCAAACTCATCCGGTTCCACGGCATATCCCTGAATATTCGGGAACGCATCGCAGTATACTATGAATGAACCAGCGGCAAGGCCGCCTCCGCCACAATTTATCAGCGCCTGATCTGGTGTAAGGCCCAATGCGTTAAGGTCTTCTACAACTTCCAGCGCTGACGTGCCCTGACCTGCCATGATGTAAGGATCATCGTATGGCGGCACAACCACTGCACCGCTGTCACCCGCCACGGCAAGTGCAACCTGCTCCCTATCCTCCGTGTAACGGTCATACAGAACAACTTCTGCACCACAATGCCTTGTAGCGGCGAGTTTAAGTGGCGGCGCATCTTTCGGCATCACTATGGTGGCGTGAATGCCCAACAACTGCGCTGCGCGCGCCACACCCTGAGCATGGTTACCGCTGGAAAAAGCCAGCACACCGCGTTTTTTTTCTTCTTCTGTCAAACGCGAAAGGCGGTTATAGGCACCGCGAAACTTAAATGCTCCCATATGTTGCAGGTTTTCTGCTTTAACAAATACTCGCCCACCAGCGATTTCATTGAGTTTAATATTCTCTATCAGCGGGGTACGCACCGCAACGCCAGCAATCTGACGCGCTGCTGAGCGAACGTCATCAACGGAAATCGCATATTTCATTACACTAGCTTCCTACTCTTGATCTTTATTGAGTTCAGTCTGTGATTGCTCTGAATGTCTTGCCTGTTGAGCTTTCCGCTTCTGACGCTTGCTCCACCATCGTCCAAGGCGCACCTCCACCTTACGACGACGGCGGCGGATGAAAGGAAAGTCTACCGAAAGAACGATTAAACCCAGCGGGATCATCCAAAAGCCAACCACTGGAAGAAAACCCAATATACCGCCGATGATAAGCAAAATACCTACAATAAGGCGACCCAAACGGCTCGCAGGCATCATTTTTTTTGCCCGTTCCTTCATTCAGCCCAACTCTACACTACATCTGCGATTGTTTTTGCTAATCTCTCGGTAAGAATATCAATATCTTTCTTGCTACTTACAAGTGGCGGCGCAATCGCCACATGATCACCGCTCAAACGAACTTTCAGACCATTTTCATAGGCACGCTGGAAAATTTGAGATGATCGGCTCATTGGTTTGTCGTCAATGCGAGCAAAAGTTAGCGCGCCCATGAAGCCAATGTTACGCACATCAACAATTGTTTCGGCCTGACCAAGCCGGTGCAACGCGTCACCAAAATACCCTTCAAGAGCGCGAACATTCGCATAAACGTCCAGTTCATCATACAGGGCCTGTGTGGCCTGTGCCGCCGCCACTGCCAAAGGGTGGGCGGAATAGGTATACCCATGGAAAAACTCCACGCCTTCGCCGCCGTTGCCCATAAATCCATCGTAAATATCTTTGTGAACTGCAACTGCCCCCATCGGGACAGCGCCGTTATTCAGCGCCTTAGCGGTTGTTATGATATCGGGTTCAATTCCAAAACGCTCAGCGGCTGTTGCATAACCTAACCGACCAAACCCGGTAATAACTTCATCAAATATCAGTAGAATACCGTGCTTTTTGGTGATGTCGCGCAGCCGCTCAAGATAGCCTTTTGGTGGTGCATAAACACCGGCTGAACCGGCAGCAGGTTCAACAATAACGGCGGCAACTGTGCTTGGGTCATGCAAGGTCAGGATTTCCTCAAGCGCATCGGCGTAATGAACACCGTTATCTGGCTGACCATTTGAGAAGCGCATCGTATCGTCATACGGCAGAGGCATATGGTCAACGCCCGGCAGCATGGCCCCAAAGAATTTGCGGTTATTAACCATGCCGCCGACACTAATGCCGCCAAACCCAACACCGTGGTACCCACCAACCCTGCCGATAAGGCGAACCCGCTCGCCCTCGCCGCGCAAGCGATGATAGCCCAATGCCATCTTTAAAGCAGTTTCAACGGATTCAGACCCACTGTTGGTATAGAATATATGGTTGAGGTCACCGGGCATACGCGCAGCCAAAGTATTGGCAAGCTCAAATGCTGCAGGATGGCCGTAACCAAACGATGTAGCGTAATCGAGTCTGCCCGCTTGCTCTCGGATAGCATTGACTATTTTTGGCTGATTGTGACCCAGAGCGCAGCACCAAAGGCCTGAGGAGCCATCAAACACCTGCCTGCCATCACTCGTCGTATAATAGAGGCCGTCAGCACTCACCAGCAGCTTGGGATTCGCCTTAAAGCCCTTATTGGGCGTAAACGGCATCCAGTAAGCTGCCATGTCATCGTTTTTGCGATCATTATCATGCGCCATTGCACACCTCATTCACTTGCACCAAAAGATTAACACCGATCAACCTAAAGCTGACCGGTGTCAATAACTTATTTAACTGCAGAGAACAGTGTTTTAGCTTTAGCCACCAAAGCGGTATGTAAGCCGCGCGCCGACAGTGCGTGGGCGACTGACACCAAAGGCGTGATGGGGCTGAATGTCCCCGCCCTCGTTGGTGGCGTCAAAATATACAGCATCAAACAAGTTTTCCACATATGCGACAACCGACCAGCCGGCTTCATCAGCATATCCGATGCGCGCTGAAACGTCCGTCCAGCCACCATTCCGAGCGACGACAATATTCTCAATGCCACCAAACGAGCCAGACTGTGTACGGAAATCAACAGTTGCTGTCAGTTCGCCTGTATCACCCATGGGCACATGGTAACTGGCCACGCCCGACAGGGTCCATTTGGGAATATCCCCTAACCTATTCCCGTCACTGTCTTCTGCAATCTGCTCGGCACCGCTAATCTCGTTGTCATTGTATGAGCCGGCCAAATAAAGATCGATATTTTCAGAAACAATCGCCTGTACCGTCGCCTCGAAGCCAAAGGCCTTCACAGAACCAATATTTTCAACGCGGCTGCCATTTTCGAAGAAATTCAACTGAAGGTCCGTATATTCATAATAATAGCTGGCAAGGTCGAGCCTAAGCCGTCGGTCCAATAGGTCACCCTTGGCACCAATTTCATATGACCAAACAGTTTCGGGATCAAACTGGTTTGGTGTCGCGCCGGGCAGCGCAACAGAATCATCATCAAGGCCGTCCGGCCCCAGTTCAACGGCAAAACTACCAAACCCGCCAGCTTTGTATCCTTTGGTTACGCTAGCATAAATCGTCCAATCTTCACTGGCGCTGTATCGCGCAACAAATCTGGGCGTTAAATCATCCCAGCTTTGGCTGCCCTGGACAAAGCCATCGGTGGTTAGACCGAAAATGTAAAAAGGCCCAAGCTCGCTATCAACCGGCAGGACGTTAATCTCAAAGTCTTTAATGTCTTTGGTATAGCGAAGGCCCAGTCCAAACTCCAATCGGTCGGTGAGCGCATAATTCAGGTCGAGATAGGCACCCCACCCTTTGTAATCGCCGCGTACACGGTTGCTTTCGGTCAGCTCATTGCCGCTGGCGGTAAATTCAGGATATTCATAGTAAGCAAACAAATCGGCGCAGGTGTAATAATAATAGGCACCGCAGATGGTTTCTTCCCCGACACGCTGAGAGAATAAGGCATCAATATCTTCTTCATAGTAAGAAACACCGGCATACCAGCTTAGTGGCCCATCGGTTTCACCGACTAGGCGCAATTCCTGCTCAAAATAATAACCGTCCTGATCCTGCGCATAATCGTTGATGACGATAGGCAGGCCATCAAAATCCTCGGCATAATCATAATCATGGTCTTTATAGCCGGTAAGCGACGTCAGCGTTGCAAAACCCAAGTCAAAGTTAAGTTCAGCATTGACGGTCAGAATCTGTCCATTATCAAAATTGCCCAAGCCATTATCGCTATCAATATCGCGGTTATTTCCGCGCAGCTGAACGCCCGGAACATTATCCTCAAGAAGCGGGAAAATCTCATCGTCAACGATGGCGCGGTACACCGTCCCTGACTGCTCTCGGTCTTCGTATTCCACCAAGAGCCAGCCATTAAAGGTATCCCCCTCATAGGCAATACTACCTCGGAATGCAGACTTGTCATGGGCAATAAGCCGATCATCATTCGGGCGGGCAAAGTTATCAACATAGCCGTTTTCTTCACTATGATAACCTGCGACCCGAACGGCGATTTTATCGTTCAACGCAAGGTTAAATGCGCCTTCAAACTCAAGAATGCCGCGTTCACCAAAGCCCGCTTCAACGTAACCCTCATCAACGCCAATTTTTGGCTTGGCGGTGTGCACGCTAATGGCGCCACCAATAGCATTTCGTCCAAACAGGAAGCCTTGTGGTCCGCGGAGAACTTCAGCGCGCTCCATATCAAACAATGAGGATACAACTGCGCCGTTTCGGCCTTGGTAAAGACCGTTTTTGAAGAATCCGATCGATGGATCACCGCCAACACCAAAATCATTGGTCAGAATACCGCGAATGTTAACCAAATCTATAAAGCTGTCCTTACTATCGCCTGCTACACCCGGTGCGAACTTAATAAGGTCTTTCACGTCGTCCAGATTGGTTCGTTTGGTAAAGGAGGCATCAAAGGCAGAAATGGCGATAGGCACGTCCTGAATCGACTGCGCCCTCTTTTGCGCCGTTACAATAACTTCCTCAATCACCCGATCAGATGACTGGGCCATTGTCGGCACTGAAATCGCAAGCAATGCAGCTGCAGAAACGCTGGTTTTTAACACCGCGCTCAGGTAATTGGAATTCTTGCTTACACTTTTGCACAAATCGTTATTCATTTTCCCCTCCGTTCACGTGTTGGTTTCATTTTTTAACGTCCGGCCACCCCTGACAGCATGCAAAAAATAATCAAACGCATTATCTTCAAACAATTAACTTGAATTACATCATAAAATTTTAAGAATGGCATTACATAAAACCATTACGTTCCAATATTTTCCGAACCGGTTCCAATTGAGTGTCATACTTGCGCCACAGCCCAACAGACCGGGTATGCGCTTTCTCACGCACTTGAGCAGCGCTAGCGGTTGTTACGCTCGACTCCTGATTATGAAAGTCTAAGCACTCATCTTGCCAGCCCAAATTTAAATAACTTATTAAGTTTCTGCCACTTGTCTCAATTTCTTCAACTGTATTCTCATAACTAATTTCGAGCATTCGTGGCCCAAGAAGCTCTTTCCATGTCCCCATTAATTTGCGATAGCGCACATGATGGCGCGCCATTTCTTCAAGGTCGTAAGAATGAAAATAGGCATCGGCAAACAGTTGTTTGAAACTTGAAAAACAGCTGTCCATCGGATCGCGCGTAACATGAACTATCTTTGCATTGGGGAATGCTACGGCAATCAATGGTATATAAAGGTAGTTAACCGGCATTTTATCCACGAACCGCGGTGCGGCTGGCCTTAAAGCCCTGGTAGTCTGTAAATACATATCCCCGAGCTCTGCAGGGTTAATCAACCTCGATGCCCTGACCATTTCTGCCGTCATGGCTTTTGGTGAGTTAATGCCTGACAAGCGTTTGATTGCCATAGAGAATTGTTGAAGTTCCCCAGCAGATGCAACATCGCTATGCGCAGTCATTATGCGTTCTATGAGCGTTGTTCCCGTTCGCGGCTGGCCTACGATGAAAATGGGCGACGGGTCTGGGCTGCCCTGTTCCGCCTTCTGTATCCAGTCGCTTGAGAAGGTTTCGGCGAGCGCCTCAAACATCTCAATTTCCGCAGCCTCATCAAAATGAATTTCGGCGCGCCGAGCCTCAGCCCCTGCTTCATAAGCTGAAAAAGCAGCGTCCCATTCCCCAAGATCTTCATATTCCTTGCCCAAGGCATACTGCAGGAATGGCCTATCCGCAGCACTGCAGACCGGATCTGACGCGAGCCTTTCGATAATATTGATATGATCTTTCGATCCAGCCTTGCCGAGCCGTGATTTCATCCAATGAGCTTGTGCCGCCTCGGGCTTTTCTGCGAGAACAGCATCAAGTGCCGTCTCGGCTTCATCCAACCGACCCAGAAATATTAAAGCTTTGGCGCGGCTTAGTTCAAAAATTGCGCTGTCGGCGATCGCCGTTGCTTTATCATACCACTCTAAAGCGGCTGCTTGATCACCCAGCAAACTATATACAGTACCAAGCACATCAAAAACCAACGGATCATCGCATTCAAGCGCGGTTGCCTTCGACAAAGCGGTTTCCGCGTTACTATATTGCCCCGAAGTGACAAATGCCCGTGCCAGTTGGGCCCAGCCTGCCGCATGTTTTTTGTCTAAAGATACAACATTCTTAAACGCGCGGGTTGCAATGCCCCAATCCCGGCTTTCAATGCCTATTAACCCAATTAGAAAATGCGCTTCAGTTGTTTTCGGCAAATATTTCAACACAAGTTGACTGCATGCGCCAGCTTCCCTGAAGTCCTTGCGGTTCAGGGCGTCAAAGCCGCGCTTTAGGTAAGCCTTCGCATCATTTGGAGTAAATTGTCTTGTCATCAGCGGATTATGACCAGTTATACATCACGCATAAAGAGATTTTATCAGGCAATATCTACCACCCTATTGCATCTTTAAATCGCTCAATTGCCATACCTGTAACCAATGCCGGTTTGCGCAATAGGCGACCACCAGGGAAAGGCCTGTGTTTCACAGCCTCAATCATCGCTAATCGCCGGTCATCGCCCGCTATCGCATCTGCAATCATTTGCGCAGCCATATGGGACGGCGCAACACCGTGTCCGGCGTAAGCTTGGGCATAATATGTCCTTCCGTCTAACCTGCCTACTTGCGGTATACGATTAAGGCCAACGCTTAAAAACCCACCCCAATGATAATCAATTTTCACATTTTTAAGCTGCGGAAACACTTTAAGCATTTTGGGGCGCATTTTCTTGACCACGTCTTTTGGATGAAGGCCCGAATAAGTCGCCACACCGCCAAATAGCATGCGTTTATCGGCAGAAAGACGGAAATAATCCAACGCCCATCTCTGGTCACACACCGCATGATTTCCAGGTAGAAGCTCTGCTGCCAAATCGTCCGATAGCGGCTCGGTAGCAATTATATAACTACCAACAGGCAGCATTCGGTTCGCAAGTTTCGGGACTAGGTCACCCAAATAGGCATTGCAGGCCAGCACGATTTTATCCGCGGTGACCCGGCACCAACCGGTATCCACAACAATATTTTCGTCCTTGTAATCGAGCTTGGAAACCCGTGCATCCTCAAATATCTTGACTCCCAGTGACGCCGCTGCCTTTGCTTCACCGCGCACCAGGTTAAGCGGATGGCAATGGCCCCAACCTTCATTGATCAAGCCCCCAACAAACCTTTTAGACCCGACAACGGAGGAAACCTCGTCCGCAGAAACTAACCGTAACCCATGGGGAAAGCCGAGCTCCTCCATCACGGCTTTTGCTTCCGTCAGGTCTTCCATGTGGCCTCGGTTCATCGCCGCGTCGAAATATCCCCATGTCAGGTCACACTCTATGCCGTACTTCTCAACATTATTGCGAACAATATCTACGCACTCCACGCCTGCCTGCCACATGGCCTCTGCGCTGTCGCCGTACATCGATTTATAGTTGTCAAACTCGCCGAGCTCCGGCCCAAAGCCGCCAAGAACCTGGCCGCCGTTACGACCTGATGCCCCCCATCCGACGCTATTTTGCTCAACCAGAGCTACATCAATGCCCTTCTCGGCCAGCGCAAGGGCTGTCGCTACACCAGAGTAGCCACCGCCAATAACGCACACGTCAACGCGCTCATTACCTTCTAGGCGTCGAAATCCATCAATATAAGCATTGCTCGCGGCGTAATAAGACGGCGGAAGTTGATCAGAATGAATGCTGTCACGTATTCTCATGGGGTAATCAGTGTCTCTAAAATTACAGAATTCTTAAATATTGATCGTAATCTGCAGTTGAGACAGCGTTGTGAAATTCTTCTTCTTCGCTAGCTTTCACTTGCAAATACAATTCAATAAACCGACCCCCAAAATAATCGGTAAATACAGAATCTGCACTTAGTGTATCAAGGGAAGCTTTCCAACGCGAGGGTAAAACGTCCTTGAAGTCAACTAAATCAAACTCTCCCAATGGTGGGCCGGGGTCGAGTTTCTCAACCAAACCTTTGTGAGCCCCGGCGAGAATGGCTGCCAAAACCAGATGCGGCGAAGCGTCTGCACCGCTTACCCTATGTTCAAACCGGCGGTTTTTCGTGTCAGACATGGGCAACCTTAAAGAAAGCCTGCGGTTATTTTCGCCCCAATTTCGCACCACCGGTGCGAACCATTCGGCATCAAACCGCCGGTAACTATTGGCATTGGGCGCAAAGAATGGGGTCGCAGCGGGCATTGTGGCCAAAAGGCCGCCCAGTGCGTTGCGCAGGCGCTCCTCGCCGCCGTCCTGCGCAAAAATATTCTCACCGTCCCGATTCAACATACTGACATGAGCGTGAAGGCCATTGCCCACTTCATCATACAAGGGCTTGGCCATAAAGCTGGCAAGCAACCCATGACGGTGAGCCACCCCGCGCACCACCCTCTTCAACATCATCGCTTCATCGCAGGCATGAAGGGCATCTGCCGAATGGTTCAGGTTCACTTCAAACTGGCCGCTGCCATATTCGCAAACAAAGCTGGTTACGTTAATGCCTTGCGCTTTTGCGGCAGCTTCAATTTCCATCAACAAAGGTTCAAAGTCTTTTGCTACATCAAGATTGTAGCAATTTGCGTCTTTCGCCCGCGGCATGCCATTTGGCGGCGCCAGCGGTTGCGGGGGCACTGTATTCATTTCGAAAAGAAAAAACTCATACTCGAACGCAACGACGGGCGTTAATTCAATGTCAGACAAACACTCCAGAACCCGCTTCACGACCGTTCGCGGATTAGCAAAAAAAGCGCCGCCATCCTTGTCTAGGGTTTCAAGAACAACCTGTGCCGTTGGACGAAGCGCCCAGGGCACAGGTTGCAGCGTGCCGGTCACCATCTGACAGCGTCTATCAGGATCGCTGCCATACTCGTCCAGAATTAATTCTGCGTTAGCACCGTTGGTAGTGAGAAAAGAAGTGGTTATGGGGAAATATATTTCTCCCTTGGCAATTTTCTCCAACGACGAAACCGGCACCTGTTTACCGCGAAATATGCCGTTAAAGTCAGCGATTAACAGCTCGACAACTTCCGTATCGGGATAGGCCGCAAGAAACTCGGCAACTTCCTTTTCAGCCAACATGTTAAAAGCCCTTATTCGCTAATTAATTTTAATAAATATCTTTAAAAACAATTCATTGTGCAATAGTCCGCCATTTGGTGCAAATATAGCGCTCGGCTCAATACGATGGCAAGCCGATACGGTAAAGTTCTAGCTGCGTCTAAGTATGAACCAATTCAATGGCCTTGAAAATCAGCGACACTTGTGATCACAATTGGTTGTAGTCGTAAATTGCATAACATTTGAGAACAAGTTTTAGCATGGCATTTTCAGGCAGAGTATTTGGTGTAAAAAGCAGCACGCTTTATCAGGTGACGAAATACTGCATCTATCTGCTCATTGTTTACAATGTGATTCATTTTACCCTTGAAGACTATATGGCATCTGAACACCGTTTTCGAGGCGGGGTTACATGGTCTAACTTTACCGATGCATTCGCGCAAGCGGTTGACTCGCTCGCCTGGCTTGTTCTCTTGTTGATGCTGGAACTTGAGACGTGGGTTATTGAAGACGAAAAACACAAGGGCCCTTTACGCTGGACCATAAACGGCGTCGCCGCTGTTTGTTACTTTTTCATTGTGCAGGCCTTCATCGGTTACGCTGGAAAACTCGGGTTTGTATTAGACTTTTCAGCGTCGGAACTTGCTTCTGCCTGCAACGCTGTTGGTACGCAACTATCCTATATGGTTAATATCGATACTTACGCGGCTCTTTCCGCCGAAAGCTGCACCAATGTTGGACCAAGGCCCTATTTTATCAATGAAACCGACAGCATTATAGCTGGCAACCAAATATATAATGACGCCGTTTTGCTCGGTTACACGGAAGTTGCCAATGCCGGAACATGGATTGTCATTGTAATGGTCCTATGGATAGATGTTTTTCTGCAAATGCGGGGCGGATTAACCGCACGACTATACCGAATAAACGTCTGGATTAAGGCTGTTCTTTATTCAATTCTGGTAATCGCCGCTATCATCTGGGGTTTTTACGGCGAATTCCTCGACTTTTGGGATGCATTCATCTGGATTGTTGCATTTGTATTTATTGAATTAAATCTGTTCCAGTGGCATGAGGAAACCGAAGCTGATGCAACGGTCGACCCCCAAGGGGAAACACTTTGAAACCGGTCATTGGCGTCATTTGCGAAACTGCACAACACGGTTTGCACACATACCACCAAACCGGTGACAAATACCTTCAAGCGATTGCTCGGTCAGCAAATTGTGTACCGCTGCTTATTCCTGCAATGGCGGACCATTTTCAACCTCAAGAGTACCTTCACCGTTTGGATGGTATCATGTTAACCGGCGGATACAGCAATATTGAGCGCGGGCGTTACGGCATGTCGCCCGCGCCGGCCAGTGAGCATGAAGACCCCGCACGTGATGCTCTATCGCTTAATCTAATTCCTGCTGTACTGGATACGGGACTACCATTATTTGCTATTTGTCGCGGTTTTCAGGAACTGAATGTTACACTGGGGGGCACCTTGCACCCCCGTCTGCAAGAAGTTGACGGGCGATTCGATCACCGAGAAAACACTGAAGACCCCATTGATATTCAGTATGGCCCTGCTCACTCGGTAACGGTGGCTGAAGGCGGCGCCCTGCACCAAATCATTGGCGAAAGCGAATTTATGGTCAATTCCGTACACGGTCAGGGAATAAACCAGATTGCTGACCGGTTGATCATAGAAGCAGAGGCTGATGACAGCACAATTGAAGCCGTGTCGGTTGCAAATACAACCGGATTTAGCTTGGCCGTGCAATGGCACCCTGAATGGCAATCATGGACCAATCCACAATCCCACAAGTTGTTTCAGGCGTTTGGGTCTGCGGCTCGGCGCTACCAATCGGTAAAGCACCGTGATATATAGCGCAAAAGCAAAGAAGGACTGCAGTCAGTAATGGCTGTTAGACAGGTGATCTATGGTAGATGCAGCACGCGTCGAAGAATTGGATCTGTGGTTAAAGCAACAAAAAATCGATGATATTGAATGCATGATTGCTGACAATGCCGGTATTGCACGCGGCAAATCAATGCCGCGCATCAAATTCATTGAAGGCTTGCAAAATCGAGGCCTACGCATGCCTGAAACCGTTTTTGGCATGACCATAACCGGTGATTACGCGCTCAATGACTTCCTGAGCGAAACTGAGCGCGATGTAATCCTAGTACCCGATCTGGATACAGTTTGCATGACGCCGTGGCAGCGCGAACCCACTGCAACCGTAATATGTGACGCCGAACTGGAAGATGGTTCGCCTGTTGAATTCTCTCCCCGTCAGGTGCTCAAACGCGTTTTGAAACTCTACGAAGACGAAGGCTGGAATCCAATTGTTGCCCCTGAATTTGAATTTTACCTAATCCAGCGACAAGAAGAAGTAGAAGCTGCGCCCCTGCCGCCCATTGGTGCTTCTGGCAGGCGCGATGTTGGCTCAGCCCCCTACTCCATTGATAGTTTGGACGAATTTGAACCTTACTTTGATGACGTATATGACGCCTGCGCAGCCCAGCGTATTAATGTAGATACGTTGATCCATGAAGCCGGGCCTGCACAGTTTGAATTTAATGTGTTTCACGGCCCCGCACTGGGCGTAGCGGACCAGTCATTCCTGTTCAAACGTATCTTGCGCCAGGTCGCAATCAGGCATCATATGTTCGCCACCTTTATGGCGAGCCCCTACCCTGACAGCTTCGGCAGTGCCATGCATATCCACCAGTCGATAGAAAGTCTGGAGACCGGCAAAAATATCTTTGCCGATGCAAACGGCGAAAACAGCGAATTGTTTTTATCCCATATTGCTGGCCTGCAAACTTACCTGCCTACGGCGATGCCGCTGATTGCACCGTTTGTAAACAGCTACCGGCGGTTTGCGATGGGACTTTCTGCGCCCACAAACACGCATTGGAGCCGTGAAAACCGCTCTGTTGGTCTGCGTGTACCTAGCGGTACACCGGAAAGCCGCCGCATTGAAAACCGGGTGGCTGGCTCTGACGTTAATCCCTATTTCGGAATTGCCGTGTCTCTGGCATGCGGGTATCTCGGCATGAAAGAAGGCTTGAAGCCTTCGGCAGAGTTTACCGGTTCCGCCTACGATGTCACCAGCCGCGCCTTGCCGCGGCACTTCCTAGATAGCATTAAAATCATGCGTAAGGACTCTGCCCTAAAAGACGTTTTGGGCGAAGGGTTTGTCGAGACCTATCTGGATGCCAAGGAAATGGAATATGACAGCTATTCTTCTGTCTTAAGCCCTTGGGAAAGCAAATATCTGCTCTTAAACGTCTGATTATTCAAAGTTAATGGTGCAATATGAACGAGCAACCTGCTTCTAATCGAACAAAATTCTGGCAAAGCCAGGATGCAGACCATCATTTACATCCTTTCACCTCCCACCCCGAGCTTCGACAGCGCGGTGTCCGAATGATAACCCACGGTGAAGGCGTTTATTTATTTGATTCTGAAGGTAATAAAATTCTCGATGGCATGGCAGGCCTTTGGTGCACTCAAGTGGGGTACGGCAACGAAGAACTGGCCGACGTTGCCTATAAAACCATGAAAGAACTGGGCTACTACAATTTGTTTTTCAACACTTCGACACCCCCCGCAACCGAATTGGCCGCAAAGATTGCTGAAAAAACACCGGGTGATTTAAACCAGATTTTGTTTGCCTGTTCAGGCTCTGAGGCTGTTGATAGTGCCTATAAATTGATCAAATATTATTGGAACCTAAAGGGCCAGCCAAACCGCAAACAGTTTGTTGCGCGCGAAGGCGCCTATCATGGATCAACTACCGTAGCGGCCAGCCTATCTGGCCTTTCAGGCATGCATCCGCAGTTTGACCTGCCACTTCCCGGCATTCACCATGTGAGGCCAACACCGCACTGGTACAAATTCGGCGACGGCATGACACCGGAAGAATTTACAGACCACTGTGTTAAGGCAGTTGAGGATAAGTTCATCGAGCTTGGCCCTGAGAATGTTGCCGCATTCCTTGGTGAGCCTGTGATGGGTGCTGGCGGCATGATGCCGCCGCCACCGGGCTATTGGCCAAAAATTGAAACCCTATGCCGCAAACACGGCATTCTACTTTGGGCTGATGAAGTAATTTGTGGTTGGGGCCGCACCGGCGAATGGTTCGGCAGTGACTATTACGGTATTACCCCTGATATTATGACCATGGCCAAAGGCCTTTCAAGTGGATACCAGCCAATTTCAGCGGTAGCTATGGGCGGAGATCTCGCCCGTCAGATAGCGGAAAGCAATGATGAAATGGTTCATGGGTTTACTTACTCCGGCCATCCTGTGGCTGCAGCAGTGGCGCTAAAGAACATTGAAATTCTGGAACGCGACGGCCTTGTTGGTAAGGCCGCAGCCCCGCGACGCGACTATTTTGCCAGTAAACTTGCAACCCTCTCAGACCACCCCTTAGTGGGTGATGTCCGCAGTGTAGGCTTTCTAGGTGCAATTGAGATCGTTAAGAACAAAGCCACAGGCGAGCCGTTCGAAGGTGACCTCAATGTTGGCTATAAATGCCGCGAACATTGTTTTAACAATGGCTTGGTTATGCGCGCGGTCGGCGACAGCATGATCCTGTGCCCGCCCTTAATCATTAGCGAATCGGAAATTGATGAGTTGGTCGACAAAGCGAGCACAGCCCTGAATATGACAGCCGCAGAAATTGGCCTTTAGCGCTTATTTGATGGGAAAATCGAAATAGGTATCCGGATACGGCTCATCAGCTAGCGTGAAGTGCCACCACTCTTCACTGTAAGGCTTAAACCCATGCTTAATCATGATGTTGGCAAGCAAAATACGGTTTGCTCGCGCCGTTTCATCAACCATTGTCGACCCGGCATGCGATTTGGCATCAAACAGATCCCAAGAGCTACCCATATCCAGCTCAACCCAATCGCCTGCGCCATTACGGCGCACTATCGTCAAGTCAACGGAACCGCCCCTGCTGTGCCCCGATTTTTCAGCGATATAGCCTAATTCCACCAAATCCGCCTTGGCCACATTCGGGTAATAGTCTGCTTTATTCTTCACGTCATCGGCGTCATCAATCCAGCGCATGAAATGATCAACTGCCCTTTGCGGTCGGTACCCATCAAAAAATTTAAGTGACAAGCCATCAGACGTGATTTCAGCCTGCACTTTCGCTAAAGCCGCTGCAACGGGCTTCGAGACAATCACTTTATCCGCATGATAGCCATCGATAGGAGCGCCGATAAAATTATCGCCGCCAGCATACCGTGCCGTCGCAACAACACCGGGTACCTCGTCGCGTACATCAACAAAGCCTTCATGCATGGTATTTTCCTTGCCTGTCCACGCCAAAACACCAGAGAGGAAGAGAAATAGCGCTGCTAAAAAAACCAGATAGTTTATCTTCATTTAAAACAACCACACAATGCCCACAAATGCCTGCAGTTGATCACGCGACCCCGCGCTGGATCGCACAATTGGGCTATCTGCAGCATCACCGAGCAATTCAGAAAATCGGAAACTGCCCTTAAACAGCCAGTTTTCACCAAAGCGTCGCTCGGTGGCCAATTCCACATATGCCTCGTTTAGCCCGCCATTCGGGCGAAAGGTCGCAAAGTCAGGGTTCCCTTCTTCCACGCCGTAAAAGGTATTCAAAAATTCACTCGAACTCCAAACCGCGCCGAGGATAGGCGTAACTCGCCACTGCGACGTGGGCTCAAAGGTATATCCTGCTTCAACCTCAACTGAGGTTCCCTTGAAGCTGTCCGTGGCGCCAAAATATACTTCAGTGGTCAAAAACAATTTATACAATGAAGTTGCCGCGAAAAACCCAACTTCAAAAGCATCATCCACTTCCGGAATGGTATCTAACAGGCTCAGCGAGCCATTATCAATTCGCCCTAAATTCCAACGCGCTATCGCGCCGGCCCGTACGAACCGGTTTTTATAAAGCAGCGCGCCAATGCGGTTATTCTCGAGAAAAATCGTGTCTTTATAGCTGATTTTCAAATCAAAGCCGACACTCGCCACATGCTCATCAGCACCAACAAACCGCGGTGCAACCGACAGACCAAAGCCGATTTGCCCAGCCCAATTATCGGCCTTGCGGTCGTCTTCAAATTCGTCCGCCTGAATATATATCGGCTTACCACCAAAACTGGCGTCCACATCATTTGCAAACGCCGGTCCGGCGAACAAAACTGTAAGGCTGAATAAAGTAGCCCAAACAAGTGCCCTAATCATCAACGATTACCTTGTAGTGCACTTCATAGCCCAAATGATCAGATAACGGTTTGCCGTCCAGCATTTCGGTGAAGTTTCGTGCAGCCCAAATTGGCTGTAAGCGAACGGCTGCACTGTCCTCGTAAAACTGCTTGTCGTTCGTGCGGTACAAAATCTCGTCTTCCCGGGTGCCGTCAGCCAACGAGCAAAATGCTTTATTGGACAGGCATACTTCGCCAGCATCCATCAGCTTTACACTTTCGGAGAAATAAGCGTAACGCTTGTCTTGCTTGGTGTTGAAATCGCCCGCGATAACAATGGGGTGTCCCTGCCTGAATTCGCCAAGTAGTTTAGCAAGTACGTCGGTTTGCCTTTTGTGCGCCTTCAGCACGATTTTGCCGGGCGCCTTCGCCGAACTACGCGAGTTGAAATGCGAATTAACGATATCTATCGGTTCGTCAGCAAACGGCGTCTGCAGGCGGGCAAATTGAATTGCCTTGTTGGACAAACAATCAAACCCGGCGCACTCGTCGCTATCAAAAGCCTTATAGCGCGCGTCTACGATCGGAAAATCTGACAGAATATAAAGCCCACTACCGGCAATTTTTTGCGGATCAGGCCGTAATGCATAAGCCTTGCGCGTTGCCTGGGTCCAATGCGCCCTGCCTTTGCGTGATGTATCGCGCCGCCCCGGCCCTTTGTAGACATATTTATAACCAGTGGTGTCAGCAATAACCGATGTGCGTTTATCAAAAGCTTCCTGCAACAACACCACTTGCGGCTGCGTACCAGCAGCCCGGCGCTCACGCAAAATCTCTGCAATTCGGTTAAACAGCGGCGGTTTACCCTTGGTCAGCGTTTTGGGTAGACCATTTATATTATAGGACAAGAGCCGCAATACAGGCTCTTGGCTGCTTTCGCTTTGCGCCGCGATAGCGGTCGAATGCGCAGCAATCAACAGTCCTGCAGTCAATCCCAATCTATATCTAAACCCGGGCATCATACTCTTACTCAAGTCACTTATACTAAATCCGACCGTCTCATTCATACCATACTGAGCCGTTCACGAACCAAACATGGCGATTCTATAGCCTATTGAGCCGTTTGCGAAAAGACACATGCAAAAATTCCCTCATTTGGTCTATTCCTTTTCTTGCAGTTGACCTGCTTTATCCGGCGGATACGGCAAAAAAACGGCAATACATAGGCCTAAAGCATAGACCAAGGTCATGTTCCAATTTGTGCAACACACTGTTGTGATTTTGGAGGCCTTATAAAACCTGACGCTTGTGCCTATATGAACGTCGAAGCGCAACACCACGTTTAAACTCCTCCCAGAGAGAGCGGATGTACGCACAACGACAAAATAAGAAACTTAAAAAACAAGAAAAGACACGAGGATTGACATGAGACACGAAAACCAAGCCCCTTCCCCCATATTGATCACCTTCAATCTGGTGGCGGTATCCAGTTTCCTGCTATTTATTTTTATGGTGTAAACACGGGCCGTTAACCCAAATGCAAAACCTTTAAAAGCCCCGCAACCGCGAGGCTTTTTTTATAGATTTCTCACGTACCTTGACCGCTGGTCACCCGGTTGATCCCTGTAATTCAAATTGGTAGGTTTTAACTGGCCTATCAGTCGCCATTCATCGCTAAAATTGTTGGTTGCTACAATTCACCGGCGCGCTCCAGGTAAAACTAACCTGTACGTTGCCGGAAACAGTGACCAACACTTCCTCCGGTCTGGACGGCGTAACAGCAAAGCGGTAGCCAAGTTTTGTGCATACATCACGACCGGTTTGTTGTGCATTGTCCATGCACTGGTTTACCGAGTTGCAAGCGCGGGCAAATACACCAGCAAAATAAGGATCCGTGCGCAGGTTATTCTGCGCGGAAACCGCTGTGCCTGCAGCACACGCCAGCGGCAATAATAGTAAAACAGAATTCATGATACACTCTCCGACTCATTCATCAGGTGAATAAGGTGGCTCATGCAGCGATTTAATTCATTGATATTGCTCAAACAAAGATATGCGACACAAAAAAAAGCCCCGCAAAAGCGAGGCTTTTTTTGCCAAGACCTATAATATGGTGATCCCTACGGGACTCGAACCCGTGTTTCCGCCGTGAAAGGGCAGCGTCCTAGGCCACTAGACGAAGGGACCCATATATGGTCGGCCTTTGGTACCTATAACCGTTAGCGCGCTTGGTGATCCCTACGGGACTCGAACCCGTGTTTCCGCCGTGAAAGGGCAGCGTCCTAGGCCACTAGACGAAGGGACCACTGTAGCGCATAACGGACGCCTAGATACCCAGCCACCCTCGCCGGGTCAACTTCTTTTTGCTTTTTTATCACTGGCCTTGCGCACATAGCCACAAGGCATGCAGATCCATCCGACTAAGGGGCACCAATAAGCGCCACATCATCCAGCGTAATCTCCACCTTGCCGCCCCCTGCCCAGGTGTCTTTCTTCAGCTTTCCAGCAATGTGAAAGCGCCTTCCAATACCAGTTTGCAGCAAATGGCCCAAAGGCTCGTCGGCTTGGCGAAATGCCATAGCCTTAATGCTACTGCCGTCTTTCGACTTGAAGATGCAACGCAAGTGATTCTCGCCCACCCGGTCCGCCTTCAACAGGTCAACTTCCGGTATGGCAAAATGCGGGCTTGGGTTGCCCGCGCCAAACGGCCCGACCCGTTCGATATCATCGATCAAATCAGCGGTCGCACCCGAAAGCGCAATTACCGTATCAATTTTAAGCGCCTGACTATTGGAGGCATTGGCAACGGCAGAACGCATATGATCACGCAGGAATGCGCTTAAGGCTTCAACTTTGTCCTCAGCCACGGTTAGCCCCGCTGCCATAGCGTGGCCACCGCCTTTGATCAATAAGCCCTTGTGTTGTGCTTCAATGATCGCTGCGCCCAAGTCAACACCGGATACAGACCGGGCCGAGCCCTTGCCTTCGCCGTTTTCCAGCGCAATCACCAGCGTTGGCAGGCGATATTTGTCTTTCAGGCGGCTGGCAACGATACCGATAACGCCCGCGTGCCACCCCTCGCCGCAGGCGATCACAACCGTATCAGGCGCACCCTCAACACCAACGGCGGCTTCAACCTGTTCCAACGCCTCCTTTAACACTTCAGCTTCAATCGCTCGGCGCTCACCGTTATAGACATCAAGCTTTTCAGCAATTTGCCGCGCTTCTGTCGGGTTATCGGTGGCCAGTAACCTCGCTCCGAGCCATGCTTCGCCCACACGACCACCGGCGTTCACCCTGGGGCCCAGTATAAACCCGGCGTGATAGGTGCCCGGAGCCTCAGAAACACGCCCCACATCCGCAAGGGCGGTTATGCCCACATTGCGGCGTTGCGCCATCACTTTAAGCCCCTGAGTAACCAATGCGCGGTTAACCCCGGTTAGGGGCACTACATCACACACAGTGCCAAGCGCAACGATGTCGAGGAGAAGTCGCAGGTCGGGCTCTGGGCGTTGGTCGTTGAACCACCCTGCTTCCCGCAGCAGCTTGTTCACCTCAACCGTAAGCATGAAAGCGACGCCAACCGCAGCCAGTTGGCCCTGCCCGCTATCGTCGTCCAGCCGGTTAGGGTTAATCAGCGCCGCAACATCAGGTAATGTGGGTTCTGCCTTATGGTGATCCACCACGATCACGTCCAGTCCCATGTCTTTCGCGGCCTTGAGCGGTTCAAATGACAGCGTGCCGCAGTCAACGGTGATCACCAAATCAACACCTTCACGGCGCAGACTATCCATCGCCGCCGCATTGGGGCCGTAGCCTTCAACCATACGGTCAGGTATATAAACCCGGATTTGCACACCGAGAGCAGCGAAATAACGTGTGAGAAGCGCACTGGAGGTAGCACCGTCCACATCGTAATCACCGAAAACAGCGATTTTTTCGCCTGCATCAATCGCACGGATAATACGGCGTGCACCCTTGGTCATATCAAGGATGCCAGCAGGGTCCGGCATAAGGTCTCGCAGGGACGGCTGATAGAATACTGCCGCGTCGTCAACCGACACACCGCGCCCCGATATCAACTGCCCCACGGTAAGCGAAACACCCAGCTGGTCTGAAATGGCTTGTGCATGACGGTCAATGAAAGGGCGCTGCAACCAGTGCTGCCCCAGCGCAGAGTTTGTAACGCCCAATAATGCTTCCGGAGGATCGTTTTCGGTAGTTTCCGTCAAACGAGGTCCTCTTTGTCGTAGCCATGAAGCGTTTCAACACGACGAATGGTTTTAGTATGTGATCGCATGGTCACAGTATCGGTAGTGATGCCTTCTGGCGTGCGGTGCACGCCTTTGAGCATAGAACCGTCCGTCACCCCGGTTGCAGCAAAAATTACGTCACCCGACGCCATCTCCATCATGGTGTATTTGCGGTCCAGGTCCTCAATGCCCCACTTGCGCGCACGCGCGCGCTCATCATCGTTGCGGAACAATAGGCGTCCCTGCATTTGGCCACCAATACACCGCAGCGCTGCTGCCGCCAAAACGCCTTCCGGCGCACCGCCTGAACCAATATAGAGATCAATGCCCGTTTTTTCGTCAGTCGTTGCGATAACGCCGGCTACATCACCGTCGCCGATAAGCGCAACACCGCAGCCAAGGCCGCGCAATTCTTTGATCAGCTTGGCGTGCCGCGGTCGGTCCAGAACGCAGACCATCATGGCTTCCACGCTCTTGCCTTTTGCGGCTGCAACCGCCTTAACATTTTCGGTGGCTGACTTGTCCAGATCAATCACGCCGTCAGGCAAACCGCCGCCTACTGCGATTTTGTCCATATAAACGTCTGGCGCATTCAGCAATCCGCCACGCTCAGAAATGGCCACCACAGCAAGTGCGTTGGGCATAGCCTTGGCGCAGATGGTGGTTCCCTCAAGCGGGTCAAGTGCGATATCAACCGCCACGCCGCCCGCCCCGACCTCTTCGCCGATGAACAACATGGGCGCTTCGTCCCGCTCACCCTCACCGATAACAACACGACCATCAATCTGCAGGTCGTTAAAAGCGGTTCTCATAGCCTCAACAGCCGCGGCATCAGCCGCCTTTTCATCGCCGCGACCATTTAAGGCGCTGGCCGCGATAGCTCCTGCCTCAGTTACACGGACTACTTCTAAAACAAGTGTTCGGTTAAGCGCACTAGCTGACATGGACATTCCCCTGATTATGCCGTCTCAATTCTTAACATTGCCGGGCTCTCTAACACACATTCCAGCGCGTTGAAATGACTGAGTGCGGCAATTGCAGCCTGTTCTGTGGTTTCGTGCGTTGTAAGCACAATATAAACCCCGCCACCTTCTGCATGGCCCTTTTGTAGCATACTTTCAATCGAAACGGTTTCCGCTGCCAATGACGATGTAATTTCAGCCATTACACCGGGTTTATCGGTAACCCTAAGGCGAATGTAATAGGTGCCAACATGATGATCTGAATCCAAATATGGCAGCGATTTCAGTTCACTAACTGGAACACCGAGCGGCGGGTAACATATACCGCGCGCAACATCAACCACATCGGCAATTACTGAAGACGCCGTTGGACCCTGTCCTGCGCCGGCGCCTTCGTAGCCGGTTTGCCCCACTTGATCACCGGTTATCACTACAGCATTGGTAGCATCCATAACACCTGCAAGCGGCGAAGAAAGCGGCACCATCGCAGGATGTACCCGCACCTCAATACCATCATCCGTTTGTCGCGCCACACCAAGCAGCTTGATTCGGTACCCAAGTTCGCGAGCATACTCGATATCAACGGGCGCTATATTGCGGATTCCCTCAACTGGAAGGTTGTCCAAATCAGGTGCAATTCCAAAAGCAATCGACGCCAAAATTGCTGTTTTGTGTGCCGTGTCAATACCATCAATATCGAAGGTTGGATCAGCCTCGGCATAGCCAATTTTCTGCGCTTCAGTTAGCACATCATCAAACGCAAGTTTTTCACGTTCCATGCGGGTTAGTATATAGTTACATGTTCCATTAAGAATGCCGTATAGTCCATTGATTTTATTAGCCGTTAGCCCTTCCATTAAAGCCTTAACAACGGGAATACCTCCGGCAACGGCTGCTTCAAAGCGCAAGGCAGTTTTATTTGCTTCAGCAAGCCCTGCCAGCTCTTTTCCGTGCGTGGCAATTAGTGCTTTATTGGCAGTAACGAATGGTTTTCCCGCGGCAAGGCATGCCTTTGCAAGGTCATAAGCCGGGCCGTCACTACCCCCCATTAATTCGACAACAACATCAACGCTGTCGTCGCTTGCCAAATCAACAGCGTTGTCGTGCCACCGATAGTTTGAAACATTAACACCGCGGTCACGACTACGATCTCGCGCCGACACCGCCGTGATCACAACATGCTGCCCTGCCCGCGCAGACAGCATTTCGCTACTATTTTCGACGATGTTCACGACCCCAACACCGACAGTTCCAAGTCCTGCCACGCCGAGCCGCAAATGATTACGTTTATCTTCACTCATTCACTGTATCTTTCTTAATTAATGCTTATTCGGGGGCGTTTTCAGCCCGCCATGCTGCCAAATGCTTGTCTTTGTCAGCCATGAATTTCTTGATATTGCGCACGGCCTGCCGAATACGGTGTTCGTTTTCAACCAAACCAATGCGCACATAGCCTTCGCCGTATTCGCCGAAACCAACGCCGGGCGCAACCGCCACTTTGGCGTGCTGCAACAACATTTTGGTAAAGGCCATTGAACCCACTTCGCGGAATGCCTCTGGTAGGGGCGCCCAGGCAAACATGGATGCTTTGGGGCTCGGAACCTCCCACCCAGCGCTGGCAAGCCCTTCTATGAGGACGTCGCGGCGATTTTTGTAAGTCTGCCTGTGCAGATCAATACAGTCCTGAGGACCGTTAAACGCGGCAGTTGCAGCAACCTGAATAGGTGTGAATGCACCGTAATCCAGGTAGCTCTTAACGCGAGTTAATGCGCCAACTAAATCCTTGTTACCGACGCCGAAACCAACGCGCCACCCCGCCATTGAGTATGTTTTCGACATGGAAGTAAACTCGATGGCGATATCTCTAGCACCGGGAACCTGCAATATAGAAGGCGGCGGATTGTCATCAAAATATATCTCGGCATAAGCGATATCCGAAAGAATCCAAATGCCTTTTTTGCGGCAGAAATCAACGACTTCGCGGTAAAACTCCAGGTCCACCACCTCGGCGGTCGGGTTGCCGGGATAACACAGGATAACCGCGCTGGGGCTGGGCACGCTGTGCTGTACGGCGCGGGATAGCTCGGTCATAAAGTCATGGTCCGGCCCCATTGGCATATGGCGCACCGACGCACCGGCAATCATGAAGCCGTAAGGATGGATGGGGAAGCTGGGGTTGGGCACCAGAATAACGTCTCCGGGTGCCGTTATTGCCTGCGCAAGGTTGGCAAGACCTTCCTTGGAGCCAAGTGTCACCACTGCTTCAGTTTCCGGGTCAATCGTGACGCCGAAACGGCGATCATAATAACCGGCGAGTGCTTTTCTGAGGCCGGGAATGCCGCGTGATGTGGAGTATCCATGCGCTCGCTTGTTGTCCGCGGTCTCTTTTAGCTTGTCGACAATATGCTGTGGTGTTGGCAGGTCCGGGTTACCCATGCCGAAGTCGATAATGTCCTCGCCCCTCGCTCGCGCCGCCGCTTTCATCTCGTTTACTTCAGCAAACAAATAAGGAGGCAGTCTTCGAATACGGTAAAAATCATTCTGTGGCATGGCTTAACCTGAGTGTTGGGGTCGAACTTGTGCTTGGGCATTGCCCTATAGTGTTTCAAGGCCATATCACACCGAAGGTCAAGGCTGATCATGGCCGGTTAGCGATTATTCGCAAAATAAATGCTGAATCGCCATTATATCGATTGCTATTCAATGACAATGTTTTGACAGGCCATTAAAAAAGGCAGGAAAACCCGCCTGACCTTAATAAAATAACACATGAACAAAATTGAGTGCTTAAGGTTGGCTTGTCAAAGCTGCTTCAGCCGCCTCTATCAGCGTTTCCAAATCATTAACTGATTCTCTGTCCACCTCAAAGGTCGACTGACTGTCTGCTATTGCCGCGAGCGCCGATGCACGGGCTTCAAGAATAAGCGCAGCACGTTCCGCACGTGTGACTTCAACTCTGTGAGCATGCCGGGCAAAAATCTCCGCCTCTAACGCATTTATTTTTTCTAAATCAAAATGCGCAACCCGATCCTTAAGGCGCTCATACAAATCGGTAAGGCGTTCGTTGATCTCCTCCGATTGACACGCATGGCCAGAGTTGCGCGCAGTGGCAGAAACAACAGCATAACGTTCCGCATCCGCCTGCGATTGAGCTTGTGCCTGCTCACGGTCCATGTCTTGTAGCATGGAACCAATGCTGTCGAAGGTCATAGGCGGTAGACTGTCAGAATTTTCGCTGAGCGCCGGAGTTGAGAAGAAGGCTACCGACATCGCGGCGGACGCAAAGGCCGCAGCAACGATGGTTTTTCTAGGCTTTATCTCAAACGGTCTCATCAAGTTCCCCACGCGGACAAATTCTCTATTGTTATACTATTGCAACAACATTGCCCAACACACAAGGCATAACAAGATCAGATTACGAATTTGTGAACAGGTTCAGAAACCGTGCGAACTAACAATTGGCTAGAGAACTCGCAACAACAACGCCGCCACGTTGCGCCCTTCAATGGTCAGTACATTGTATGTCCGTGCGGCCGCGCCTGTGCTCATCACATCATAGCCGATACCATTTTTATCCAAATGCAGACGCAGTTCTTTGGGCAATAGCGCCATATTAATGCCTGTACCAATAATTAGTATCTCCGGCGTTTCATGGGGTGCCAGTGCTTGATCAATGGCATCTGCCGTCAGCGCGTCCAATTCATCAAAAGCAAACGGAAAGAACCCGCTTTCGCGGACAAACACACTACCTTCAACCCGCCGGCCCATCAAACGAAAGCCGCCGTCGCCGTAGGCTTCCACCAAAAGCGTCTCCTCCGGGCTTTCCAGTTTTAACGATATGCCTGACGACTGAACTTTGTCTGTCACGGTGAAACCTTTATTTTATCGGGGCTAAATGTCGCTGAATTGACCCGGGCGAGATTTGTCTACTGTCGGGTCTTTTTCGTCATTCAAAATCATAGACTCGCGCCTGATTTTAAAGAACATCAATAACGGTGACGCCACAAATATCGAACTGTATGTACCAATTACGACGCCCCAAATCATCGCTGCCGTAAACCCGCGGATAACCTCTCCGCCCAGGAAGAACAGCGCAAACAAAGCCAGCAATGTTGTCACAGAAGTCATAACCGTGCGGCTAAGGGTCTGGTTCAACGACAGGTTCAAAACATCTTCCATCGCCATCTTGCGGTATTTGCGGATATTTTCCCGTACGCGGTCATAAACCACAACGGTGTCATTCAGGCTATAACCAACGATAGTGAGCAACGCGGCAATGATCGACAGGTTGAATTCCAGCCGAGTCACAGCGAAAAATCCAACAGTTAGAACAATGTCGTGCACCAGGGCAATAACAGCGCCCAGACCAAACTGCCACTCGAAACGGAACCATATATACATCAGCACCAGTATGATGGCGACGGTCACGGCGAGCGCACCGTCTTCCTTCAGTTCTGCAGAAACCACGGGGCCAATAATATTGCCCTGTCTGTATATCAAATCTGGCAGCGCCGCTGCGAGTGCAGCCCTTACGTTCGTCATCGCAACGCTTTGAGCCGCATCATCACCGGTCTGGCGTTCAATACGGATAAGCACATCATTCGGCGCACCGAATTGTTTAACATATACTTGGCCCAGTCCGAGGCCGCCCATAATTTCGCGAATTTCAGCTAGCGGAACAGCTTTTTCCTCATAGCCAACTTCAACGGTCATACCGCCTTTAAAATCGATGCCGTAATTCAAACTTTCAACAGCAAATAACCCGAGCGAAGCAATACCAAGCAGGATCGATATAACCGCTGCGATTTTGCGCATACCGAGAAAATTGACTTTCGTCTCATTAGGGAGAAGCTTCAGCAACATGACCCTTACTCCTTATATCGGCAACGTGGCTGGGCGCGCACGCTTCAACCATGAAGACAAAACATAGCGGGTTAAAACAACCGCAGTGAACATAGACGTCAGGATACCTATACCAAGTGTTACAGCAAAACCCTGCACGGGGCCCGACCCAAGGAAATACAACACCGCCGCAGCAATGAAAGTGGTGATATTGGCATCCATAATGGTGGAAAGTGCTTGGCCATACCCACGTTCCATCGCCTGAAACGGCTTCGCGCCGGTTCGCTGTTCTTCGCGAATACGCTCAAAAATAAGCACATTGGCATCAACGGCCATGCCGATTGTAAGTACAATGCCAGCAATGCCGGGCAATGTCAGTGTTGCCTGAAACAGGCTCAGTACACCGGTAATCAGCACCAGATTGGTAATTAGCGCCAAATTGGCCGCTAAACCAAACCGCCCATAACTGGCAATCATATACAGAATAACAGCAATAAAACCGATTATCGCCGCCGTACTGCCGGCTTCAATATTGTCTGCGCCCAAATCGGGGCCAACGGTTCGTTCCGCCAGCACAGTCAATTTAACCGGCAATGCACCGGCTTTAAGAAGCGTAGAAAGCTCATTCACCTCGGCGATATCACCAACACCGGTAATAATGCCGCTACCGCCCAAAATGGGGCCATTGATTGACGGTGCGCTGATAACAACATCGTCAAGCACAATTGCGAATGGCCTGCCTACATTGTTGGCTGTGTGACTGCCGAAACGCTTGGAGCCTGAAAGATTGAAGGTAAAAGCAACAACTGGCTGCCCGCCCTGGTCAAATGACGGTTTTGCATCGGTCAAGTCATCGCCGGAAACAATAACCCTCTCACTAATTACAACCATCCCGCCTTCGCGCATGGGCAGCGCCTTCTGGCGTGGCCGCAATCGGCCTTTGGCAATATCATCCGCAGAAAGGCCCGTAACCACATCGTGGAACGACAGCCTTGCAGTTTTACCGATCAGGCGCTTGATTTCCTCAGGGTCATCTGCACCCGGCACTTCCAGAATAATCCGGTCGCTTCCTTGTGGCTGCAAGGTAATTTCCTTGGTTCCCGACGGATCAACTCGCTTGCGAATAACCTGCATGGCGCGCGCAATGGCATCGCGCTTTTGAAACTCAATGCCTTGCTCAGTTAGTGTCAGCGTGAAGGTTGCATCGTCACGGTCTAGGGTTACTTCCTGAATGCCGCCGCCCAGAACAGGGTTTATGCCACCAACCTGCGTTTGTGATAAAGGCAGTAGGAGTTCGCGCCCACGGTCGGTCAGGCCAGCATTACGCAGGGTAGCCGTTACCGATTGGCCAGTAACTTTGACATCTTTAAAAGTTGCGCGTTCTTCGCGGGGAATATCGCGGCGCCTTCCCTCTTCCCGGCTCAAGTCTCGAATTTGGTCTGCCAGATTGGCAAGCCGAGCAGAAACAACTTCTTCGGTCTGTGCGCCGTACAGCAAATGCACGCCGCCTTGAAGGTCAAGACCCAAGCTCAAAACTTGGTCAGGCATAAAGCCCGGTAATCCGGTTCGTTGATTTTCCGAAAGAAAGTTTGGTAGCGCCGTAAATATGCCAAACAGGCATACAAACGCGATCATGATGACTTTCCAGCGTGGAAAGTTGAGCATTCTTCATCCCCTACTCGCGCGGCTTGCACAGCAAATTGTAAGTAGCAGTATAGCCGCAAACAAAAAACCGAGCCCGTCTTAGCAGGCCCGGCTAATATTACTTATCGTCAGTTTTGGCTGGTTCGCCTTTTACGCGCACATCAGCAAGCGTGCTTTTCACCACTCGGATGCGGACACCTTCGCCGAAATCAACTTCAACTTCAGTTTCGTCTTTAACTTTGGCAACCTTACCAATCAGGCCTCCAGCGGTCACAACCGTGTCGCCGCGGTTAACTTTGTTGACCATTTCCTTGTGTTCTTTCATCTTTTTTTGCTGTGGCCGCAAAATCAAAAACCAGAAAATAACAACAATTAAAACCAGTGGAGCCAGGCTTTCAATCAAACCTGGACCTGCGGGAGCGCCTGCGCCTTGCGCATATGCAGCTGTAGAAAACAACATAATTTGTACCTCTAATCAAATCCGCTGGAACGCTTCACAGCGCCGTAAACCAGCTATTTCTCAACCATCGGCGGGACTATAGCCACTTAAAGACCAATTGCAACAAAAGCCGGGCTCGCAACCGGCATTTTCCCGTGATACTAATCCATTTCAACATGGGTAAGCGAACAGGATGTTGCAAGTGGCCAAAAGTAATAGAGATCAATCAGTATATGATACCAGAGCCGAGATAACACGCTTGGCCGAAGCTGTTGAAGGCCTAACCACGGCAATAGGCCAACGCCCTGGAACCACTAACGCTGTCTCAAACTTCGACACCAGCAAATCAAACGCCTTTGTTTTCGATGCGGCCACACGCAGTCTACGCGCCGTAAACCGTGTTGCCACGCCGCCGCTTGATTTGTTGCATGGTATTGACCGGGCAAAAAACACCTTGCTGGACAACACAGTCCGCTTTGCCGCAGGCCACAGCGCCAATAACGCCCTTTTATGGGGTGCGCGCGGCATGGGCAAAAGCACGCTTGTAAAATCAATCCATAGTCATTTGGCTGAAAACAGCGAAAAACCACCTGCCCTGATCGAAATTCACCGGGAGGACATTTCCTCTCTGCCAATACTACTAACCATCGTCAAAGAATGGGACAGACCGTGCATCCTTTTCTGTGATGATTTGTCGTTCAATCGGCCTGATCAGGACTTTAAAGCGCTGAAATCCGTGCTAGAGGGAGGGCTGGAAGGCAGGCCCGACAATGTGATCTTTTATGCCACGTCTAACAGGCGCCATATGCTCCCACGGCAAATGATTGATCAGGAAAATGCCACTGGCATTCACCCAAACGAGGCCATGGATGAAACCATCGCACTTTCAGACAGGTTTGGCCTATGGCTTGGGTTTCACCCATGCGACCAAAGCGAATATCTGGCGATTATTGAGGGCTATTTGGCGGCCTTTAATCTGGTACCGTCGGATGATTGGCGTGCTGCCGCCTTAAACTGGTCTAAAACCCGCGGCAACCGCTCGGGCCGCACCGCATGGCAATTCGTGCAAAATCTTGCCGGTGAAATGGGCCAGAGGGTTCGCTTCTAGCCCACTGTGGACTATTCCACCTCAAGGGGTTGAGCATCACTTGTTATTTCTCCATCGCTTTTTCAACCTCAGCGACGGTGCGGGGTATTTGCCTTGACAGAACGACCGGCCCATCGTCCGTAACCAGCACAACATCTTCGATACGAATGCCTATACCTTCTTCTGGAATATAAATCCCCGGCTCGACTGTTATGACAACGCCGGCCTTTAGGGGTAATTCGTTGTTTCCTACATCATGAACATCCAACCCGAGAAAATGACTGGTACCATGAATGAAATATTTTCCGTATCCAGCTTCATCTATGATGTTTTGTGCCGTCATGTGCACATCATTAAACATATCTGCTCCGACTTGAACTTTCAAAATCGCTGCATCAGCCGCTTTCAGGACCAGTTCGTAGAGTTCCTTTTCTCGATCCGAGAACTTGCCAGTAACAGGTAGGGTCCGGGTCACGTCAGCACTGTAATGCTCCCACGCAGCCCCTGTATCGATCAGGACCAGACCTTCATCCTGAATAACCTGGTCGTTCTTGGTATAATGCAGAACTGTTGTATTCGACCCCCAAGGTAAAATTGTTGAAAAGCCAAGAAATTGAGCGCCTTCCATCCGGTACGTATGATCAACTATCGACTGCAGCTGAAATTCCTTCAAGCCGGGTCGAACCACCTGCATAGCCGCTACAAGACCCTTACTCGTCACATCGACCGCTTTTTGTATGCGCTCAATCTCATACTCGGATTTGACGCGTCGCATTTCCGGGATCAGGTCCGCCATATTTTCGAGGCTAGTTCCCGGGACACGTGACTGACCACCCTGTAAGAGAACCAGTGCTTGTGGTTTTGGGGCAGTTGCACCCACAATTGGGCCCAGAAATGCAGCCTTTTTGCTACGCTGCATAATGGCCGTCAGGTCCGATCCCAGTCGGTTAATACGACGAACTTTCGGAAACCCTGTCGATGCTTCCAGCCCTTCACCAAGGGAAAGCCTTCGGCCGTCTATGTTTTCTACATCCGGATTTCGTGGTTGCAGATAGAGAATTTCCTTATACCGCTTTTCATCCGGCGCTAGAATTAACGCTGCTCCGGGTTCCGACACGCCAGTGAGATAGTAGAAACTGGATTCCTGAATGAACAACTCTTCAACTACACCGCCGCCCTGACGCTCTCCGCCATATAGAACAGCGACTCTTCCATCCAACTTTTCCATTAACGTTTGGCGGCGCGCTTTAAAAACATCTGGAGCGGCGCTATTAGCATTAGCCGCGAGTATCGAGCTAACGCCAAAAACTATAATAGCAACCAAATATCTCATATATGATACTCCATCGAATGTGATTATTATTTTCCTATAGAAAACAAGCTACTAGTATAAACGGAACTTATCAAACTCGGAGTTTTCTATGCGTCCGTTATTTCAAATATTTGGGTCATACCAAACACAACGTGCGGCATCCTGCTTCTGGCGAGAGAAGGTTCTTATGGTGTAATAGCCGGCTTATGAAGTTCGATAACGTTGCCGTCGGGATCGCGCACAAAGATGAAAGTTGTGCCATCTTCAAGCTCGACAGTCTCGGTAATGTCGATTTTGCACGCCGCCAGTTGTTGGCGCACGGCGTCAAGATCATCGATCTCGAGCGCAATATGGGTAAAGCCCGTGTGCTTCTCGGTCTGGTCCATGAGCACGTTGGTTGGCGAGGCATCATCAGACGCGTTTAGGATGAAATTAATATTGACCCCTGATGGGTGTATCATCACGGCTACAGGCTCTGGCCCGATTGGACCTACGATGAAATCGAAGCCCAGCTTTTGATAAAATTCTCTTGCTGTCTCTAGGCTGCGAACCCTGAGCCCAACGTGATTGATCCCCGTAATCTGCTTCATGCCCATATCTCCAAGTATCGCGAAAAGCCCGTTTGTATCGAACCGGGACACCACCGACAACCGTCAATCTGAATATTCCAGTGTAATGAATGACCACTTTTGGCGAGGAGCAGCCCCCCCCACCAAATAAATCAAGCTAAAACAGTCGGCGGAAACCAAAAATTATTTACGCCAGCGCCCTCTCAAACAGGGCGCTAACCCTCGACCAGGCCCTTTCGGCCTGTGCCTCGTTGTAAACACTACTGTCGGGCGGGCACCAACCGTGTAGCGTCCCCTCGTAAACCTCAATTTCCGCCGGAATACCCGCCGCTTTGTAAGCAGCCGTCAGCACATGCTTGGCCTCTGGGCCGCGCTGATCATCATTTTCCGCAATGGCATGCAACACATGTGCGGGTGAGGTGGGGATAAGCAAATGCGGGCTGTCGTCGCGGTCAGTCACAATGCCGCCACCGTGGAATGACGCCGCCGCACCAACACGTTCAGGCACAGCGCCAGCCGTCCGCATAATCAGCGGACCGCCCATGCAGTAGCCCATTGTGCCGACCTTTCGGGAGGTATCCACTGCATCCTGCGCATCGAGGAAGCTGATGTAAGCCCGTGCATCAGACATACTGGCGTCTTGCGTTAGTTTGCGCGCCATACCAATAAGTAGATTACGGGTGTCCGGGTCGCGGAAGCTTGAGCCTTCCGGTACCACCGGTGCTTTTCCGTCCCGGTAGAAGGGATTAACCACCAAAACTGAGTAACCCTGCATGGCCATGCGTTTACCCATTGCTTTAAAAGAACTTCGTAAACCTCTGATATCCGGCCAAATTAACACAGCAGGATGCTTACCTGTAGAAGGCCGCACATAATAACAATCAGACACGCCGTCAGGCATGTCGACCATCACAGTTGATTCTTCAACCGCTTCCTGCCCCAGCGCACTGGCCGGTGCAATCAGTGCCAAAATCGCCGCTGTACTTAACTTACTGAAGTCGCGCCTGTTCAGCATGCCGCCACTCGCCGCAAAGCCCTCATTGTCTAATTCTGTCTGTTCATCGCACATAAAACCCTCCCCGATAAAAAAGCTATTCTATGATCTTTTATGACTAATGGAAATTCACGTGCCCGTTATCTGGAAACTTAAGCCTAGCGCCAAAGTGTTTGCAACGACTCAAGAGAGCTATAATCATGCGAAGGCAAAATGACGAGGTCTGGTAGCTGCGCCTTAAGATTACGAACCTTTTCGTAGCTTGTTTGAAGCCGCTTCGCATCCCCGATACCGGGAACTTGATCTTTCATCAGCAAGTCGCCGCTGTAGGTCAAATCCCCCACAAATAGAAGTGGCGGCACCCCAGCAGAACGCACCAGCATAGACAAAGACCCCGGCGTATGCCCTGGCGTTGGCACCAGCATCATCGAACCATCATCCATTACATCAAACGCACCCCCGAAGGGCTCCAGAAGTGGGTCATTTG